>WNFJ01267794.1_pt2 | contig 24215 bp, 20 predicted proteins | sample 5400461 | NCBI WGS metagenome assembly WNFJ01 (sample SAMN13153349, study PRJNA577476) | soil metagenome | isolation source: 115 cm saprolite on Douglas fir-dominated hillslope | place: USA:California | collected 2013-09-17
CGCTGTCCAGCCACGCGGCCAGTTCCGCGGCCAGCTCAGCGACCTCGGCCTCGTCCTGGGGCGTCGCCACCTCGATACGAGCATCGGTCGTGGTCAGTGCCACCACGTATCGTTCGGCCAAAGGAATGCGAGCCGGAGTGCGGCCTCGCCTCGCGGCACTCTGGAGTCCCGGGGTCAGGAGTGATCCCGGCAAGCGGGTCCGCGCCGCGGCATCCGCGAGCGAATCGAGGATGCCGGCCAGCAGCGGCCCGGGGTCCTCGCCGCCCGCCTCTCCATCCCCCTGCACGGCCCGGCACAACGGCGGCATCGCCGCGGCCAGGTCATGGGCCCGCTGCGCATCGGTGCCGCCGAGCACCGGGCGCCACCTGGCGGCGTACGCCTGGCCCTCAGCGGCCAGGACGGGCAGCACCCGGCCGCGGGCGGCCAGGTCAGCGGCGAAGCGAGCCACCGCGGCCAGGTAAGGCAGCGATCCGCCCGCGGTGGCCGCGGAGTCATCCGGGTGGCTGAACCCGCCGAGCACCTCCAGCGCGGCGGCGGGCCCGAAGGCGAGGGCCGGCACCCGCCAGCTGGCCAGCGACACCCGGTTCGCGGGTCCGCGCCTGGCCGGGCCCGTAGTCCCGGCGTCCGGCCGGACGAGTTCAGGTGAGGATAGCGGTCCGTCGCCGAGCGAAGGCAGCTGCAGCGTCAGCTCGTCGTGGACGGCCTTGCGGGCCGCGTCGCCGACGGGCCCGGGCCGCCCGGCGAGCATCTCGGCCAGTTCGGCCGCCTGGCAGGCGAACGGGTGCGGTCTGGGGATCCGCGGCGGGCCCGCCTCACGCAGCGCGGACCCGAGAACCCGCGGCAGGTCCGGGTCCTCGGCCCACAGGCAGAGGCCCCCGTACGCCCAGATCCCGTGAATGACCCGCATGCTGTATCTTCCTCGTTCGTCTCCGGGGCGCCTTATAGGCGCCGCCTTCCCTCGTCGCTCGTTCCTCGCTCCTCAGTCCAGGCGCCGCCGCGCCCTTTGGCTCGCTCGTTGCTCCCGTTTTACGTCTATTGTCAGAACGCTAACAGCGCCCAAGACCCTGGCTCGACGACACGCCGCGAAACGCCGCCGACGGTTTACTCGGGCGTCTCGGCCGGGGCCTTAGGGTCCTTGGCGTCCTCGCCGTCACCGGCACCGGGCGGCGGGGTGATCTTATGGAACTGCTTGTTCATCGAGCGGAGCAGGAAGACGAGCGCGGCGCCCATCGCGGCGACCACGAGGAAGCCGAGCACGCCAGGCGCGATGTCGTTGCTGGACGAGGAGGACGCGGCGACGGCCGCGAGAACGCCGAAGGTCAAAGGCTCACCCTCTCCCGGACACCCGCGAACAGGTCATCCTCGGGCAGCTCGCTGTCCACAACTGACCTAGCCAGATGATAGTCCTCCGTGGGCCACGCGGCTCGCTGCACCTCGAGCGGGCAGGAGAACCAGAAGCCTTCCGGGTCGACCTGGGTGGCGTGGGCCATCAGGGCCTGGTCCCTGGTCTCGAAGAAGTCACCGCACGGCACCTGGGTGGTGATCTCCAGCTCGCGCCATTCGTCGCCGCGCTCTTTCGCGCGGTCCGCCCACTCTTCGAAGATCTTCGCGTAGGGCGACTCCAGGCCACGGCGCAGCATCTCCTCATGCAGGGCCACGAACTTCGCGCCGTGAAACGAGACGAAGTAGTACAGCTTGAGCGGCTGCCAGGGCTCGCCGGAATCCGGGTACGCGTCCGGGTCGGCGGCGGCCTCGAACGCCGCCACGCTGACCCGGTGGTTCATCACGTGGTCCGGGTGCGGGTAGCCGCCGTTCTCGTCGTAGGTGAGCATCACGTGCGGCCGGAACTCGCGTATGGCGCGGACCAGCGGCTCGGCCGCCTCGGCCACCGGCATGAGCGCGAAGCAGCCCTCGGGCAGCGGGGGCTTCGGGTCGCCCTCGGGCAGCCCCGAGTCGGTGAAGCCGAGGAAGCGGTGCTCCACCCCGAGGATCTCCCGGGCCCGGGCCATTTCCTCGCGCCGGACCCTGGCGATGTCGGACTTGATCTCGGGCCGGTCCATCGCCGGGTTCAGGATGTCACCGCGCTCCCCGCCGGTCAGCGTGCAGACCAGCACCTGCACGCCCTCGCGGACGTAGCGCGCCATCGTGGCGGCGCCCTTGCTCGACTCGTCGTCCGGGTGCGCGTGCACGGCCATCAGCCGAAGCTGGCCTCTTCCACTTTCCAACGGTGGTCTCCCTCGATTAACCTTCAGTGCCGAAACACCCGTTCACCTGCGAGACATTCCCTGTTCCCCGCAGTCGGCGGGTTTCCCCATTTGACTAGAACGCTCTGGTCGCCGACGCTAGTTAGCCTCAGAAGATTACCCCCGAGGACCGACCGTGGTCCCGCGGACTGTAAGTCCTGCGCAGTACCCGAGGAGTGCCCGTGACCGAGACGCGCGATGACACCGTCACCTGGCTGACCCAGGAGGCGTATGACCGGCTCAAGGCCGAGTTTGACTACCTTTCAGGACCGGGGCGCGTCGATATCGCGAAGAAGATCGAGGCGGCCCGCGACGAGGGCGACCTGCGGGAGAACGGCGGTTACCACGCGGCCAAGGACGAGCAGGGCCAGATCGAGGCGCGGATCGTCGTGCTCCAGCACATCCTGGAGAACGCCCGCGTCGGCGGGCCGCCGCGCACCGACGGCGTGGTGGGCCCCGGCATGACGGTCACGATCCGGTTCCTCAAGGACGACGACGAGGTGACGTTCCTGCTCGCCTCCCGCGAGGAGAGCGGCTCGCCAATCGACGTCTACTCGCCCCGCTCGCCGCTCGGCGCCGCCATCATGGGCAAGAAGGTCGGCGAGAAGGCCACCTACTCGCTGCCGAACGGCCGCGCCAGCACCGTCGAGATCCTGGAAGCCGTCCCGTACGCCGGAGGCTGACACAAGGGGGGTCCGGGGGGATGGGTTCCCCCGGGAGCGGGGGGCTCCGGGGGGTCGTCCCCCGGGCCAGCACAGCGCCGAACGGGCAGTGGTTACACTGACCACTGCCCGTAAGGCGCCCCTGGCGGGGGCCCCCGAGTCATGACACGAGCTCCCGCCGCTGGCTAGCTGTCTCGCTGGCGGGCGTCCGTGGAACCCGGCGCACCCGCGGCGACATGCAACGGCCCGCCCGGACGGCAACGGGGACATTACCGGCGAACCGCTAAGACGATCAGCGACCGCTCACCGCTGACGAATCGAGGTTAATGACAAGCGGCTTGGCCCGCGTCAAGTGTTGCGCCCGATACGCTCACAAACCTCCATTCATAAGCTCCCGGTTCCAGCGCGAGTTTTAGTACGCCGAAGGTATTGGCGATACGCACTTGGCTGCCAATCGCGGGTAGATGAAACTTGTAGTGTGACTCGCCCCCCGTGCCCACAATGAACTCGCGGACGCCGTTGGTATCGACCTGGCCGTCTGCCGATAGGGGAGCGAATCGCTCGTAATCATGGTCATGGCCATTGAGGACAACGTCCGCTCCGGCCGCGGCCAGGTCGCCCCATATAGCGCTGTAGAGCGGGTTGGGCCCGTGCGCGCCACTGGACCACCTCGGCTCGTGCCAGTAGGCTAGCGTGCATCCGTTCGGATGAGCGGCCAGATCGGCCGCCAGCCACCGTTCCTCTGGTGACCCGGGACCACATCCGCGGATGTGGCTGCATTCCGAGTTGAGGACGATGACATGCCACGTGGCTAGATCGTACGAGTACCATCCCTGATTCGGGTTACCGGCTCGCTGGCCGAAGTACTCGAAGTAACCGCGGGCCTGACGGGTCAAGTACTCATGGTTCCCGATCGCTGGATACGTGATAGTTCTGAATTGGCCCCAGGACTCGGCATACGAGCCCTCATACTGACTATAGGCGCCGTTTGGGTACTGCGTATCGCCGATCGCGAGGACTGCGTCAGGCTTCATCTGCCCGATTAGCTTCGCCGTGGCCGCCTGCCCGCAGGTGGCGTGAGGAGCGCGAATCTGGTTGGTTGCGCCCTCTGTGTTGTCGCCGATATAAACCTGACCCGCCGGGCATGCGATATCCCCGCCTGCAACGACGATCGCGTCGGTCGGGGACTTTGTGTGCCGAAGACCCAGGTAATCGGCCGCGGCATCTGGCGCGCGCGAGTACGACACTGCGGCCACCCCATACCAGTCGGTGCTGGCACCGGCAATCGCAATCGCAGCGATCACGGTGACACCGGCCAGCCACCGCCGGCTCGTCCGGCGCCCAAGCCGGCGCCCAAGCCGTCGCGCGATCCGGCCCGCGGCCAGCGTCCTGGTCTTTGTGCCAGATCCGTTTCCTCTCCGGCCGTGCCTTAGCCGTATCCACCCGATGACGACGGCGATTGCCGCCAGCAGTGCCAGGGCGAAACCGGCGGTCAGACCACCGCTGCCGCCGCTGGAGCTATCGACCGTCCCGGTGGCGGGCACCGGCGCTCGAGCGTGGATCAGTTGAGCCGTCAGATCGAGGTAGGCGCGGCCGTACCGCATACTCGGCTCGATATAGGTGTTTTCGCTGAATTCGTTCCAGCTGATCAGCCCGACGGCATCGGGCTGGGAACTCAGCGCCGTATTGTATTCGGTCCTAAGCGTCACCCCGCCATTGCGGGGCACTACGCTCGTACCGCCGATCAGTCTCGCGTCGAACCCTGGCGCCGACGGCGCGATCCACAACCCGTCGTGGGCGTGGACCGATTGACTCATGGCATCCAGTTTTTGGCCGTAGCCGGACATGGTGGCCGGATTGACGCTTGACCAGTAGTAGGCATCGCCCTCGACGAGCGGAGCAACCCTCACATAGTCGGTGGTGTTTTTGGCTGAAGCGAGCACCATCAGTCGGCTGCGTATCGGCTCGACCACTTGTGCGATGTCCGCCGTCGAAAACGCCCAGGTTCCGGACCAGACAACAAGCGGCCTATTAAAACCGCCTACCCCGACGTCGAACACCGGGTCGGCGGCGAAGGTGCGGGCGAACCACCGCAGGTCGCTGGCCACTTTGCTGGTCGGCAAGGGCTTGCGCTGAAAGTCGAGTCCCTCGTAGACCAGACCCAGCTTGAAGTGGAGCTCCGCGGCTATGGTAGCAAGCTGCTCAAGCCGCGCGTCCTCCGCCGCTGTATCCTTCCAGCTGACCAGGAAAGCGGTAATGCCGGCCGCTTTCGCTTCCTCAATCTGCCGCCGCATCACGTTCGGGTCGGAGCTGGAGTAACGCCCTATGGCTGGGTAGTCAATCTTGGCTCGGTTCCATGACGACGGGTCGAACCAGATGTAGTAGTAGCAGAAGACAGGCGTCTGCCCCGAAGCACTGGCTGCGCTCGCGCCAGCAGCACCCGCACTGCTGGCTGCGACCGCCGGTGTCGCCCCGGCCGCGACCGAGACAGCCGCGGCCAGCAGGGCTCCCGCGACCGCACGCCACGGCAGGCGTTTCATTCGGTCTGACCTCCTGCATTGGCTGCTCGGCTGCCCCGTCGTTGCCGCATGACCGCGGCCACCGCGACGGCCGCGAGGACCACGATCAGCGTGATGATGTCGGGCCAGGTAAGGATGGGCATGTTGACGATCTGGTTTCTCGACAGTACGACCGCCTGTGAGGTCAGGAAGCCGCCGCCGCCGATACGGATCCGGTAGTGGCCGCGCGCTAGGTTGGTCAAAACCACCTGATGGGTCCGGTCGAACCGGTAGCTGACGCGTCGCCCATCCGGGTACGTCACCACCACTGCGCTGCCGACATGCATGCCGAAGAAGCGGTCGTGTGCCGTGATGGTGAGTTGCCGAAGCTGCAGCACGAACTTAGCCGATTCCTGCCGCGTCGGGTTGACACGTTGTTGTCCGACATTAACGACGTTGGAGCCGTCCACCATCACGCTCTGCAGCGTGTAGTTGACGGTATGTGCAACCAGGGCACCGGTCTCCTCGACCGGCTGGACCCCCAGCAGGCGAATAATCTGGCCACCCGCTACGGAGCTGATGTACCCGCCATCGGCCCGCAATTCGACCCCGCCGACGCGGCTGCTCGGGACGCTCTGGTTGTCAGTCGTGACGAACGAGAAATTGACCTGGTAGCTCACCCTGAAGCCGAGCTGAATGGCGTGGTTTCGCCTCAGGATCAGGCGGGTGAGAGTAGGCGAGTGTTTCTGTTCCGGTACCGGCGACCGCCAGACCGTAAACTTGGTGTCAATACGCCCGTTGTCGCTCGTCCAGTCGGGCCGCGCCAGCTTCAGGGTGTGACCCGTCAGCTGGTAGGGCGTGTTGATGACAGCCACCCCGGCAGCGTCCGTCGTGACGGGCTGGCCGTCGAAGAGCAGCTTCACACCAGGTTCTGGCGGCACCGTGTAGACATGGAGCGTGACGATCCGGGCTGCCACGGCAGCGGTCAGCCGCGCGCGTGTCGGGGTTGGGTGGCCGCTGGTCCGGGCGGCGGTCCGTATCGGCAGGGGCGCGTTGGTCTGCACCGTGCTCCCGGCCGCCGCTGGGGCGGACTCGGGTTGCGGGCGCGCGCCTGCCAACGCGAGCGTGCAGGCGATGACAGCCGCCGCCGCACACAACCAGGCGGCCGTCTGCCACCTGGTACCAATCGAGCTGGTCATGTCGCCAGACCCCTTCTTCTGTGACCTGTGCGCCGAGGTCGGCTTCTCCAGACGGCCAGTCCGATCACCGCGATGACCAGCAGCAATTCGCCCGCGTACACGCTGTAAACCACGCCGGTCTTAGCGTTCGGCGGAGCCTTCGTAGTGAGCTGGTAGGCCAGCAGCTCGGCCGGCCGCGGCGGGCGGGAGAAATCGAACGCGCTCGCCAGACCCGGCGACTGCGCGTCCCGGCTCGATAGCGCCGCCAGGTGCCAGTTCTCTTCTATGAACTTGAGGATGGCCGCGTAGTCCATCGCGGTGTGGTCAACGTACCCATGCCTTGCGTACGCGCTCACGAGCAGGGCTGGTACGCGAAAGCCCCAGCCCTTCGGAGGCGTGACGTTGTCATACCACCCGCCCCAGTTGTCGTACGTCCACATGAACGCGGACGTGCTCCAGTAGGAGCTCATTTCCAGGGCACTAACCGTCTGGTACACGAATTGTTGCCCGGCCTGGGGCGACCCCGGCGGGTTTTCACTAGCGCCGGAGGCCGTCATGAAGGCCACCGCCGGCAGCGTGCCGCGGCGCAGATCGGTGTAGTACGTACTGGCGTCCGAAATGTGGCTGGCCAGTTTCGGGTTATCGATGAATCGCGCGAAGTTTACCAGGGGCACGCGCGAGATTTGGCTGCTCAGGTTACCCGAGCCGGCCGTCCGGTAGGTGATGTGTGGGTCATAGTTCTGCACGTACATTTTCCAGGACACGCCGGCTGCGGTTAGTCGGTCGAAGATAGTTGGGATCTGGCCGTAGCCGCCCGCCGGTATCTTCTCACCGCCGCTGGGGGTCGCCCGGCCGGCCACCCACCAGAAGCGGTTGAGCCGCACCCCGACGGGCGCGCTTGAGAAGAAGCGGTCAAACAGCACGTAGCTTCGGGCCACGTTCCAGTAAAAGGGGATGTCGCGCTGGTCGTAATACCCCATCGCAGTGACGCCAGACAATCCTAGTCGGCGATAGGCCGACACGAACCCGTCCATCCGGCCACCGTCATACTGGCGTGCCCATGTGCCGTAGCCATGGTCCAAGTCGGTCGCCGGCGCGCCCCCGAGATGATACGGCCGCACACATGCGTGCGCCTTTGGCTCCAGCGTGTTGGCCGGCAGACATGTGCCGCTCGGTATGCCATCGGCGCCCGGGTAGGTGCCGAAGTAATTGTCGAAAGAGTGACCCGACTGCATCAGGACTACGATGTGGTTGATCGGCGTGCAGTACCGGTCGTGGCCGCCGCCGACGGCGCTGCTGCCACCAGACCGGTACACACGCCGATGGCTGCCAGAAGGCTGACACATCTCATGTTCTGACCACCTCGTATATCCGGATGATAGGTACAGGCAAGAGGTGCCCGTGACTGGTTGTGGTTTCGTACTGCGTGTGGATCAGTACCGCCCGAAACTTGACCACATAGCTAAGCAACTTGAGCCCGAAGGCTTGCGACCGGGCCGCCGAGAACGAGTCCCACACCAGGTACTGGATGGCACCCTGGCGCAATTCTGCGTCAGGGTTGTAGACGGGAACGTACGACGGGTTCCGGTTGTTCGGGCTGACCGCCAGCGCATAGGCGCGGCGGTTGCCGTAGAACTCGAGCACATTCGCCATGGACGGCCCGATGGTCAAGATCGTAGCCCCCTGCGGGAGGTTGGCCGCAATCCATTGTCCGGTCTCTCGTCCACCCGGTAGACCTCCGGTCCCGGCAAGAAAGGTCGTACTGGCTGATGGGCCAATTGTCTGCCAGGCTGGAACTGCCATGGTGACACATACAATGGCGGCACACGCCGCCGTCGCTGCCCCCAGTCGGGTGGCGGATATCTTGCCGGTCAGTTTCTCGCGGGCCAGATCAATTGCCAGCGCCGCCCAGATGGCCAGCACCGGTGCGATGGGCTCCAGGTACTGGAACCCCTTGATAGGCAGGAGCGAGTAGGTTAGGACGGCCGCGCTGACCCACCATATCAGCAGGCCTTCGCGCCAGCCTCGGTTACGCTGCCAGCAGATGCCGACGATGGCCAGGGCCAACAGGACGTAGCCAAGGCTCGCCGGTAGTGTCGTCAGGTAGAAGTAGATCGGATGGTTCTGTCGCCGCAGAAACTGCCAAAGGGCGTACTGGCCGCCCGTTCCGGCTCTGCCAGACAATGCGAGAGTCCCCCACCAGCCCGCGATGACGGCCACGAGCACGGCTCCGGCGACCGCCGTCTGCCGCAGGCTGGGTCGCACGTCCCGTGCGCCAAGCAAGTACAGCACTTCGCCTGCCAGCAGAATGACACAAGTCTCCTTGGTAAGAATGGCCAGGCCCATAGTGGCCGCCGCGGCACACAGCCAGGGCGGCTGCTGGTCACGGCAGTACCGGGCGGTACAGTACAGTGCCACCATGACAAATAGTGTGGCTGGCCCGTCCAATAGGACTTGCCGACTCACTATCACCGCGTATGGCATGACAGCCATAAACGCTGCCGCCGCTAGGCCGACGGCCTGGTTGTACAACAAGCGCCCGAGCAGGTACGTCACCCAAATGGTGGCCAACCCAAACGCGACGACAACCGCCCGGCCCTTCACGTCGCTGACGCCCGTGCGGTAGACCCACGAAAGGATCGTTTGCAACATCATCGGGTGCGCGCGGAAGACCGGGAAGAACTGCGCTAGCTCTGAATTGTACCCGACGGCGCCGAGTTGCCACAATCGCAAAAAGCCGCCGATGCTGAAACCCGCCAGCATGGCAGCTATGGTCAGCGACCGGCTCGTGAACAGTTGCGACTTGGTCGGCGCTGGCTCGCGGAGACCCGACGCAGTCGACGAGCGTGTGATCATGTTTCACTCTCTTGTTCGCGAAGCCGGCGTCTGATATTATTTGTCGTTTTTCAGTTAGTTATTGCGCATGTCAAAAAGCGCTTGTTACATCGCAACAGCCCGTCCCCAAGCAACGTTGGTAAGAAGTTGCAAAATAAAATGCCTGTTGCAGAAAGCACGGGCCCCCCGGGGGCCCTCGGCACCCGGGGGGGTCTCGATCCATCGCATGCGTCCGCAGGCCGAGTCCGTCGACGGTCCTGCGACGCTAGAAGTTATACGTCATGACGTCGAACTGTTGCCCATTCTCGTCCGTCGGAGCCACAGTTACTTGAGTGCCGTTCAGCGTCACCATCAGGTAGTGGAATACGGCCGCCGAGGATATCGGAACCGGCGCTGCGCCGCACTTGTAGCCCTTGAGCTTGGTCGGTGACCATCCGATGGCGTAGGCGTCGTAGCTGCCGCAGCCGGCCGTGCCGACCGGTTCAAGCACGGCTCCGCCGCCGCCCGTCACGTAGCTGACAAAACTCTCGCCAGCCTGCTGTGTATTACGCTCATAAATATGAGCATGGCCATTGAACACCATCTGTACGCCGTACTGTGTCAGCAGCGCCGCCAGGCTTCCTGGGCCGTGCAGATAAGTATCGGTCGTTTCCGTGCTGCTATCTGAGTACATCGGGAAATGGGCCACCACGAACTTCAGCCCACCAGGGTGTGCAGCCAGGTCGCTGGCCAGCCACTGATACTCGGGACTCGACACCGACCAGTGGGCGGCCGCGTCGTCTGAATAGATGGTGCCTGTACCGGGATCCCCGTTGGGCCATGTGGCGTCGAGAATGTAGAACCGGGCATTGCCAACCGGGAAGGCATACCACACGCTCGGCAAAGTGCGGCTGGTCGTGCCATTGACGCAGCAATACGTATCCATCTGATAGCTACCGCCTGACAGCGATGGCGCCGTCGGCATCGGCCACACGTTCAGAAACGTATTGGACTGTCCGTGGTTGCCCAGCGCATTAAACAACGGGATCTGATCCCCGATATTCTTGTAGAAGTTCGGTGCGAAGACGTCCGATACCTCGCTGCCCGTCTGATAGAGGTCGCCGTAGTTGGTCTGGCTGCCCGAGTTGTAGGCGGTATCACCGGCGCCCAGAAGGAACTGAGCGCCGCTGGCTGCGATTTGCGCATCCAGGTTTGCCTGGTCAGTCGGTGCGCTTGTGTCACCCCAGTCGCCGAACACGGCAAACTTGAACGAGCTGCTGGCGCTCGGCGTCGCAAAGACCGGCGATGTGTCGGTCGCCAGCAAGTCGGCCGTCGGGTTGCTGAAGAACACGCGATAGCAGTAGGAGGCCCCAGGGGTCAGCCCTGTGATCTTTGCCTTCCACTGCTCCTCGGCGACTCCGTTGACGGTGATGCCGGTCTTCGAGCCGTTGGCTCGGTGAGCCGTACAGGCCTCCGTGCCGACGAGCCCGTACGTGGCGTACCCGGTCGTTTGACTGGTGTCGGTTGCCCAGTTGATGGTGGCGTTGTCGGTTGAACCGGCGTTCACCACGTCAGTCAGGTAAGGATACCTTGTCAGGCTGGTCGTGTAGGCGCTGGCCGGCAACACCGGCAGTACTGACATGAGCATGGCAGCCACCGCCCCCATGGCGGCCAACAGTGAATACTTGCGACGCTTGCGCACGTGTCCCCTCCCTTTCGTTCATGCTTATACCGGCGTCCCCGAACCTGACGACGCCGCGCTCCTGGCGTGCGGCGCCCCTGACCCGTTGCCCGATGCGCCGGGTGAGCGGGAATCGCCCGCCTGCATCAGGCGCGGGCTTTCCTCGGCCCAGCTGAAGCCGTCTGAGGCGCCGTTGCCCGATGCGCCGGGTGAGCCGGATTCGCTGGCCTGTATCAGGCGCGGGATTTCATCGGCCCAGCTGAAGCTGTCCGAGGCGAGCGTCCGGACCCGGACGTTGGCGAGGAAGCCGGCCAGGATGTCGCGCTCGGCCGCCCGTAGCTCGTGGTAGTCCCGGGAGCCGATGTTGATGGCCGGCGCGAGGTAGCGAAAGGGCGGGAAGCCGTAGGCGTCGTCGGTGTTGGCCAGCAGCTGGGTCAGCGCGTCGTGCTTGTCGAGGTCGGCGAGGCGCGGCGAGCCGCGCTCGATGATGAACAGTTCCCTGACCCGGGTGGCGTCGGCCATCAGGCAAGGTACCAGCCGGTCCACGGCGTACTTGGGCGGCGGGACCAGCATCTGGGCGAGGGCGTTGATGCCCATGATGGGCAGGTTGAACCGGCTCAGCGCCATGGCGATGGACCGGCCGCCCCTGGAGTGCAGACGGCTCTGGATCTGCAGCCGGCGCCATTCGGAACGGGTGAGGTCCTCGGCAGACACGGCGCGCAGGGTATGCGCGCTGATCGTCAGCGGCTTGGGGAACCAGGAAGCGTTACCGCTGCGGTCGATGATCGTCATGTCATCTGACAGGAACCTGCCACCGTGCTCGCGCAGCAGCCGCAGCACCGTGCCGGTCTTTCCGGTGTCGGTCAGCGCGGAGAGCATCACCCCGGTGCCGTCGAGTTCCACGCAGGCGGAGTGGAGCAGCATCCGGCCACGGGAAACCATGACGAACCGCAGCAACGGCTCGAGGATGTTGGTGTACACGACATGGGAGGACCGCGCCAGCAGGGGACCCACGTCCACCGTGATGCACCCGTCGATGCGCGCGCGGAAGTTGGCACCGAGCCGGCCGAGGTGCTCTTCATAGCGGATCACCGTGGGATCGGGGGACTCGATCATGGCCGCACGCCTGCGCGGCCTCTTGTTACCCACATCACCGATCCGCACCGCGATATCCACGTCGCTGTCAGCGATCCACTGCGCGCGGAAGAACTCCAGTTCCGGCAGCATGACCTGGGACCCGATCTTCACGACGCCTGCCACGTCATAGCGATAGGTCAGGTACAGGGATCGTTTGCGGGCGGCGGGAGCCGGGTCACCGGGCACGCCACCGTCCGGCGCCGCCAGATCGACGAGTACGCGTACCGGGTCACGGCGCGTTTCCTGCGACGCCGACGCGAAGATCGCCCGGTCGCTCAGCACGAAGCGGACGAGGAACAGCAGCACCAGGGTGATCCCGTTCGCGACCAGGATATGCAGGCCCCGGTCGATCAGCAGCTGGAAGACCGGAAGGCGCGCCAGCAGGAGGAGGTTGTTCATGATGAAGAACCGGACCGCCCGGCTGAGGCGGGTGCCGTGGGCGCGCTTGCGGTAGACGACCGTATCCACCAGCAGGAAGTTCCATGTGGTGGAGGCCTGGGTGGCCAGCGCCGCCCCGATCAGGTGGTTCCAGCCCAGGGTGTGGTAAAAGAACCACAGCGCCGCGCTGTTGACCACGATGCCGGTCGCGCCGATCAGCCCGAACAATACGAACCGCACGGCCTGGCCGATGCGTTCGCTACGGGTGACGGGCCGCTCGCGCAGCTGCCTGGCCAGCCGCGCGCCGCGCAGCCGGGCCAGGTGACGCAGAAACGCGGCCCCCCGGAGCAGCGAGGCCCTGGAGTCGCCCGCGGCCCGCGGTTCGAAGCAGTAGGCGACCTCGGCCACCCGGGCGACCGGGTTGCGGACCAGGATTTCCAGCAGCACCTTGAAGCCGGTCGGCCTGAGGCGGTCAAGGTTCACGCTGGCCCGGCGGAAGGCGAAGAGCCCGCTCAGCGGATCGCTCACCATGGCGAGCCTGCGCGGGAAGATGTTCTTGACCAGCCGGGTGGCGTAAGAGGAAACCAGTTCTCGCCTGGTGCTGCCCAGGCCGTCCGCCGCGGATCGGGCGCGGGCGTACCTGGTGCCCACCACGATGTCGCTGTCGTGGCGCATGGCGGTGCTCGCCAGCACGGCCGCGGTCTCCGGCGGGTGCTGCAGGTCGGCGTCCATGACCAGAACCCAGTCACCCCGTGCGTGCCGCGCCCCGGCGATGACGGCACTGCTCAGGCCGTCCTTCCGGGAGCCGGGCGGCCGGTGCAGGAGCCGGATCGGGATCGGGCAGGTCGCGGCCTTCTCGGCCAGCACGTCCGGCGTCTCGTCATCGCTGTCGTCGACGACGATGAGCTCGGCGTTCAGCGGCGCGATGGCGGGACCGAGCCGCGCCAGCAGCAGCTCGACGTTGTGCTTCTCGTTTCGAGTCGGGATGACCACGGTCAGGTTGGGTACTGCGCCGCTACCTGCAAGATTGAGATCGACGAGCACGCCTGGCAAGTCGACATCCACCATCTGCGCGTGCTCCGCCCCGCTCGGCCCAGGACGATTGGTCGGTGCCGAAAATGGCTGCTCGGGTGGAGTAAGGTCGATCGACATATAAGTGGTCCCCTTGGCTGTCAAGCTGGCACAGCGCAGCATCAAATGACCGCGCGTAAACTGGGCGTGAATGTCTCCGGGCAACACAGAAACACCAACGGCACTCAGTACACGTCAGAAAATGACAAGCGGGGAAGTACGGAGTGACCAGGGCAACAGTTACGTGCTTCCTGGCACAGCAGAAGGTATATCCGTCACAGGAATGGACTCATGCAGACCATGCTCGTCGTACCTCTTTAGTCACTCCCCTCCGGAAAAGCACGAGCCGCTTTCCTCGAGCGGAACCGACTGGAGGCGACCAGGAGCCGATTCCTGACTCCCGCCGCACCAGTGGCTCCACAACTACGCGGTTGCGGACAGGTGCTCATCGAAGTTGCTGGTAGTAGAACAGTAATCAGACATCTTGGCACACACAAGATGCTTGGGGGCCATCGTGCGTTAAGTCGTTATTAACCTTGACCTTTCGTGATCCTGGCCGGGTGGCCCCAATGCCATCGCTTTTAGGTGTTAGGCGGCAGTCTGGGGTGTATGGGGTTATTGTGGCCTGTTTGCTCCTGCCCGGCTGTTGTGCTGGACGAGCGGCCAAAGCAGCGGGTTCGCCACCTTCACCGGCGTAGACACCGAAACGGCCGCGCCAGCACCGTTGAGATCCTGGAAGCCGTCCCCTACACCGGGGGCTAGGAAGTCAAAAGCTTCAGGCCGAACGGTCCGTGGTGATCCTGGTCAGGAAACGAGCTCGGGCTGCTGGCTGCGGCCGGCTGGACGCGCTCGTCGACGTGCTCGCGGGCCCCGAGGCCCCGCTGCGCGACCGGGTGCGCGCCGCCACCGCCGTGCTCGCCGTCGGCGCGACCTGCATGTTCTTCCTGCAACAGGTGGATGACAAGGACAAGCTGCGAGCCATCGTGCTGGAAATAGCCACCGACCTGATCCCGGTCAGCCGCTGACTGATGCGGTAGCATCAGATGCATGCGCACTACCTTGTCGCTCGATGACGACGTGCTGCTCGCTGTCAAGGAACGGGCGCGACGAGAGCGCCGCACCGCACGATCCCGCTGACTGCGGTGACTGGAGCGCAAGAGGCCAACCTCACCGTGCTGTGACGGAGTCGGGCAGGTACTCTGCCGTTCCCCACCTCAGCCCAGACCATGACCATATCCGCGTATACCGATAACACCGTGCCGACGCAGTACATCCAGGCCGGGGCCTAGACTCAGCGGTTGCGGGCAGGTGGCGGGCATGCGATGCGGAAGGGGCGGCTGAGGGTGCAGACTGAAAGCCGCGTGATTCTGATGGTGAACGGGCGCGAGCATGGCTTGCTGCTGGATAACCGGACAACGCTGCTGGACGCGCTGCGCGAGCATCTGGACCTGACCGGCACCAAGAAGGGCTGCGATCACGGTCAGTGCGGCGCCTGTACGGTGCTGCTTGACGGCCGCCGGGTGAACTCGTGCCTGGTCCTGGCCGTGGCGGCGCAGCACTATGCGGTCACCACGATCGAGGGACTGGCCGGACCGGACGGGCTCTCGCCGCTGCAGCAGGCGTTCATCGACCGCGACGGGTTCCAGTGCGGATATTGCACGCCCGGCCAGATCACCTCCGCGACCGCCATGCTGGCCGAGGCCGAGGCTGGCTGGCCCAGCGCGGTCACCACGGATCTCGAGGCGGGCGAGATCGACCTTGATGCCGCTGAGATCCGCGAACGGATGAGCGGCAACCTGTGCCGGTGTGCCGCGTATGTCAATATCGTCGCCGCCATCGAGGATTGGGCGGCCCGATGAGCCCTGGTACCGGCGGGGTGAGCCGGTGAAGGAATTCGGTTACGAGCGGCCGGCCAGCGTCGAGGCCGCGCTGGCGGCTGCCGGGAGGACGCCGGGCTCCCGGTACCTGGGCGGCGGCACGAACCTGGTGGACCTGATGAAGCTCGGCGCGGAGAGTCCCGGTCTGCTGGTGGACGTGACCGGACTGCCCCTTGACCGGATCGGGCCCGCCGCCGGTGGCGGCGTGCTGATCGGAGCGACAGTGCGCAATAGTGATCTGGCCGCCGACCCCTCCGTGCGCAGGCAATTTCCGGTGCTGGCCCAGGCCGTGCTGGCTGGCGCCTCCGGGCAGCTACGCAACATGGCAACCGTCGGCGGGAACCTGATGCAACGCACCCGCTGCCCGTACTTCTCCGATGTCACCAAGCCCTGCAACAAGCGAGCGCCCGGTACCGGCTGCCCGGCTTTGGCCGGCGAGCACCACAACCAGGCCATCCTCGGCGCCTCGCCGCACTGCGTCGCCACGCACCCGTCTGACATGGCCGTCGCGCTGGTAGCACTTGACGCCGTCGTCCACGTGCAGAGCAGCGACGGCGCGTCCACTGTCGGGGTCGAGGATTTCTACCGGCTGCCGGGCGAGCAGCCGGACCGGGAGACCACGCTGGCGCCGGGCGCACTGATTACCGGCGTCGAGCTGCCGCCGCTGGCGGCCGCCGCGAACTCCGGCTACCGCAAGGCCCGCGAGCGCGCGTCCTACGCGTTCGCGATCGGCTCGGTCGCGGCCGTGCTGGAGGTAAGCGGGGGCGTGATCACCACTGTCCGGCTCGGGCTGGGCGCTGTCGCGCCCGTGCCGTGGCGTGCTCACCACGCCGAGGCGGCGCTGCTCGGCGGGCCGGCCACCGAGGAGGCGTTCGCGGCAGCGGCGGCAGCCGAGCTCGCCGCCGCGCAGCCGCTGCGCGACAACGGCTACAAAGTTCCGCTGCTGACCAACATGATCACCCGGGTGCTGGCCGGGCTGGCCGCCGGGATCAGCCGATGAGGACGGTACCGACGGCTATCGGCGCGCCGGTCAGCCGGGTGGAGGGCGCGGCCAAGGTCACCGGTGCCGCCCGGTACTCCGGCGAGATCCCGCTGGAGCACATGGCGTACGGCTGGGCCGCGCAGGCCAGCATCGCCCGGGGGCAGATCGACTCTGTCGATGCCGCGGCCGCGCTGGCCATGCCCGGCGTGATCGGCGTGCTGACATTTGAGAACGCGCCGCGGCTGACGGCCGCAGGCGACGGCGAGCTGCTCGTGCTGCAAGACAACCGCGTCCGCTACCGCGGCCAGGTCGTCGCCCTGGTCGTGGCCGGCACCTTGGAACAGGCGCGTGCGGCGGCCGAAGCTCTGCCGGTCAGCTACGCCGCGGAGCCGCACGACGTGATCTTGCGGGCCGATCACCCGGGCATGTATGCGCCGGGCCACGTCAATCCGAACTACGTCACCGACACCGCCACCGGGGATGTCGAGGCGGCCCTGGCCGCCGCCTCTGTCCTGGTGGACGAGACGTACTCGACGCCGGCCGAGCACAACAACCCGATGGAGCCGCACGCCGCGATCGCGCGCTGGGACGATGACAGCCTTACCGTGTGGGACTCCAATCAGGGGCCTACCCTGGTTCAGCAGACGCTGGCGAGGCTGTTCGGGCTGCCGGCCAGCGCCGTGCGGGTGATCACCGAGCACGTCGGCGGCGGCTTCGGCGCGAAAGGCACCGCGCGGCCGCATACGGTCCTGGCGGCCATGGCCGCCAGGATGCTCGGCCGGCCGGTGCGGGTGACGTTCAGCCGGCAGCAGCAGTTCAGCCTGGTGGGTTACCGCACGCCGACAATCCAGCAGGTCCGGCTCGGCGCGGACGCCGATGGCCGCCTGCTGGCCCTCGATCACCTCGCCTATTCGCAGACGTCGACCGTCGTGGAATTCGCCGAGCAGACGGCCGTGATCTCGCGGGTGATGTACGCCTCGTCCAGCCTGCGCGCCCGGCACCGGCTGGTCGCCCTCGACGTGCCCACCCCGCGCTGGATGCGCGCGCCCGGCGAGGCGCCCGGCTCGTTCGCGCTCGAATGCGCGATGGACGAGCTGGCAGATGCGTGCGGCATCGACCCGATCGAGCTGCGGGTCCGCAACGAGCCCGCGGTCGAGCCGGAGGGTGGCCGCGCGTTCAGCAGCCGGCACCTGCTGGACTGCCTGGCCGAGGGCGCTCGGCGGTTCGGCTGGGCCGGGCGAGACCCTCGTCCTGGCGTCCGCCGGGACGGGCGGTGGCTGGCCGGCACCGGTGTCGCGGCCTCGACCTACCCCGCGCGCAGCATGGGATCCACCGCCACGGCCTCGGCGCTGCCAGACGGCAGCTACGAGATCGCGATCGCTGCTGCCGACATAGGCCAGGGCGCGCGCACCGCGATCAGCCAGGTCGCGGCCGACGAGCTAGGCGCAGACATCACCCAGGTAAGTGTCCGGATCGGGGACTCTGATTACGGGCCGGCGATGATCGCCGGCGGGTCGATGGGGATGGCCTCGTGGAGCTGGGCGGTCGCGGCCGCCTGCCGGCAGCTGCGCGCGCAGCTGCCGGCCTCCGTCCAGCCGACCGAGACCATTTCGGTCCGGGCGGACACCACGCCGGATGTCGCCGCCCTGCCCGACCTGCTGCGGCATTCCTTCGGCGCCCAGTTCGCCGAGGTACGCGTCGATGTCGACACCGGCGAAATCCGGGTCCCCCGCATGCTGGGCGTGTTCGCAGCCGGCCGGATCCTGAACCCGAAGATGGCCCGCTCGCAGCTCATCGGCGGAATGATCATGGGCCTGTCGATGGCCCTGCACGAGGAATCAATCATGGACGCCCAGTTCGGCGACTACCTCAACCACGACCTCGCCAGCTACCACATAGCCGCCCACGCCGACGTCGGCGCGATCGAAGCGCACTGGATCGAGGAATCCGACCGCCAACTGAACCCCCTGGGCGTGAAGGGGATCGGCGAGATCGGCATCGTCGGCGCGGCCGCCGCCATCGCCAACGCCGTCTGGCACGCCACCGGCCGCCGCCAGCGGCACCTCCCCCTTCTCCCCGCCAGGATCCTGAGCTGACCCACGGACCCGCTCACGCGGTCCTCAGCAGAGCTCGACCGTGGACGGGGCGCTTGTGGCGTGGGCAGCGCTGGCGGCGGCGCGGACTAGGGGGAGGATCCGGTAGGGGACCTGGGTGGCGAGGGAGATCAGGGTGGCGGAGCGGACCACGCCCTCGGCGGCGACGATCGCGTCGAGCACGCGCTGCAGGTCGGCGTTGCCGCGGGCGACCACGCGGCAGAGCATGTCGCCGGCCCCGGTGATGGTGTGCACCTCGAGCACCTCGGGGATCGCGGTGAGCCGTTCTGCCACGGGATCGTGGCCGCCGGCCTGGCGGATCTCGAGCGTGATGAACGCGGTGACCTCGTAGCCGAGCGCTGCCGGATCCACCTCGGGCCCGTAGCCGGTGATCACGCCGCGGTCCTGCATCCGCTCCAGGCGCGCCTGCACCGTGCCGCGGGCGACGCCGAGCCGCCGGGAGGCCTCGAGCACGCCGACCCTCGGCTCGGCGGCCAGCAATTCGATGAGCGCGGCGTCAAGGCGATCGATCCGCCCCGGATCACTGGTAGTCATGGTGTACAGAGATACCACCGTTCGTTCGGTATGAATGGTCAATTTGACTAGGATAGTTTTGCTTGGTTGCGCAGTTTGCGGCTTAGTCCGCATGCTATGAGCATGACCACACCATCGCGGGACAGCTTTCCCATCGTCGGCATGGACGCCGTGGTATTCGCGGTCGGGAACGCGAAGCAGGCGGCCCACTACTACTCGACCGCGTTCGGCATGCGGCGGGTCGCCTACCGCGGCCCGGAGACCGGCTGCCCGCACGAGGCGACGCACGTGCTCGAGTCGGGCGGCGCGCGGTTCGTGTTCCGCGGCCCGGCCCGGCCAGGGACGCGGCTCGGCATGCGGGTGGCCGCGCACGGCGACGGGGTCGCCGACCTGGCGCTCGAGGTCAGCTCGGCCGAAGAGGCCTACGACTGCGCGGTTTCCCACGGCGCCCGCGGGCTGGAGGCACCGCACCTGCTGGAGGATGAATCCGGCAAGGTCGTCGTGGCCGCCATCGCCACCTACGGCGATACCAGGCACACGCTGGTGGAGCGTTCCGGGTACTCGGGCCCGTACCTGCCCGGGTATGTCCCCGCGGCACCGGTCGTCGTCCCCGGCGAGCGCGCCCTCTTCACCGAGATCGACCACTGCGTCGGCAACGTCGAGCCGGGCAAGATGGACGAGTGGGTGGATTTCTACCACAGGGTCATGGGCTTCACCAACATGAAGGAGTTCGTCGGCGACGACATCGCCACCGAGTACTCCGCGCTGATGAGCAAGGTCGTCGCGGACGGCCGCTGAACGAGCCCGCCATCGGCAAGCGCAAGTCACAGATCGACGAGTACCTGGAGTTCTACGGCGGCCCCGGCGTGCAGCACATCGCGCTGGCCACCGACGACATCGTGGCCAGTGTCCACGCCATGACAGCGGCGGGGGTGGAGTTCCTGCGGACCCCGGGCAGCTACTACGACGAGCTTGGTTCGTGGGTCGGCGAGACGCGCGTGCCGGTGGATGAGCTGCGCGAGCTCGGTATCCTGGCCGACCGGGACGAGGACGGTTACCTGCTGCAGATCTTCACCCAGCCGGTGCAGGACCGGCCGACCGTGTTCTTCGAGCTGATCGAGCGGCACGGGTCGCAGGGATTCGGCAAGGGAAACTTCAAGGCGCTGTTCGAGGCGATCGAACGGGAGCAGGCCAGACGCGGGAACCTGTGAACGTGGCACCTGACCGGCATCCTGCGCCGACCGCACCTGAGACCGCGTTACCCGACCATCCTGGCCGGGGTGACAAATTTGCCGTCAATCTGCCGCCCGAACTCCCAGTCATATCCTGCCAGGGAGGTCAGTTTCTCAGGGGCCGCCGTGTTGTTCCAGTCACAGAGCATCTGTCAGAGGACATTCATAACGACCACGTGGCGGTTGCCGGGTCCCAGGACTTCCCTGCGGCCGCGCCCGTGATGGCTGCATCGGCGAAGGCGGCGACGGCCGTCACCACCTGGGTGAACTGGTCCGGGAGCCGGTCGTCGAGGCGTTGTTTCCGGCGCCAGGCTGCCCAACGCTGCTGACCGATAACGCCGTAGTCAGCGAGCACCCGGTCGAGCGGTGCGAGCTCTACGTGACGGTGCAGGGCCACGTTGAGCTCGCACCGCTCGACCGGGTGCTCGCTGACGTCAGCGAAGTCCCGCCACCGGGTGCTCGCGGTTCCTCTCGCAATTGCGGTCACAATCTTCTCGGAGTACACCATCGCGAGGGGGTACCCGCGCACAACGAGTTCACCACCCAGGAGCCGCGGGAGATGTACGTTCTCAGGTGCTGGTGTGATCGGGTCGCCAACGCTTATATCCACGTGAAAATGTGGCCGAGCGGTTGCGAGCCGAGCTGTTATTGTCACGCGCACGCCACTGTAGGCATCTTCGTCGCGAATCACCTCGGCGGTCGCTGTCGCCACATCGAACACGGCTCCATCCGTCTGGTGGACGCAAGCGATCTGGATGATCGCCGCCTGGATGGCCTCCGGGTCGTTGTCGAGAGCCTGCGCCTGCAGGTCGATGTCGCGGGTTGGCCGCCGCTCCCCGAAAGCGGCAAGCAGCACGCCGCCTTTGAGCACGAAGTGCTGCGCGAAGCGCGTCTCGGCCAGCCGGGCGAGAAAGGATTCCAGGATGTAAAGCTGCATCAGTTCGTCGACCGGACGACGATCCTCACGTGCCTTCTTGCGGAGGTCTAGGTAGGCACGTCCCGCCGGGGTCGCTCGAGAGGGCCCGCCGCAGGGCCGACTCAGCACCCGGGAACTGGCGTGCCAGCTCGATCAGCTGTGCGGGGCTTCTCCCCGGTCGGTTTAGCCATCGCCGGAGCGCTTCCCACGCGACGTCGCTGCCTTCACGATGGCGCAACCGGATAACATCAATGATGGAACGCTCGGCCGAATAGATGCCGATCGGCCGATGTGCGCCGACGTCGAGCAGTTTGCGCCCAAGTTCAAATGTGCGCGGGTCGAACTGATGAAGGCGGCATGGCGCCCTGAGCGCGGGCCTGGTGCTGCCACGGGGGATCGCGATGTCGATCGCGGCGGGGATCGTGTCGATAAGACCATGACGGGCGAGGGCCGTCTCTAGGCAGATCGTCGCTCTGGGGACCCGTTCGGCGATCTCAATGAGGTCGTCGTCGGCAGGCGGTGCGTCCGCCCAGCGGTAGACGCCGCCGCCGAGCGCGATGATCTCCCCTGTGTCGCGGAGCCGGTACAGTCGCTTGTCGCCGACGCCGACCCGCTTGGCCTGCCCGTACGTGAACGTGTCGCCAAGGAGCCCGCGGAGATCGCGGGTGGTGGCAGCCTTCATGGGAGGAAATCATACTCGCCTCATGGATACCTGTGTATGATTTCCGCAATCCGGTCCGGGCTCAGCCGAAGGCCAAGGTGTAGCCGGCGGAGCGCAGCGCGGCGATCACTTCCCCGCAGTGCTCGGGGCCGCGGGTCTCGACCTGCAGGACCACCTCGACCTCGTCCACGTGCAGCCGCGGGGCCAGCCGCTCGTGCCCGATCTCGAGCACGTTGGCGCCGAGATCCGCCAGGTCACCCAGGAGCTTCGCGAGCGACCCGGGACGATCGGGCAGCCGGCAGCGGAACGCCAGGTAGCGGCCGGCGGCGGCCAGGCCGTGCCGGAGCAGCTTGGACAGCAGCAGCGGGTCGATGTTGCCGCCGGAAAGGACCACCACCACGGGCGGGGCGAAGTCGCGCGAATGATCGAGCAGGGCGGCCACCCCGGCCGCCCCGGCGGGCTCCACCACCTGCTTGGCCCGCTCGAGGCACAACAGCAGCCCGCGGGACAGGCTCTCCTCCGAGACCGTGACTATCCGCTCGGCCTGGCTGGACAGGATGGCGAAGGGGATGTCACCCGGCCGGCTGACCGCGATGCCGTCGGCCATGGTGGGCGCGGCGCGTACCGACACCGGGTGCCCGGCCGCCAGCGATCCCGGGTACGGCGCGACGGCCTCCGCCTGCACGCCGACGATAGCGATGGCCGGGTCGAGGTCCTTGATCGCCACCGTGACGCCGGCCGCGAGCCCGCCGCCGCCCACCGGCACCACGACCGTGCGCACCTGCGGGCACTGCTCGATGATCTCCAAGCCGAGCGTGCCCTGGCCGGCCACGATGTCCGGGTGGTCATAGGGGTGGATGAAGACCGCCCCGGTCCGTTCGGCGAAGGCGAGGGCCTCGCCGACAGCATCTTCTATGCAGGTGCCGTGCAGGATGACATGAGCGCCGTAACCGCGCGTCGCCTGCACCTTGGGCAGCGGCGCGCCCTCGGGCATGACCACGGTGGCCGTGCAGCCGAGCAGGCCGGCCGCGAACGCGACGCCCTGGGCGTGGTTGCCGGCGCTGGCCGCGACGACACCGCGGGCGCGTTCGGCATCCGACAGCCTGGCGATCCTGTAGTAAGCGCCGCGCACCTTAAACGACCCGGTTCGCTGCAGGTTCTCGCATTTCAGGTACACCGGCCCGGCCACGGCCTCGGAAAGCACCCGGGAGTGCAGCAAGGGAGTGTCCGAGATCACATCGCGGATGAGCTTGCGGGCGGCGGCTACATCGTCGGAGCTAACCGCGCCAGGTGTTGTTGCCACGGACAGAGTGTGCCATCAGTTAGCGGGCCCGGTGACCGGTACCCGTAGTGCGGCAGATGCGAAGACGCGCGATCACGACATACTGTCGAATGGTGCAGCAACACAGCCAGCATCACCACGCAAGCACTCCAAACCCCGCCCCGGCGGGCCGACACGGAGACGACCCGGGCCCTCGCAGCCAGCCGCCCGGCGCCTCCACCCTCGGCGAACTGCACGCGGGCGGTCACGTATACCGCACCGTCAAGGAGGAGATAAGACACAATCTGCTCGCCATGATGCGGGACGGGCAGGACCCGTTCCCCGGGATCGTCGGGTTCGGCCAGACCGTCCTGCCCCACCTTGAGCGCGCCCTGATCGCCGGGCACGACGTCATCCTGCTCGGGGAACGCGGCCAGGGTAAGACACGGCTGATCCGCACGCTGGGCGAACTGCTCGACGAGTGGACCCCGGCCGTCCAGGGCTGCGAGATCAACGACCATCCCTACCACCCGGCCTGCGCGCGGTGCCTGCGGCTCGCCGCCGAGCTGGGGGACGACCTGCCTGTCACCTGGAGGCATGCCAGCGACAGGTACGGCGAGAAGCTCGCCACCCCCGACACCAGCGTGGGCGACCTGATCGGCGACATCGACCCGGTCAAGGTGGCCGAAGGACGCACCCTCGGCGACCCCGAGACGATTCATTACGGGCTGGTGCCAAGGACCAACCGGGGCATCTTCTCCCTGAACGAGCTGCCCGACCTGGCCGAGCGGATTCAGGTGTCGCTGCTGAACGTGCTCGAGGAACGCGACATCGGCATCCGCGGCTACGCGCTCAGGCTGCCGCTCGACCTGCTGCTCGTGGCCAGCGCCAACCCGGAGGACTACACCAACCGGGGACGGATCATCACGCCGCTCAAGGACAGGTTCGGCGCCGAGATCCGGACCCACTACCCGCTGTCCCTGGACGACGAGCTCGC
>WNFJ01577666.1_pt2 | contig 24196 bp, 20 predicted proteins | sample 5400461 | NCBI WGS metagenome assembly WNFJ01 (sample SAMN13153349, study PRJNA577476) | soil metagenome | isolation source: 115 cm saprolite on Douglas fir-dominated hillslope | place: USA:California | collected 2013-09-17
GATAACCGTCGCCCAGCGCGTATCGGGAAAGGATCCAACTCTTTCTTGCATGCGCTCCTACAGTGAAGACATCCACGCAGCAGACGGAGATCCTCGAACCGCCGAGCCAGCGTTTAACCGCCGTGGCCCCCGCGAGGGTACGGCCGGGCGACACGGCGGGCACGTTTATCTGAACAAGTTTCTTGGTGTCAAATCCGAACCTCTCGAGCCTTCTCGCGGCCAAATCGGCCCACGTCGTGGGATCATTGGACTCGCTGCCGCTACCCTGCACAGGGCCACCCACGATGACAAGGTAACGATAACGCCCGGAATTGAACACAATTGGGGATTCTTCCAGTGTCTTCGCAGGGACCCAAGCTTCCACTACGAGGACACCCTCCCCGACTGGATTGCTTACTGCCAGAAACTTATGAATAGATAGCAGGAAGAATATCAGGGCCAGGCCAATTCCTAGTGTGACCCAAAGCGGCACCCGTTTGGGAGCCAGGGACCGGCGCCAGTTTCTGCCAATGCGCATATTGGACACCGCAGACCGTCAGAATGAGATGCCACAGAATTTGCTCAATCTATTGCACACAAACAACGACCTCCTAGCAACTGATCCCGCGCTGCGATGCGCGAGATTGCCGGCAAATCGTGTAAGCCTACTGCTCCCGGTAAATGGTTCATTGAGTTCCAGCGCCCGAATTAAGTCTGAAAAACATACCAAAGGAAAATACAAAGGCACATGAGGCGAAATTGCCCGGGTGGGTTTCTTTCGCTGCTTCCCAGAGTTTACTTCGCTTAACGCGTTTTCTAGAAAGAGTTAGGTCGCAAGGCGGGCCCCGGTGCCCTGCCTCTAGCTCTACCAATCGTCTAAAGCTTTCTACCTGCAATTGGAAGTGAGCGCGCCCCTCGAACGCATGATGGCAATACCGACGGGGTACATCGCTACCCCCTGTATCGTGTCCACCACGGTGTTGGACCATGGACTGCTGGACTGCGTTCTTATTACCGAGACGGTGTTCGAGAATTCGTTGGTTACGTAGGCGTAGGTCCCGTCTGGCGTAATGGCCACCCCATCAGGTACCCATCCCACCGCAATCGTGAGACCGTTAGGCGTAGGGTTGGCCGTGTCAATGAGCGAGACCGTGTCTGAACCGGAATTCGCCACATAGGCCCAGGACCCGTCCGGCGTGATGGCCACGGCAGCAGGGCGGTTCCCCACTGCCACTGTGGCGGCTACGATGTTGGTGGTGGTGTTGATCACCGAGACGTTATTTGACGACTGATTTGTCACGTAGGCGAACGACCCGTTCGGCGTGATCGCCACGGCAACGGGGCCGCTCCCTACTGGCACTGTGGCCACCACGGTGTTGGTAGCGGTGCTGATCACGGAGACGTCGTTGGAGTTTAAGTTCGTCACATAAGCAAAGGCTCCGTTCGGCGTGATAGCAAGGCCGTAGGGACCATTTCCTACGCCGATCGTAGCAGTAACAGTGTTGGTGCCCGTGTTAATTGCGGAGACGTTGTTGGAGTTATAATTCGCCACGTAGGCAAACGCCCCGTTTGGCGTGATGGACACGCCGACCGGAAAACCTCCCACTGGGATCGTGGCCACGACGTTGTTGCTGGCTGTGTCGATCACTGAAACGGAGTTGGAACCAAACATCCATCCAGAGTTAGTGACATAGGCGAAAGCCCCGTTCGGGCTGATAGCCACGGCGAGGGGCTGAACCTGCACCGGAACCACGGCGACCACGCGGTCCAGCTCCGTGTCAATCACTACAACGTTATTAGATTTGTGAGCCGCCACATAGGCCGTGCATTGGGCTGCCGCCGGAACACACCCCAAAACCGCTAGCAAGAGCGGCACCAGCCATCGGAACGGCCACAATCGACTCGGTCTACTTTTTCGATTTTGAATCTTAGGCTCCCAAGACCAGGTTCCAACGTCGCCCATCATTTCCCTCCTTCGGCGGTACCCGGATGAACCCGCGCACTACCCTACAACTTCGTGAAAGCAACCCTCGACCGCCCTTAGTACCATTGGAAGAACGCTCTCACAATCCGGCGAACATCGTAACCAAAGGGAGAGAGATTACTTAACGCAGCATGAGGAAACACCTCAAGGCGTTCCCCTGGGCCACCCTGCTCGATTACCAGACTTGGGCAACCAAACCAACGCCCAATTTCTGGCCCAGCTGTCTTCTCAGAATCAGCGATGCACACCTTTTCTGTGGGTTCAATACTTCTAGGACTTACGATTCCTCGAGTTACGGCGGGCTGGCTTGAGAAGTTGCTTTCGTCTCATTTAATTCGTATAGCACGAACCCTCGCATCAGCAACAACACCTTCTGCGCAGGCACGACATTAAGCCTGGGGGTTTTGTCAACAGCAACACCAAAGTTGGTTCTGGTAACGCCATGAACGGCTACAGCAGCAATTTGACTCCAGAAACCTGCACAGGCCCTTAGTGTCGCCATCAGCCTGCTCTCGTCTTAGGGGTAATTAGCTCGCCCGAGACTATCGTGGTCTCTAAGGATTTCATTAACTCCTTGCGTCAACATCTTGGACATTACGTAGTAGCGTCGGCCCTTCGAAATGTCATTGCTGTCGAACCGGAATTCTGACGACACAAGGGTCTCGAGCGCCTGGCGGTAGAGGCGGGCATCGCAGCCAAACAGCATGTTCTTAAGCGTACCCACGTCCTTCCACCCGTCTGATGGAATGAACTCACGCAGGACAATTCGCCCACCAGTGTCGATTCCAGAATCGATGAAAAAAACAGTAACTCCCGTACGATCACCTTGCAAGATGGACCACTCGACAACGGACCTGCCTCGATATTTGGGCAGGATACCTATATGGGCGTTGAGAATGCCTAATCGGAATGCCGAAATCGTCGGTTCACGGTAAATCACATTAGCGGCATGTAGACCTACGTCGCATTGGAGCGATCTAAGGCGCGCGATGGACATCGAATCGTCCAATGGTCGGCGCATGATAATCAATTTTCCTAATCGCGCATAGCTCCAAGCTTTGGCTGCGAGCGTCCGCAACGCAAATGATTTAAGTGCCACGAAGAGTTCTCGGGACCATCGCAGGGGTGCTGATCTCGCTCCCGCGTTGCAAACAACTACAAAGACATCGACGCCAGCAAGTTTCTCAATTTCCCCCGCGATGCGTACGCCTGCGGCGATTGAACTTGCGACTACGGCTATCCGCATTTCAACCAGTCCGGCGTGGCCAGCAGCTGCATATAGATGCACAACCAAGAAGCAAGAAGACGAGAATTAGCGCGCATGCGAGTCAACGATCGCTGTGGAAGCTCATAGAAATAGTTAAGAGCGTCCAATGACCGCAAATCGTGAGTGACCAGCGCACGGATGCCAACGAGATTCAACCTGAGCAGTACGCCGTCAACGTCGAACGCCGCTCCCGTTTCGAGCTTCGCACGGTCTGTCACCATCAACTGACGCAGAAGTTCTTCGGCAACTTCAAGCTCGCTCGCGGCGCCGATGTTCAAGGGACAACGATATCGCGCACACAGCACTTTGAAGAGATCCGCGCCCGATACCTTCTTAAGATCGCCGAGCGACAAACACGCCGTACTCGTATCCGCCGGTCGGCATTCTATCTTTCTCGCTAAAGCGATGGTATGCAGGCAGCCCCAGAAATCTGTATCACAATTCAACCATGTGAAAGTGACAGGCAGCAGCGAATTGCGGATCGAGTCACGCCCCGACAGAAAAGATTCTACTTCTGGCGCAAGCGATCCCAAAGATCCCAGACATTCCGCAGAGACAAGATGTTTCCAAGATTTCCCGAGTTCGGCAAGCCTTCGAAGAAGTGCTCCGCGCAAGATCGTATTTCGACGATCAGGCGGTGCGGGCCTTGAATGTGCCATTTCTAAGTCCGTCGGCAATCTCGGTAAGCGTGACCGTCTTTACATCTGGAGAGTGGGCGACATCTGCTACGAACTTCTCGATGTCCGTGAAATCGGTAATGTCTTTCGTGTGGTTTTCCAGAATGACTGGGACACAGGGTAGGCCTGACCTTGTTGCTTGCCTCCGAATATTCACCATCATCCGACGCATCATCGCATAATTCAACCGAGCAAGGTCCGAGATGTGTCTCTGGCCGACTATAAACCGCCTGAACAGTCTCTTGGAGAACGCAATCGCACCCGATTCACCTTTATTGGTCCACTCGTCGCCGCTGCGCCCGCGAGATAATCCTGGCGGCGCCCCGGTTCTTCGGTTTATGAGCCCGTCGATTTTGCGCCGCAGTGCCATACGTGCCTTGCCTAAATCTCGCGTGAATAAGGCCACGCGTGCCCCCGAGAAGCCGTTCGTCGGTATGCAGGCTATTGATCGGCACCCCATTTTCTGATGCATGTTGAGAGTTAGTTTCCGGCAAAATCTAGCCTAGAGGAAGGGGATTTGCCGTGAAGAGAAAACGCTTTTCTGTGGAACAGATTGTCGCAGTTCTGAAGCAGGCCGAAGTGGGCGTGCCGGTGGTAGAGGTGTGCCGACAGGTGGGGATTACCGAGCAGACCTTCTATCGGTGGAAGAAGTATTTCGTAGGATTGGAGATCAATCAGGTCCGGCAACTGAAGCAGCTCCAGGAAGAAAACGGCAAGCTCAAGAAGCTGGTGGCAGAGCTGAGTCTAGACAAGGCCATGCTACAGGATGTGCTAGCAAAAAAATTCTAAAGCCCTCGCGCCGCCGCCCAGTGGTGCACTACCTGTGCGGCGCGTATCGAGTGAGTCAGCGACGGGCGTGCCGCACCGCCGTGATCGCAGAATCGACTCTTCGATACCAAAGCAGACGCGAACCGAAGACCGCTCTTCGGTCCCGGATTCGCGAGATCGCCCAGGTCCGAGTCGGTTATGGCTATCGGAAGATCCGGGTGCTGCTGAAGCGCGAGGGCTGGAACGTAGGCAAGAAGCTGGTGTATCGGCTGTATCGGGAAGAAGGGTTGACGCTGCGCTACAAGCCGCGACGGCGGAGATGCGCGGCAACGAATCGCCGGGAGCGATGCAAGCCAACAGCTCCTAACCAGGTGTGGAGTTTAGACTTTGTGGCGGATCAACTGGCGGACGGACGCAGGTTTCGAGCTTTGACGGTCTTTGACGGTAGTGGATGTGTTCACGAGGGAGAGTTTGGCGATCGAGGTGGGGCAAAGTTTGAAGGGAGAGGACGTGGTGCGCGTGCTGAGCCGAATTAGTTTGCAACGGGCGGTTCCGAAAACACTTTTCTGTGACAACGGCACGGAGTTCACCTCTCAGGCGATGGACCTGTGGGCGTATCATGCGGGAGTGCGCATCGATTTTTCACGGCCGGGGAAGCCGACCGACAACGCGTACGTGGAATCGTTCAACGGCACGCTGCGGTCGGAGTGTCTGGACGCGCACTGGTTCGCGTCGCTCACGGACGCGAAGCAGATCATCGAGGCCTGGCGACGGGAATACAATGAGAGTCGTCCTCACCGGGCTCACGGAGAGAGGACGCCACACGAAATCGCTTGTGAATTCGCGGTTAGCCGCGAATTCACAAGCACAACAACTGCCGGAGACTCACTCTCAGGATGATGCAGAAAAAGGGGACCCCTCAGGAGATTCTGGTGTCGTATGATTCCCTGCGCGGAGCTAGGGGGCAGGTCACAGGGACTCCAAGTATTGCTTGCCAGAGAGGAGCATGGCTCTAATCTGCTGGCTGGGATAGTTGAGGATCGACCAGTCACCGTCAAGCTTCCAATTGCCATAGCCTTGATAGTTGGCGTCACACCATTGCGGATGAAGGTGCAATTGAATATCGTGCCCCTGACGAAAGGACTCCTCCACCACCTGTTCCCACTCGTCCGCTATAGCCTTCAATTCAGGAAAACGCTCTTGTAGGTCCTGATATGCGAGCTGTTGCATGACCTCAACATTGAACGAACCACGTATCCCATAATTGTTGAAGATCTTGACCAATCGTCGCATGGGTTCAAACTGGAGTACTCTCGGATCCCCGGTGCCATTGCCGCGGACTTCCCAATCATCGACGAACGCAAGGTAAATTGCAGGTTGCATGCAATGCTCTCCGGTTAGGCTTATTTCGGCCCGCTCCGGATGCTCGCGCAGCGGGACGCGACGCTCGTGTGCGAATAGCGCCCATCCGCGCTGACCGTATTCATCTTGAGCTGAACAGCTCTTCCTAGCGGCAGCTATTGGTACGTAGCCCGTCGCACTGTTGGCGCAACTCGTGAAAATCTGTGCGCCAGTATGTGGCGTCGTCCGATGGCGACGAATTGCATCCCGTGGGAGCACCGCTGCTCCTAGGTTTGGGCACAATCGCGCTTTAATTATTACGCCAGTTCCTCTTTGTCGAAGCTAGATGGTCGAGTTCCAGGGGCGTGCAACAGATACTTAAATCAACGTCAGTGATGTAGGGGTGGGTGGCACGCAACCCAGACGCATGGATGTTCAGGAAGTTCCGTTCTGCGTGCCGATCATTCGAGAAATGAAGTGGATAAAACTAGCCATCCCATAGCATCTGTCAGCGATGTTGATCGACCCAGCCTGCTTTCGGGTTCCAGGTGGGGGCTGCGGTCGCTGATGTCGGCGAGACGCTCATGAGGACGCTAGGGGGCCGTGCAGGTTCCTGCAGTCAAATTGCTGCTGTAGCCGTTTATAACGTTACCAGAGCCAATGTTGGTGGCGCTGTTTGACTGAATCCCTACACTTGACCCTGTGCCTGTGCCCGCACCGAAGGTATTATTGTTCACACAGGCGTTAATTGACCCTAGGTATAGACCACCTAGTCCCCATAGCCCGTTGATGTTGGCAGATGCCACATAGGCATTGGCACCGATGATGGCGATCACGGGTAGATCCGTGTTCGTGCCTGTATATGTTCCGCCGTTGATGGTTACGTAGCTATCCTGTCCTAGATTGAGGGCGTCGAAATTGTTGACTAAAACTTGTAGGTTGCCATTTCCGCTCACGATACAGTTGTTGAAGGTGTTGTATTGATTGAAGTTACCGAAGAGGTTGATGCCAGCGTTGCCGTTGTCTGTACCCGCGTTGGCTCCGTTGTTGGTCACGACGCAGTTGTTGAACGTGTTGTGCGAGGAGTAGTACTCCAGACTAATGCCGTTATTGAAGCTAGCGCCATTTTTCACCGTGAGGGAATTAAAGGTGTTGTAATTAGCAGATATTGTTTTGAGCGGACGCCCGTAGGCACCCGCCCCGTCAACGGTGAGGTTGGTGATGGTGTTGTTCGCGGACCCATGCAGACTAAACCCAAAGGCACCGTTCCCAAGACATCCGCCGCCGGTCCCCGGATTTTCGTTGGAAATAGTCATGCCATTAATCGACAAGTTGCCCTGGTTCTCAAACCAGGCGGAGCTTCCGCAGGCCGCACTACCGGCTCCCGTGATGGTCATGTTCGTCCAGGTGACATTGAAATCTGCATAATTTATGATCGCCGAGCCCTGCACATTCTTAGATGTGACGCCGGTAACTGCAGAGTCGGCGACTCCGACCATCCTGAGTCCGTAGACGTTGGACCCGTTTCCGTCGAATGTGATGTTTTTAACGGTAATACCGGTGAGCGGGCCCAAAAGCTTTTGTGCCGTCGGGGCATTCACCGATGGGTTATAGCTGGCATGCAAGGCCGTCGTGACCGCGATCGTGTTTCCAGAAACCGCGGCGACCTTCAAGAGCTCGGTGCGACAACCGCCTAGGTCACAGCCCGTATCATGGCCGGGAGCAGCATCGGTGGAAAAATCCTTGCCGCCCTGTTGGATGCGCACGTAATCTTCCGCGGCTACTCCTAGACTGGAGACCGTCGTAAAGTTCGTAGCCAGTTCGTTTGCGGTTGCGCTCAATGCGACTGCCGGGCCGTAGTCCGGATTGCCGCTACTGGGGCCAATGACCATGATGGTTCCGGAGGCAATATTGCGGATGGTTGCGCAACTACCTCCATCTACGGTGACATTGGATGTGTTGATAGTGAGCTGTGCCGTCGTGAGGTACGTCCCGCAGGGGAAAAGGAGGGTGCTGCCACTCGTGAGGGCTGCGATGGCATTGTTGATGGCGGCGGTGTCGTCGGTTGTTCCGTTGCCCGTGGCACCGTAATTCATGACGTTGATCGGGGGCGTCGTGGCCACACGGGGGAACAGGTTTGAGGAGTGCAACCAGACTGTAGCGCCGACCATTAGCAACACGATTGCAGTAAGTAGTCTTGCCATTTGTCTTGTCCTTTCTTTGATAGCGGCCGGCCAGCGTCTATGGTGGCAATGCGACTGTCCAGTCAATCGTACGAGCCAATTCACGGCGCAAGCGGTGTAATCGGAACACGTTGTTCACACACCTGTTGCAGTAGACAACGGCGCACTTCGGAGATCGACCGGCTGGATTTCTGGAGGAACTGCTCCCGACGGACCGTACGGTGCAGGTATTGCAGAACCGATGTATTGCTTCCACCACAGCGCGACGTTCAGCAATGCCCATCCCCTTTTCTTTAGAAAAGGCAAGACTCCCTCGAACTGAAAAAGGTCGGTGCTATGGCAAAAGTCCTTCATTTCCTTGACAAGGTAGTCTCCGAATTTGGTCTGATACCACTCATAGACAGGTACGCCGAAACCTTGCTTCTTCCGGTCGATAAGTTCGTCCGGTATTACGCCGCGGACGGCCTTCTTCAGAATATATTTGAGCACTCCATTTCTGGTTTTTACCGCTTCGGGAATACTCATGGCCAGCTCTACGAACTTGTGGTCGAGAAATGGAACGCGCGCTTCTAAACTCACTGCCATGCTCATCTTGTCGACGCGCATGAGCAACAGTTCCGGCAATCTCAGATTCAAATCAAGATAAGACATCCAGTTGAGGGGCGAGGGCTCCCAGGCTTTTTCCTCGAACCGTTGTCGAATCGGTTGAAGGGCCTCCCAAGAACTCAGCTCGGCAAATTTCTTGAGCAATCGTGGCGAGAACAGTTGCCGCTTTTGGGAATCGCTGAACACTTCCGCCCCACCCCAGAATATGGGCTGGTTTGACAGAGCTCTCCTCAAAACTTCACACGAGAACTGGTGTCGATAAGAGGCCCCTCGGCTGTGCTCCGCGAAATGGAGACCAGTAAGTCCCAATTCTCTCAGGGGACTGGGAATTGGGAGCAAGTTGGTAAGACGTTGTAGTCGCAGGGAGTCCTTCCAATACTTGTAGCCCCAAAACAGCTCGTCCGAGCCTTCTCCCACCTGGCAAACAATGACGCCGGCATCGCGAGCTAGCTTCGAAACGTAGTAGACCGGTACGCAAACCGGATCGGCCAGTGGTTCATCCTGATGTCGAATGATTAGAGGAAGAGACTCGAGTAGATCGCTTTCCCGCAGCAGCAGCTCATGATGTTCCGCGCCTACCTTCTGCGCGATCTTGCGGGCATAGCGAAGCTCACTGGGATAGCTCTCATATTCTCGGTCATAGCCGATCGAGAAGGTCCTAACCGGCTGACCTTCTCCGTCGGAGAACAGCGCTGCGTTGGTACTTGAGTCGATGCCACCGGAGAGAAAAACGCCCACCGGCACGTCGCTAATCTTGCGAAGCTTAACGGAAGTGCGCAGCTCGGAAAGAATGCGTTCGGCAATCTCGTCCTCAGAAGTATCCGTTAATGGCTGCGTGTGATCCCAAACATCCCAGTATCGGCATTCTTGGACGTATCCGTCCTCCTTCAATCTTAACCACGTGCCGGGGGCCAGCTTCTGGATTCCCGAAAAGAGGGTGTGCGGCGCTGGTGTCGCATTGAACGACAAATAGTAATAAAGGGCCTCTTCATTGACACCACGTTCCTGCTCGTGGTCCTGCAGCAACGCTTTGATTTCTGAACCGAAAGTGATGCGTCCATGGTGAATGCTGTAGTAGAGCGGTTTGACTCCGATGCGGTCACGAATTAACCAGAGCTGACGCTGTTTGGCGTCCCACAGAGCAATGGCAAACATGCCGCGAAACTTATGAACACAGTCGATACCCCATTCCTCAAACGCATGAAGGATCACTTCGGTATCAGAATGGTCAGTCTTCCAGCGGTGTCCGCCTCGTTTCTCCAATTCCGCGCGAATTTCGGCGTGGTTGTAAATCTCGCCGTTGAAGACCACCCATAGTGTGCCGTCCTCGTTGCTCATTGGCTGCATGGCTCTTTCCGACAGGTCAATGATCGCTAGCCGACGAAACCCCAAGCCGAGCCGCCGATCGCCTGAGACAAAAATCCCGGCGCCGTCTGGTCCGCGGTGTGACATCACATCCCGCATGCGCGTCAGATAGGGCTCCGAGACCCGGAAAGAACTGTTAGTGAAAGAAAGTACTCCGACGATGCCACACATCAGCAGCCCTCCTCAACAGAATGGCAGATCCTAGACACTCCTCGAGGTCCCCCGTGCTTCCACAATGGTGCGATGATCCTCTGACAGAAAATCAATGTTGGGACGATCCGAGCGAACTCACTCAAGCGAGCTTCGAATCTGTCTCTGCCCAGCGCACGGCAAGACCGACTTGGCGACGTCTTGGCCGTCGAGCAGGCGGCGAAAGAGGCTGGCCACTTCTCTAGCGCGCACGTCCCACGTGCAGCCGCGAACAGCGTCCTGCCGCGATTGGCGATCGTGCGGCGTGTCGCAGGCCAGCGCCTCAGCAACCAACAAGATGAATTCGTCGATCGACCGGTAGATTCTCACGCCCGGCGTGTGCAGGTACTCGTACAGAGGAGAAATCACTACAGGCTTACCGGTTGCGAGGTATTCGCGGACCTTAATCGCGCTTCCGTAGTTGGTAAATACGTTTTTCTGGTCCCAAGGCAGTACGCACACGTCGATATGATTGTAATAGCGTGAGAGTTCGGCATACGGCTTGGGGCCAAGAAAATGGATGTTGGGCGCAGACAGCTGCACTAGATTCGATTTCGAGCCGATGAAAACCCAGTGCCAATCGGGCCGCACCCTAGCCACGTGCTCGATTAACGGTACGTCCATGGTGTACCAGTCGGCGGCGCCTACATATCCGAGCACTGGCCGAGGAATTGTCGCTATATCTGCAGGCGTCTCGGGGGGCAAGTTGGCGAACCTCTCGTAGTCCACGGCTTGCTCGAGGAAATACCGGTGGCGGGTTTCGGCTTCCTCATAAAGCTTTCGCCCGGAATACATGACCACCGCTGCGCGTTCCTTCAGATGAACATCCATGTTGCGAATTACAGCTCGCGACAGCGCGCTGTCTTCGTTGAAATCGTATTTGTCCGAAACCTGGTACACCAACAACTTGCCGCCAAGCAAGCCCACAAGGTCGGCGGCCGTAGGGATGGCGACCCACAGGATAGGATGACGTAGATTGAGAATGAGCATAACCAATCGGAGCTGCAGTACAAGAAGCAGGCGATTCAACGCGCGCACCGCGGGTGAGCCGTACAGCGGGACATTTATTGGCGTCATCACCCATAGTCCTTCGGGCGCCTTGCGTAACCAGCGCAGATAGCTGCGAAGTTTGCGCCGAATTTTTTGAAAGAAATCCGGATTGCCAATCGAAGGCAGGCCCATGGTGATAGAGTTCACGAACAATACGCGATTACGTTGTGCCAATCGCTTAAGGATGTGGTTTTTCGAGTGCGGGTGGTGGTACCACCAGTCCTCGCCCGCAAAGCACACGATTGACTGGCCGGAAAGTGGGTAGTCGACAGACTCCGGGCCTGCTGTGAATCCTTCTCCAACCGGGACAGTACTGGGCACAGAATCATCGGAGTTCATGCCTAGCAGACCTCCTCACTGACGGCATCCCGAATGTCGGATTCTTTTGCGGAGCTAGGTTGGCCGATTGTCGTGCCGGTGACATCAACCCACGAGATGCGAGTAGTGATGCGCATGGGAACTGCGGCTCTTCCCCGGAAGCGGAGCTTCACTGCTGGTACCGTTACGCCGTAGCTGGTGCTGATGAGCGAAGGCTGGATCGACGCCTGAAGACCAGTAGGCCCGGCGACGCAGAGCTGAACTTGCCGATCGCCTAGTATGCGGCAGAAAATCCCGTTTTCTGCCGGAGCTACTTCTGCGCTTCGATTAGGCGTAAGTTGAAGATTGAACTCGAAATCGTGAACGCCATCTCCATCGAGTTCGTCTTCAATGACAAAGGCCGGTTCACCGTCAAGAACGCGTATAGTTCGGGTATGGGTCACTCCAAGCGAGCGATACCCGGTATGCGAGGCGCGCAGGAAGTGTCCCCGCGCTTCTCTACCTTCTTGTATTTGGCTTACAGCGGCTTTGTTTCCGAGGATGAAAAGCCCGTGCGGGCCGGTGTCGATGCGGTTCTGTTCCGTTCCATCGATCAACAAAGTGTTGTGCGCGGCGGTGCTGCGGAACCGGTTTCGTGTTGCCCTGTCGCGCGTGTAGCAGCCCGTGCCGGAGTCACAAAAGACTTCCTGACCTCCCACTCGCAAAACGAAGCTGAGCTTGTCATTGTGCGTATGGCTGCCTTTACCAAAGATTCCGTTCGGAATAGCGAAAAACAGTAATTCAGCAGACCCTTGTTGCAGCACACTAATCCCCGACTTCGGAAGAACTTTGATCGGGCATGCCGAGCCAGGATTGATCTGTGGTTGGAAATAGGGGATTTTAGTGGTGTCGGTGAGACCGTACCACGCGGCATCATCCCCGGGACCGGCACCCTCGCCGAAAAGACGTTGCCCCAGCCCGAGCAGGTGGTGAACCCTAAGTGAATTCCTCTCTGCAACCGGGCAAAGCATCATTTGCTGGAGGTCGTCAACCAGCAGTTCGGTGCGGCCATCGTCACAGTCGCCCACCTGAGGTAATTCGCCTGACGTGCTAGCGACTGTGTTGAGGAACCGGTACATCATCCTAAGGCGCTCAACGAACGAAGACTTGACCCCGGGAGATTGTTCCGTGCGCATCAACAGTAGCGCGGTTGTGAGAAGCTGTGTGACCAATACCTGGTAACCGGTAGAAGCCTCGTAATCCCCCCCGTCTTCGTATACCTGCCGTGCCATTTCAACTTCGATCCGCCGCCGGTAATTGGAGCGTCTCCTTGCCATGTCCTTGCCGTCGAGGAAGATGGAAAGGCAGTGGAGCCCGACAACGTCACTCAGATAGTGATTGCTGGTCAATAGGTGCGAGAACTCGATGTTCGCTTCAATATAAAGTAAATGTTGCGCGAGGGAGTTGGTCACGGTCGCGAGCCACGGTTGCTCCTCACGACGAAAGGGAGAAAGCAAATTCAACAGGAAGCAGATGCTCATGGCGCGCAGCGCTGCTTCCATTGCCAAAGTCCAGTTCACCCCTACGGGCGCGGGATTTGACTGAATCCAGTGCGACAGGAGGTCCTTTGCCGTCAGCCGATACGAGTCGTCCCCCGTAAGAACGTGCGCCTTCCCAAGGATCGGCAGAAATTGCAGCCGCGAAAGCTCAAACGGTATCTTGACGTCGGAGCCGTCCTGGCGAATGCAGTCACGGCACTCGCTCCGCACATACGACCACTCCGAGCCTGATACAAAGTCAAGATTCCACTTCGGGCGTGTTCCGAGTTCCGCTGTGCCAGAACCCAGAAAGAGATATCGTCCTGCCCGAATCTCGTCCGCGAATGCAACAATAAGCTCCCGACTGTGCTCACTCAAGCATTGCAAGTTTGGGTTGTAGTAAGGAACACTCCGGAATTTGAAACAGCCAGGGTCTTTCAACCGGCCAAGTATTCGCCTCTTGTTCCACGCCCTGCGTGTCCTCCACATGGCCTCGCGAGCGACCAAGAGCGGCGATTCCTGCTTGAGAATCCTAACGATGTGCATCTCTATGTTAAGGCTGAGAGATTCGGCGCGTACGCCGCTGCTGCAGGTCGTGAGTAGTTGCGTTTCCATACGACAGCAGAAACCAGGAGGAACATCAGGAAATAGCAAACAGAGGAAACGGCTGACGCGCCGGTTATTCCATAGCGAGGAATGGCCCAGAAATTCACGGCGACGTTGACAATTGTGTCGGCGATCCAGGCGCCAACGATGATTGGCGGAAAACCTTCGCTATTCAGCAGTTGGACCATCACCGTCTCGATCCCCAAGAAATATGTTCCTGGCATCAGCCAAGCAAAAGGGGCAACCGCCGGGAGGAAGTTTCGCCCGAATGCGATGGAGATGATGGGCCCTGCGGCCAATGCGGCAATCACGACCACCGGCAGCATCAGCGCCGCGGTAACAAGTACGGCCTTGTTTGCCAAGCGCACCTTTTCTTCCTTGTCTTTTGTGGCCGAAAGCTTGGGAAACAAGAGCAATCCAACCACAACGGGAAACATCATGGTGTTCTCGGCCAGGACCTGGCTGATTGAGTAGTAGCCCGCTTCCGTCGCCCCGAGCATGTACTTGACCATTAGCAGGTCAATTCTCAGCAGAAGAAAACCGAAGAATGCGATCACATACGCTCTCATCCCGAGGCCAATGCTCTGGCGGAAAACAGTAAAAGATAGCTTAGGGGGCTCTGCCGCATCCCTCTTGAGGCGCCAGAGAGCCCAAAGGAAGGTGACCATTACACACGCCAAGGTCACGCCGAAGTACAATTCCACGGTGCTACCGTGAAGCAGCGCGAGGACGCAAATCAACACCAGGGCTAAGAGTTTGCCGCCGCTTTCAATGTTGTTGTACGCCCGCACCTTGTTCACGCCGAGCAGTAATCCTTGTGTGAGCAGGTAGGCCAGGCTCACGGGAACGGAGGCCAGGGCAAGCAGCAAAAGCGGGCCATGGATTGGCGACAGCCTCGGCCAGAAGACGAAAGCGATTCCGCTCAAGGCCGCGATAGCAAAAGCCGCAAAGACGACCGCCAATGTGTTACCGATGAGAGCGGGCAGGAGCGCTCGATCTCTTGCCACGTAGTACATGTTGGAGGCATGCAGCCCAAGATTGCCGAACTGTGCGCCGATCGCACCTAAAGTTAACGCCACAGCGTACAGCCCGCGACCCGCTGGACCCAGCTCTCTCGCAATTACGATGGCAGTTGCAAACGTCACGGCAACCACAAGCAGCCGGGTGCCGTAGGTCTCCAAGACGTTGCGGCGAAGCTCTGTGCCCGCCGCTATTTGCCACAGCTTAGCCAAGGCAGCTGATACGCTAGCTCTCATGTCAGATTCTGCTCTGTCAAGTTTGTGCTGTGGGACGACGAGCTGACAGCGACGGCAGTGGGCAGCGAAAATTCGTTCGGGATGGACCGAGTGTCCGAAGAATACGCGAGGACACGTCTGGCGTTTTGGCACCAGGTGTGACGTTCCAGAGCTGTCTCCCGTGCCTTCCGCCCAAGCTCGGTGCGGAGTCGCTCATCGGCGGCGAGGCGCTTGATGGCCTCTACTAGCTCGCCTGGGTCGCCCGGCTTGACCAGCAACGCTGTTCTGCCATGTTCCAGGACCTCAGCGATTTGGTCCAATGCGCTGGCGACAATCGCCTTGCCCATGGCCATGTATTCGAACAGCTTCGTAGGCGAGCCGAAAAACGGAACTCCCCCGGGCATGGGGACATGCGGCGAAACAAGAATGTCGGCAGCATCCAGGTACGTGCGGACGAACTTATGCGGAATCGCCCCGCTAAAAGTCACCAGGCCATTTTGCGCATAGGGCTCGAGTGTGTTCCGCAAATTCGGCGCAAGCGGGCCGTCTCCAACGAGCAGGAATCTCACAGGACAAACCAAACGCTGGTTCTTGTCTAGCAACGACCGGATCGCCTGTTCGAGCACTGCGACCCCGTGCCAGTAACTGAATGAGCCGACAAAGGAGACAACGATGTCATTCGGTCCAATTCCCAAATCGTGCCGCACTTTCGCACCGCCGCAGTCGGGGTGAAACCACTCCGGATCGACCGCGTTCGGATTTACGAGGATTCGTTCTGCTGCCGCCCCATCTTCTATCAGCCGTTGCTTCAGCGGATTTGACACGACGGCGATCAAAGACGCGGCCTTTATCGAGGCTTTCTCGCACAGCCTGAGCCAGGGAGAGAAGCGTGTTGGGTCCCAGTATTTCGCTATCCAGTCTTCAGAGCCGTTGTATTCGAGCACCAGAGGAATTCCCGTCAAACGCGACAGAAACGCGCCGGCAAACATAAATCTCCCGTGCCTCTGATACAGCAAGCGCGCCCTTTTTTTCGCTAGAAACTTGCGTGCCGCGGAAATGAACCGGAAGTTGTATGACAGCGTCGCCGCCTCGCGGAACAGATGGAGGTGACGAGATCCCGGGATACGATGTACATCGAAAGAGGCCTGCAGCGGCCGCCCGGAAAATACTAAGCAGCTTGCTCCTTCCTGTGCTAGTCCCGAAAGGAAACCCGTGACGTGAGTCAGTGCGCCCCCGGGGACATCCAGACCAGCTTGAGATGGGTAGAGAAACGCGAGGTCAAGCAGGCCGGCACGCGCTTCAGGTGCGCGCCCAAACTTGAGCCATACCTGAAATAGCTGTAGCCCGATCCAAGCACAAGCAAGCACAATTACGTCGGCCAGGGCGGCGATGAGGCATCGCGGCAGCAAACCTAGCAATTCCGCTTTTCGAATTGCCTCAAACGATCCGGACGAGTCCGCAAGAACGGTTTCTCGGCATCGATGCACGAGCACCGTCCATTTGAACAGCATCGGTTCCTGCAACGATTCGAGGGAATCGGTAAATATCAGGAACGCTTCGCCCCTAAGCTGTCGCAAGATACGCAGCTGGCTCATCCAGCCGCTCTCGCGCAGCACGTTCTTCGACAGGGTGACTATCTCGCAGGTCGGATAGTGCCGCCGGGCAAAGGCGAGTGCATCGCGTTGCTGGCCCGCCATCACGAGCACGAAAACTTTAGATTCTCTGATCATCGGAGAAAGGCACGCTGAAAGCTTCGTCAGGAACCTGCACTTCCGCAGGCTGCATCAAATCAGGGTCCGACAACGCATACTTACAACAAATAGTAACCACGAATACGTACCACAGGTTCAGGGGGCTATAGCCTGACGACTCAGTAAGCCCGGTGATCCAAAAGCTCAAGAACAGATAAACGTAATATTTCCACGCCAGGTACCCGGAACTGGACGACTGGCGCAATTGCCATATTGCCTTGAGCAACAAAACCTGTGCCATAAAGTAAGGCACGAAGCCGAGGATGCCAGTCTCGGCGAATATCTGAGTCAAGTTATTGTGCGGCGTGTCCACCGAATACACGCCCTCGTAAGATGTAACGTAACGGGGCTCTCCCACTACGAACTTCCCGAAGTTGGCAAACCCGACACCCAACACAGGATGGTCCGCAATCACACGAAGGCTTGCCTCGAATTCAGCGACACGGCTGTAAACGTTCCCTGGATTGCTGCGGTCTTCGACAACCGATTTGGGTGCAAATAAGGGAGCGATAAAAATCAGCCCAGCAGAAGATAACATAAGCACGACGCGCCAGGCACGGCGGGTCGTCCTCTGTTCCCAGAAGGTATCGATGAACAGCGCGAGCAGGAGCGTGATTGCGACGGAGCGGAACATCGGCATCAACGCCATGCCAATCGTCGCTGCCAGCCCAATCGAGTGAAGCATTCTGCGACCAGGTCTCAACTTGGGACCAAGGGCCGCACGAAGGAAGAGGAGGAAGAAAAAGCTGATAGCACCGACCGTCGCAAGGGTATAATCGCTCTCAAACGGCCCGTTTGGTCGAGGGAGGCTTCCCGCAAAGTACATTGGAGTACTTTCACTGGGGAATAAATCCTGTCCTGTGACGATTTCGGCGGCCGCTATCACTGCGCACATGATTGAGGAGATGCACACGGCCGTGTGCATCGTGGGGAGCCGACGACGAACATCGAACCGCGCAATGACGCACCAGCCGAGCAAGAGTGGTAGGAGGAAACCGTCAAACAGTATGTGTGCATCATGCAAATCTCGCAATCTTTCGAGGCTGACACCTGCAATCGCAACAAAGACAAACCAAACGAATCCGGCCCAGCGCAGTGACTTTGGAACTCCCATGCGCGCACTGGGCTTGACGAGAAATAGTCCCACGAACGCGACGAGGATAACCACGCGGTCCAACGTCACGATCGAGCGTTCTTGGGGAAACGATAGGAGGCAGTAGCTGAACGGAAAAGCCAGCGCGTAGCATAACAATATTCCGTCCAATCTGCCGCGAAACGCGTCACCGACCATTCCGACGAACCACAGGGCCGCGCACCCGATAACAACCAGCAAGCCCAACTGAGGTACCAGGATGAAGCTGGCAACCGCAACGGCGCCTACTAGGACAAGGGCAGCTTGCAATAAGTGAGTCCGCTGCTCCGCCAGTGCAGGTATGCAATTGAGCACGGGAATGGAATTCATGCCATCAGCCTAAACGTAGCTCGAATGGATCGAAGTTGAAGGAACAGATACTCGCGAGGTTCTCGTCAGGCGCATGCGCCGTCCCCGGCGGACGCAGAGTGTCGCTGCACCGCATCGGACATTTCAGCGAGCAAAGCGTCGGGCTCAACGACGGGCGCGGCCTGCGCCAACCCGATGACCTCTCCCGTGGTAAGCGCATGCTGAACCAGAAAAGTCGTCTCGGTGACCTCGACCAGTTCTTCGAAGGAAATAGGCGATGGTTTGCCGGAGCGGATCGCTTCGATTGTAAGCTCGAGCTCCCGACGGTGGCCTTTGTCTTGCACGCCCTTGAACTTCTGGACCTTCCCATTGCGTGCCAGTTCGAGTGTGCAGAAATCGTGCAGCCGCGCGATGGCACCCTGGCAGAACACTTCGAAAAATTCCTTAGGAATGCTGCGGTCGCCGTTAGTCAGGTAAATCAAATTTGCAATTGACCCGTCAGTGAACTTCAGCGCGACCGCGACGTTATCCGAAGCGTATTGCGTCCCGTTCGGCAGGCCTGTTGCAGACACGCTCTGTATAGGAGAACCGATCACGGAGCGCGCCCAATCCACGAAATGGCAGAATTCGCCCACGATGCGGCCGCCCTGCGCGTAAATCCAGTGGTCGTGCGGGATGTAGCCAGCGTTAACGCGCGCGTGGACCAGCATGGGCTCACGGCGGCCGATAAAGAATTGGCGGATTTTTTCGGTCATTGGTGCAAACCGGCGGTTGAAGCCCACCATCACGAACGGCGCGCGCCCAGCCTGCGATTGTTCCGCAAACACATTTTGCAGTTGCTCCAGTTGTTCGCGTTTGGTCGCCAAGGGCTTTTCGACAAATACAGGCTTACCTGCCTGCAATGCCTGGGCCGTTTGGAGTGCGTGTGTGTCATGGCGTGTCAAAATAAAGACTGCATCAACATTCGGATTACTCAGGAGTTCTGAGGGTTGTTCCGCAGTCTGAAACTTGAAGGCGCGTTGCGCCGAAGCAGCACCCGCACCTGAGATAGTGCCCACGGACTGCATGCGCACGCCCTTGATGGACTGCAGGTTGGGAAAGATTACGCTCGACGCGAAACTGCCGGCACCGATGCAACCGACTCTCACTTCATCGCCGAGGCGAGGCCGCGTTGCTACCACGGCCGACGCGGTCCTTTGCGACACTTCGGACCCGCCCTTGTACTCCAGAATCGCTGTGTATAGGCCATTCTTCAGGTCGGCGTAGGCTTTCGTTCCCTCGTCAATAGGGTACCGATGCTCCAGGAGCGGTTTGACGTCTATCTGTCCTGTAGCCAGCAGGTCAAGGAAGGCTTCCATGTTGCGCCGCTCGGTCCAGCGGACATACCCGATCGGGTAATCGATCCCGCCTTCCTCATACTGCGGGTCGTACCTTCCAGGCCCATAAGAGCGCGAGAGGGCTAGCGAGAGCTCTTTCATGTACATGTTGCTGCGTGACACTCCCATGCCCACGGCGCCCACGACGATAATGCGACCGCGGTCGCGTAGGATTTTGGCCGCCATCTCAGCCGGCTCGGCGGAGTCGGTCGCTGCGGTCAAGATGGCAGCATCGACCCCGTACCTAGAGAACTCCTTGATGCTTGAAACCAGCGCCGGGTCATCGGCAGCAATCGCGAGATGTGCGCCGAACCCCGCTGCTCGCTCGACGCGCTGGGGCGAAAGATCGATCGCCACAACGCGGCATCCGGCAGCGCGGGCGATTTGGATTGTCAACACTCCAACGAGCCCGGCACCGATCACGGCGACAGATTCGCCGATACAGAGGTTGGCCTGCCGAAAGCCCTGCAGTGCGATGGCACCAATCGTCGTTAACGAGGCTGCCATCGTGGACACCTGCGAGGGAATGTGTACCGCGAGATTGCGCGGAACAAAGTTGATCTCCGCATGGTTGGCGTAGGTGCCGCCGCCGCAAGCGACGCGATCGCCAGCGCGGAATTCGTGCGCACCTTCCCCAACCGAAATTACTTCGCCCGCGCAGCTATATCCGAGAGTCGTCAGTGTATCCAACTTAGCGTGCACCTTATCGTACGCGGCTTTCACTCCGTTCTGCAGCGCGTACTCGATAACCTGTTTGACAAGATCGGGACGTGCTTTCATCTTGGCCAGGAGTGACTTCGAACTCAACTCGAGAGTGGCGCGCTCAGTACCGGCGCTGATTGCCGAATATTGGGTGCGCACCAGGAGCCCACCAGGTCGCATCTCTGGCGCAGGAACGTCGTACGTGGACACCTCCCCTGATTTTCTATCCGTCAAGAGCGTTAGCATGTGTTCCTCGGGTTTGCGTACGGGATATGCAAATTCGCAGCATGAGGTTCAGGATTTCCTATTGGTGAACCGGCTAACTCACGGTATACGCCAGATGGCAATGCCGGTAGCCATTTGCAGGATCGCCTCGGCTCCGCGTTTAGCAGCGCCCTTCCCCGCGCTGCCGGGAACGAAGATGACATCGTCTGGTTGGAGTTGCAGATCAGGAGCCTTAGCGGCCAGCATTTTCTTGAGCGGGAGGAGGACATCTTTCGGGCCTTCTGGAGTTTTGCGGATGAGCTTGGCCGCATCAAGAGCCGCGTTCGGGTTAGTGCCCTGAGCGAGAGCAATAGCCTTCAGCACGGTAATATCGTTGCCATTTTCCATGATAAAACCGCCGGGCTGGTGGACTTCGCCGACGACATAAACGACACCCGCCTTGCTCACGACAACTGTGTCGCCGGGCTCGACGGCGACATTATTTTCCATCGAATCCGGCGCACCAGTCAGCAGTGGTACACGAATCGAATGTTCTGGATCGTTGCGACGCGTAATCAGCACATACCGGCCCGCCTTTGGGGTAGTGCCGCCGGCAGCGGATATGACGTCGTACAGCTTCCTCGAACCCAGCAAAGGATAAATACCAGGTTTCTGTAGCTCGCCGAGCACCGAGATCCCTTGGGTGGCATACTCCTTCTCGAAAACCGTAACGTGCGGATCATTGAAAAGGCCCTTTTGACTAAGCTTTCTTTCAATCAGTGCCTGAGCCTGTTCGATTGAGAGTCCGCCCACTGCTACTGTGCCCAGCATAGGCAAGGAAATCTCGCCGCCGGAATTGACTCGGATATCGGTTTTGAAGTCAGGCATGCCGTATAGGCTAACCTCCAGCAGATCACCGGCACCTATCAGCAGGTCTGGTGTGTTGCCGGTGCTGCGCGCCACAACAGGGGTGGTCTGAGTTGCAGACGACGGCACTTCTGGGCGCACTTCTGGTGAACCGACACGTTCCTGGGCGCAGCTATAGGCCGACGGCAGAGCTAAGAACACAAGCGGGGCGAGAGAAACAGATTTGAAATTCATAGCACCTCCATAAACCTGACTCACCAGCGGAAGCCGCACCACCTCAGGATTTTGGTCCGTTCCTTACGCGCCTTGGCCGAGGTGTTTCGATTGCTTCTGATCGTAGTAGCCGTAAAAATACCTGAAATCTGACGAGTCCAGCTGTGCACCATTCAGGACGAAGCCCGTAAGTCGTGCATTTACCTTCAGGAGTAAATCCTGAGCGCGCAAGAAGTCGTCTTTTGCGATCTGACCGGAACGGATGACCAGGATCACCGAATCCGCCTCGACCGACATGCGAACCGCATCGGTCATCGGCAGTACGGGTGGGGTGTCGATGATGATGTGGTCGAATTGCTCTCGCCACCGTTCAACTAAGTCCTTGAAGCCCGACACCAGCAATTCGGTATCCTCCGGCAGGTTAATCGGCCCCGCCGGTAGGATAAACAGATTGGGTACGTCGGCGCAGCCGACTACGAGCTCATCGAATGTGGCGGACTTCCTGAGTAGCGCGCCCAAGCCGGCGTTAGTGCTCAATCGCATAGCGCGGTGGACGCTGGGACGCCGTAGGTCGGTATCGACGAGCAGCACGCGCCTACGCATCCGCGCAAGCACAATCGCCAAGTTCGTGCTGACTGTGGTCTTGCCCTCCCCTGGAAGCGCGCTCGTCACCAGGATCACCGCCGGGTGACTCCGGTGCGAAAGCAAGATAGACGTCACCATGGCCTTGTAGGATTCCGCGGCCAGCGACATGGGCCGAAGGGAACTTACTAACTCCGGTTTCACGCTGTCGCTGACGTCATTGAGCTGGCGGGACGCGCCGTTCCTTGCTCCCAGCAGCGGCACAACGCCAAGTGAAGGCAGTGGCGACGCAATAACTGCCTGCTCCAGAGTGCTAATCTTCTCGTTCATCTTCTCCAGACCGAATGCCAGTAACACGCCACCGAAAGTCCCGAACAGCAGAGAGAGCGCAAAGTTCCGCGGAATATTCGGCTCGGCGGGCAGTCTCGGTGGCCTGGCCGGATCGACCATCCAGATGTTGCTCGGTTTCAAGCTGGATGAAATGCTCACTTCTTTCTGCTTCTGCAACAGATCCTCGTAGAGCTTCCGATTTGTTTCGAACTCGTGCTTTAGGATGTTACCCTGGATCGCATTTGCGCTCAGCTTGTCCGCCGTCTGTTTCTGTGCTTCCAGCGCATACCGCAGCATGCGCTCGCGTTCCACCGAACTTTTGTAGTCATAGGTTATCTGCTCACCGATTCTCCTGACTTCAGCATTGACGGACTGCCCCAGCTGGGCGAGTTGCTTTGACAATTCCACGATTTTCGGGTGCGCGGGACCTAGCTGAACTGACGCTTGTGCCATCTGGTTTTCAAGGTCAGCTTGTTGTGCGCGTAGTTTTGTGATGAGGTTGTCGGGCCCCACTCTGGCAACCATCTCCGGCCGCCCTAAACGCGCCAATCGGTAGCTGACCTCTTTCTGGACCCGGTCGGCTTCCGCTGCAGTGAGTTCCCTATTCAGGTCGTCCAGCTTTGCCGTCACAATGTTCTGCTTATCGTCCAAGCCAAAGATTCCATTTTCTTTCTGGTAGTTGACCAGCTTCTGCTGCGATTCTTCAACCTTAGACTGCAGTTCCTTCAGTTGATTTGCGAGGAACTCAGAAATCTGCGTGCTAGCCTGGAACTGGCTCTTATAGAATTGGTCTAAATAAGCATTAGCTAATCCGTTGACGGCATCGGCGGCCAGCTTTGGATCTGTGCTTCGGAATTGAATCTCGATGAGCCGTGTGCCTTTCACCTTCGAGATCGTGACGTTGTTATGGAATGATTTAACAAGTCGATCTTCGTTGCCGGGCTGGTCCACTCGACCGGCGAACTTCGGATTCTTATCGAGGTGGAGATCTTTGATGACCTGCGTGGCCAACGCGTCGGTCTCCAGGATGCCGATCTGCGTGTCAATCGCGGCTCGGTCTTCCGGGTCCTCCACCAGTGAGGCATCGACACCCTTGAACCCCAGTACGCCGCTGTCGTTCTCGCGGTGAAACACTACCCGTCCGACGGCCTCATATTGGGGCTTCATCAGGAACGATGCGGCTGCGACAATCGCGACAACAACAAGCGTAAACGCGGCGACCGTCCACTGGCGGCTCCGGATGATTCGCCACAGACTTGCCGCGAACCTTTCCTCCGGCGCGTATCCCGCCCACTGGGGGTAGTGGTTTGGCAGACTTGGTTTGGACCTTTGTGCACTTCGAGTCGGAGGCTGGACCGCTACGGAATCGTGCGTGCCTTGGTCCATCAATTCAAAATTCTTGCTCATTGTTCTTCGCCTTGACGCCACATGGCAGTCTTCATGCCTCAATGTTGGAAGACGCGATGTGGCATCTCCAGGCCATGTGGCTATTCATAGCTCGGCCCCCTGGGTCACATGCGCTGGGTTCCTGGAAAGTCATTTAGCACCATGTTTTGAGAAACGGTATCAAGTAAAAGCAGGTATTCAGTGCGGTGCAAATCATCAAAGACATATCAGGGAAAACCCCGATTCCGGCAGTCCTGGC
>WNFJ01560447.1_pt2 | contig 24187 bp, 23 predicted proteins | sample 5400461 | NCBI WGS metagenome assembly WNFJ01 (sample SAMN13153349, study PRJNA577476) | soil metagenome | isolation source: 115 cm saprolite on Douglas fir-dominated hillslope | place: USA:California | collected 2013-09-17
CGGGCGGTCCACTCCTCGGCCTTGCGGCCGGTTTCGCCCGCGAGGTCGGCGTGCAGGGCCTTGATCTTTTCGTAGTCCTGGTGCATGGCGGCCATCCTCGCGTTCGAATCGGCCACCTGCTTCTTCAGCGTCGATTTCTCCTCCGCGAATGACGCTTCGCGGCTCTGCCAGTCCTTCTCCAGCGCCTTGACCTTGGTCAAGAGCGCCGAGCGCTCGTCGCTCAGGCGCTGGAACTCGGCCTCGGCTTTGTCGAGATCGGCCGCCTTCTTCCGGGCTTCGTCCAGCTGCCCGAGGAGCAGTTTGCGATCGGCTTTGAATTGCGACTCGGCGGACTGCGCACCCTGCTCCAGCCGGGCGACGTCCGCGACCAGGCGCTGCCGCTCCGCCTGCCACTTGTCACGGGCGGCCTTGAGCGGCTCGAGCTCCGTCTGGACGGCTTTCAACTTTTGCTGCAAGTCACCCGTCAGGTCCTGGAGACGCGCCTTGTCTTCCGTGAGCTGCGCCCGGCCTTTCTGCCACTCCTGCTCGAGCTGTGCCTGCTTGGCGACGGCGGTATCGCGATCCTTCAGTAAGGTCTCGCGATCCACGGCCCACTCGAGCTGAGACGACTGCAGGCTGTTGAGGTCCTCCTCCGCCGTCTTGAGGTCGGCCCGGATCTTCTTCTGGTCGGCCTCGTACTTCTGGGCGAGCTGGATCCGTTCCTGCTCGAGCTGCCGGAGCTGGCCGCGCCGTTCCTCGTCGCGGGTCTTGGCCCGGGCGACGTCATCCTTGAGGCGAGCGAGGTCCACCTGGGCCCGATCGTGGCTCTGCTGCAGATCCACGTGCCCTTGCTTGAGCGCTTCATGCTGGTCGAGCAGCGCCTGCTTCTCCGCCGCCCGCTCCTGGTCGCGAGCCTTGGCCCGAGCGACGTCATCCTTGAGGCGACCGAGATCCGCCTGGGCGCGATCGTGGGTCTGCTGCAGACTCGCGTGCCCCTTCGTGAGCGACTCGTGCTGCTCGAGCAGCGCCTGCCGGTCCATCGCCCACTGCAGCTGGGCATTTTGCAACTCGTCGAGCTCCTGCTGCTTTTCCCCGAGCTGACGCTCGACCAGCGCCAGCTCCTGCTCTTTCTGCGCGAGCTGCGCGCCCATGTCATCCTGGAGCGTCTGCAGGTGCGCGATGAACTCCTGGTTCTGCTGCAGGATGTCAGCGAAGGATTTAGGTTTGGGGGCTTGCTGGCCCATCAGGCCGCTTTCCGTCCCTGTTGCATGTAGCGCTCGACTGCGGACCGCATGGCGTCGAGGTGCGCGCTCATGGCACCAAGCTGGTCGACGCGCTCCTGCTCGAGCTGGTTGAGCTCCTCCGTCCGGTCGGACTCCCGCTCGTTCGACTGGCGAAGGTCGCGTTGCAGGCGGGCGTTCTCGGCCTGCAGCATCTCGTAGGCATTCTTCAATTCCAGGAGTTCCCGCTTGCGGGCTTCGTCCTCGTCGATCAAGCCCTGAAGATTCTTGAACAGCTCCTGGTTGAGCTGGAGGATCTCCGGGTACGACCGGCTGGTCTTGGGCTCAGACTCACCCGAGCGGTTGGGCTTTTGCGGCTGTTCGCTCATCACGCCGTCTTCAGTCGCCCCTGTTGCAGGTAGCTGGCAACCTCCCCGGGCAGGCCTTGCGGATCAACCGGCTTGGGAATATAGCCGTCGCAGCCGGCCCCAAGAATCTTTTCCCGGTCGCCGGCCATGGCATGCGCGGTCAACGCGACGACGATCACGCCCGCCATGCGGGGGTCGGAGCGGATCTTGCGCGTGACAGCCAGCCCGTCCTCACCGGGCAGCTGGATATCCATGAGGATGATGTCGGGCAGCTCGCGCGTCATTTCCGCGAGACATTCGGCGCCGCTGCCGGCTTTGCGGACGCTAAAGCCCTTCTTCTCCAGGAGGAACTGGGCCAACCGGAGGTTGACCGGGTTATCTTCGACGATCAAAACCTTGCCGGCGGTCACGCCCGGTCCTCCTTCGCCTCTGAACGATATCCAGGCCCTTGATGGCGTGCAGTACGGCATCTGGCTCGCTGAGGCCAGAAGGTATAACGGCGCTCCACGCCGTCGCTGGCACCCTGGGTGAAACTTCGCCCAGGGCCACCAGGGCCGGCTGGCCGGGGAGTCCGCGGAGCCCCAGAACCCATTCCGGCTCGGGAGGGGCCAGCGCCACCACGTCCGGAGCGGCGGCGCGGGCCTTCTCCAGCGCCTCCTGCAGCCCCGGTGCCCGGAAAACCTCGAAGCCCTCTTCGACCAGCGTGGCCGCCAGCAGCGCCAGGGCCCGCCGGTCCCGATGGACGAGCAGAACCCGGACCCGGTCGCGCCGCCGGCTGATCCCCTGACCGATCCGCCTGAGCTCGTCCTGCATCATCCTCGTCGCCCAAGGCTTGGCGACGAACCCCGCCACGCCGAACTGGTCCATCAACGGCTGATTCCGGGTGACCGAGCAGACCAGGACCGGAACGTCGGCGGTGGCCGCCCGGGCCCGCAACTCCTGGAGAACCTGCCAGCCGTCTTTGACCGGCAGCACGGTTTCCATCACGACCAGGTCGGGCAAGATCTCCATGGCCTTGCGCACCGCCTCGTCGCCATCGAACGCGTGCGCGACGCGAAACCCGACCCCCTGGATCTCGGCCGTCATCCGCTGGCTGCTCGCCGGGTCATCCTCGACCACCAGCACCAGCGGTAGCTCCATGCTCTCCAGCGTCGGCGCCGGCTCCTCCAGCGGCGCCTCGGGCGCAGGCGGCTGTTCCCGCGGGATCGTGAAGGTGAACGTCGAGCCCTTCCCGAACTCGCTCTCCGCCCAGATCCGCCCGCCGTGCATTTCGACGAAGCGGCGGCAGAGCGCCAGTCCGAGGCCGGTCCCCTGGTAGCGGCGCGTGTAGGAGCCGTCGATCTGCTCGAACTCGCGGAACAGCTTCGGCAGATCTTCGGGCTTCATCCCGATCCCGGTGTCCGCCACCGACACTGTCAACTGCTCGGGAGAATCCTTCACCGTCACCGTGATGCTGCCGGGAGCCGGCGTGAACTTGACCGCGTTGGAGAGCAAGTTGTAGAGCACCTGCTTGAACTTGCTGCGGTCGGCACGGATGACGCCCGCCTCGGTCATGCCCACCGTCTTCAGTTGCAAGCCCTGCTGGCGGGCCATCGGATCGAGGATGGCGGTGACCTCCTGGAGCGCCTGGGTGACCGGCATGTCCTCGGTGTGGAGGTCCATCTTCCCGGCCTCGATCTTCGCCAGGTCGAGAATGTCGTTGATCAGGCCGAGCAAATGCTGCCCGCTGCTGTGGATGTTGCGCAGGAACTCGGTCCGCTCACCGGACGTGAGGTTCATGGTGACATCGAGCAGGATCTCGCTGAAGCCCATGATCGCGTTGAGCGGCGTGCGCAGCTCGTGCGACATGTTGGCGAGGAATTCCGACTTGTAGCGGCTCGACTGCTCGAGCTGGCGATTGACCTGCAGGATTTCCTCGTCGGCACGCCGCAGCGCGGCGTGCTGCCGCATCAAGTAGCGGTTCGAGTCTTTCAGCCGGGCGACCAGCCGCTGCCGCTCAGCGCGCAGCCGCTGTTTCTCCAGGTTGCGCTCCAGGAGTTCTCGCAGCCGGTGCAGGTCGATCGGTTTCGCGATGTAGTCGTCGGCCCCGCCGCGGAGCGCCTCCGCCGCCACCTGCTCGGAGCCGTAGGCCGTCATCATGACGACCACCGATTCGGGATAGTCGCGGAGCATCTGAGGCAACAGGCTCAGCCCGCTTTCCTCCGGCATCTGCACGTCGAGGAAGATCAACGCCGGCCGGCGACGGTCGAGCTGGCGGCGCGCCTGGGTCGCATTCGGCGCCGTCACGACCTCGAAACCCTGCTTGACGACGGCCTTGGTGAGGAACGCGCGGTTGTCGGGATCATCGTCGATCGCGAGCAGGATCGGGCGCTCTTCCAGTTCCGGCTCCGCGCCGAGCAGTGTGCGCACGGCCTGGACGACATCCTGGTCCGCGCCCAACTCGCGGCCGGAGCCGGTGGACAACGGACTGAGATCGGTCAAGAAGCGATCCGCTCCGGCGGCGAGCGCTCGCTTGCCTTCATCGGCGTCGACGTGGACGCCGGCCATGAGCAGCACCGGAATGTTCGTCGTCGCCGGGTTGCTTTTCAGGATTTCGCAGACGCGAAGCCCGTCGATCCGGCGGAGCAGCAGGTTGAGGATGATGGCATCCGGCAACTCCTCGCGGGCCTGGTCCAATGCCTCGAGGCCGTCTTGCGCGGACAGCACGTCGAAGCCTTCCCGTTGGAGCCGCTCGACGAGCGCCCGCAGCCGGTCGGGGTCGTCGTCGGCGACCAGGATCCGCCGGCTTCCGAGCTGCTCGCTCACGCGACCCTCCGCATCGGTCCCCGCGCAATCGGATCCTGCGGGGCCGGGGGTAGAGCGGTAAGCCGGGGGATCAGGAATCGGAACGCGCTGCCTTGCCCCGGAATGCTCTCCACCCAGATCTGGCCACCCTGCAGCTCTACGAGCCGCTTCGACAGCGCCAGGCCGAGCCCGATGCCCTCGTAGCCGCGCGACGTCGACCCGTCGACCTGGCGGAATTCTTCGAAGAGGCGCGGCTGATCTTCCGGCTTGATGCCAATGCCGGTGTCGCGCACCTCGACCACGGTGCCGGTCGCGGTTTCGAGCGCGCTGATCGTGACACTCCCGTGATTCGGGGTGAATTTGATGGCGTTGTTGACCAGGTTGTGGACGATGTGGCGGAGGCTCCGAGCATCGAACACCACCTGCATCGAGCGGTCGACCTGCGATGTGACGCTGAGCTCCTTCGTCGTTGCGGCGGCCGCATTCTCGGAGAGCGCGGCGTCCACCGCGTCGGCGATAAGACACGGCGCCGCATGCAGCTCGAGCCGCCCGGCCTGAATGTGGGTCAGATCGAGGATGTCATTGATCAGTGTCAGAAGCTGGCGGCCGCTGCTGTGGATCGTCGCGGCAAATTCGACGCGCTCCGTCTGGGACAGCTCCGGGGTGGTGCGGATGATTTCAGAGAAGCCGATGATCGCGTTCAGCGGCGTGCGCAGCTCATGCGACATGTTGGTCAGGAACTCCGACTTCATCCGGTCGGCTTCCTGCAACTCGAGGTTCGCGCGCTGCAACATCTCGATGGTCTGGCGCTCCCGCTGAAACCGGCGCGCATTGTCGAGCGCGACCGCCGCCTGGTTGGCGAGAATCTGCAGCACCTGCATGAGGGTGGCATCGAACGGCCGAACATCGCTGAAGTAGACCGAGACCGTGCCGACGAACTCATGCTCGAGGAACATGGGCAGGCCCAGGGCGGCCCGCCAGCCGGACTGCTGCGCCAGCGAATCCAGCTGGAACCGGCCGTCGAGCTGAAGGTCTTCCGAGTAGACCGGGCGTTGCTCGATCACCAGCTGGGTGACGAGGCCGGGCGCCCCGCGCTCCACGGCGCCGTCTATTTGGACTCGTGGCCCGACGCCCTCCCTCACCTCGACGGCCTGGTCGGCCGGATTGCCCGACTGCGTCAACGTGATCAGGCAGGACGCGGCGCCGGAGACGCCGATCACGGCCCGGGCGACGCCCTGCAGCAGCGCCGTCGGTCCCACGGTCGTCGCCGTCAGCGCCTGCGAGACCTGGCGCAGCATCTCCATCGAGGCGTCGAGCCGCAGCGCCTGCTGGCGAGTCTGCTCGAAGAGGAAGGTGTTCTCCAGCGAGACCGCGACCTCGGCGCCGAGTGAGGCGGCCAGCTTGACGTCGTAGTTGCCGCTGAACTCGCCGTGGCGTTTGTTGGCGAGCATCAACACGCCCAGCGGGCGCCCGCCTGCGCCCAGCGGCACCAGCAGCAGGTCGCGGTACCCGAAGGTCTGCGGCAAGAGCTGACCCGCTTCGATGTCGTGCAGGCAGTCCCCGATGATGGTTGGTTGCTGGGTAACGAAGACGCGGCCGATGAGCGTCGAGGCGTTGGCCCCGAAGCGCAACTGGTTGAGACGCATCTGGTTGAACAGGCGGCTCTCGTGCATCCCGGAGGGGGCGGCCGGGGCGATCAGGGCATCGAGGCCGTCCTGATAGAGGAAGAAGCCGCACATCTCGACGTCGAGCAACTCCGCCAGCTTGGTGGTCAGGGTGCCGAGGTCCTCCCCCAGCTTGGTAAGGTTCGACACGGCGGTCGCCACCTCGAAGAAGTGGCTGAGCTCCTGCAGGTTCTGATCCGCGCGCCGGGAGAGCTCGAGATTTTGCTGGACCAGCTTGAAGTACTTGAACGACCAGAAGCCGGTGAGCACCATCACCGGCAAGAAGAGCACCGCCAGGAAGTAGGTGACCGGCGAGGGCGCCCACCAGCGCGCCACGTAGATGAGGAAGAGCTCCGTCAGGGCGCCCAGCACCACCCAGAGCCGCCAGTTGAAACGGGCCCGGGAGATGGATGGGAGATGCCGCCGTGTCGTCAAGCCCTCTTTCGTCACAGTGCGCGCATTGATTCGACGCGGATCGAAGGCATTGCTTCGCACTACGGCCCGGCGGGAGGGGCGGTGCGGGGACCAGCTTTACAAAGGTTTACCGAACCGTCGCCGGCACCGAACTCTCGGAATCCGGCTCGCCCCTTTGCTACTCTCTACACGTGCAGCGGGAGACCGCGTTCAACGTTTCGGCGATCAAGGACACCGTTCTGCGGTCGATCAAGCTCAATCAGCAGGCGTACAACAACCGTGATGCCGACGTGCTTCGCGAAGTCTATCTCGAGCCGATGCTGTCCCAGGTGGCGCACGACCTCTCCGGAGATTTCGAGTCGTTCCCGGCGGCTCGCCTCGACATCACCTGCGAGGTGCTCGACGTCTCCTACACCGCCTACCTGCAAATCGGCAAGGTCGAACTCTCGGCCTACGGTCTCGAGGCCAGCCCGCAGAACGTCAACGTGACGACCAAGGAGGAGTGGATCTACCGCCTCGTCCCTGACGCCGAGAAGGGTGTCGGCCTGGGGCGCCGCACCACCCACCGCTTCCTCGGCTACTACCACTACACCCTGGTCGACATCGATGGCCGCTGGTGGATCACCGACGTCCAATCCGCTTCGGAGATCTGGCTGCCCTAACGACTTCGCGCTGAAGGCTTTAACGGCGCCCGGCCGTTGCAGGATTGTCGTGGGCGAGGGTACCGACGCGAGCTGGTGGGCGGCGCGCCGCGTCACGGTGACCGGCGGGCACGGGTTCTTGGGGAGCCGGGTGACGGCTCTCCTTCGTGAGAAGAGCCCGGCTCAATTGTTCACCTTCTCCAGCCGGCAATACGACCTGACGCGTCAAGCGGAGGTGGCGCGACTCTACGCCGACCAGCGGCCTGATGTCGTCATCCACCTCGCCGCACGCGTTGGCGGCATCGGGGCCAACCGAGAGAATCCCGCACGGTTCTTTTACGAGAACGCCATCATGGGCATCGAGCTGATCGAGCAGGCGCATCGCCACGGCGTGCAGAAGTTCGTCCAGGTCGGCACGGTTTGCGCCTACCCCAAGTTCGCCCGCGTGCCCTTTTCTGAGGACGCCCTCTGGGATGGTTACCCCGAAGAAACCAATGCACCCTATGGACTCGCGAAGAAGGCGCTCCTCGTGCAGGCGCAAGCCTACCGGGCGCAGTACGGCCTCGACGCGATCTATCTGATCCCCACCAACCTCTACGGCCCGGGCGACAATTTCGACCCTGGTTCCTCTCACGTGATCCCGGCGTTGATCCGCAAATGTGTCGAAGCGCGCCAGCAGGGGCTACCGGAAATCAGCGTCTGGGGCACGGGGCGGCCGACCCGTGAGTTCCTCCACGTCGACGACGCGGCGCGTGCCATCGTGCTCGCGACCGAGCGCTACAACCGGCCGGATCCCGTCAACGTCGGCTCCGCGGAGGAGATCTCGATCCGAGAGCTGGTCGATCGCATCGTCGCCGAGACCGGATACCAGGGTCGCGTCGTCTGGGATGCCAGCAAGCCGGATGGTCAGCCGAGAAGGAAGCTGAATGTCGAGCGCGCGCGGCGCGAATTTGGTTTCACCGCGGTGATCCCGTTCGCGGAGGGTCTACGCCGTACGATCGAGTGGTACCTCGCCGAGGGCCGGCATCTCGCGAGTCACGCCGCCTGAGGTCTTCGTCCAGCACGCCATCAGCACGAAGGCCACCTCCAGGAACAGGAGCATCGGTCCCAGGATGGGGCCCAGTTGGCCAAACCCCCAGTAGGAGATCGCCAGCAACAGCACATAGCTCGCGATCAGCGTGGAGCCCTGCCGGCGGTCGAGACGTCCCTGCAGGGCGATCCCTCCGGCGAGGAGAAGCGTGGCCAGGTCCTGCTGATGAAGATACGGCGTGACGAGCATCGAGCCGACCAGCGCGCACGCGATTGGCAGGGCCGGACCCTCTGCCCGGTACCGATAGGCCGCCGCGATCGTGAGGGCGACGAGCAGAGCACTGACGCCGAGCGTGAGAACACCGTGACCGAAGAGACCCCCGAGCGTGAGCTGGGTAGGGACGAAGAATTGTGGCGGCGTCGCGGACGCATCGGAAACGCGGTTCGCATAGTCGTGCAGGCCGTCGATGCCGGTGCTGATCAGCGCGATGACGGCGATGAGCGCCGACCCGGCGGCCCAGACCGCGACCGTCCGCCAGCGACCGATGACCAGCAAGGCGACGGGGACGAGGAATGCGACCTGTGGCTTGAAAACGAGCAGAGAAAGAAGGATGCCCGCCGGGATCTCGCGGCCCCGCGAGACGAGCCACCAGGCCGCAGCGATGGCCGCCAGCTCGACGATGAGAATCTGGCCGAGGAGCAGCGCGTAGAGCACCGGCATGACCGCGAGCATCGCGGCCAGCGCCGTCCAGCGCGCCAACCTCGAACGCGTCGGTACCACCAGTCTCCACGCGAGGATGACGCACCCGGTGAGGAGCACGGTCCAGCAGACGTAGGCAACCGGCAGCGGGAGCAGCGTGAAGGGCACGGCGAGCCAGGCCAGCGGCGGCGGATAGATGATGGGAAACCAGGGAATGACGTCCGCGCCACCCAATCGCAGCCACTCCTGTCGCTGCGCGGCCAGGTCGTAGAGGTGGTTCCATCCCTGGTGCAGCCCGACCTGCGCGTAGAGATAGTAGTTACCGAAATCGGCATAGCCCGGACGCCACAAGACGATCCCCCAGCTCTCCAAGGCAATGCGGACCTGGTTGATCGCAAGGCCGATCAGGACGGCGAACGTCAGCCATTGCAGACTGGGCCGCCGCGCCAGCGTGGACCTCATGCGGCCACCGAATCCGGTACAGCATCCGGGCGAGCCGCCACAAACTGATTGACCTGCGGCACGTCGATGACCAGCTCGGTCAGCGGGCGATCGGCAAGGACACGGTGGGCAACTCGGCCGGGGCCACCCAGGTAGAGCGCGGCGCGGTCGATCAGGAATCCGACCGTGCAACTCCAGGCAACCGGCCGGCGGATCGCGACCCGGAAGCCGGCCGCCGTAAAGCACCGGCTGATTGTGGCGGCGGTGAAGAACTGGAGGTGTTCGCCCGCCGTCTCGTAGCCGAACCAGCGCGGCCCGCTCAGCCGGGCGACCGCGCTGCCGGCGTTCGGAACGGTGGCCGCTACCAGCCCACCCGGCGCGAGCAACTGACGCGCTCGGCGCAGGCTGGCAACCGGATCCGGAAGATGCTCGAGGACGTCCCAGAAGGTGATCAGGTCGAGGCTGCGCGGTGCGACGTCGGCGTCGTCGATCGTCCGTCCGACGAGGCGCCCGCCTGCGGCGATCGCCTGTTCGCGCGCCGGTGAGGGATCGACGCCGACGGCGTCCCAGCCGCGTTCCCCGGCGACCTTAAGGAAGTCGCCGGTGGCACATCCGACATCGAGAACACGGCCGGGCGCAACCAGCCGTTCGACGCGTTCTAGATGGCGAGCGAACATGCGGCGGCGAGCCGTCGTCAACGCCGCGTAATCGCTGAATCCGACGGATCCGTGGCCGCCGCGGTAGTAGCCCCGATCATAGATCCCCGCCAGGACACTGTCGGACGGCACCGGCCAGACGAATCGCTGGCCGCAGTTGAGACAGCGGGCCACCGCCAGCCCGTTCTGGGTGACGACGCGCTGCCGCCCGGTATCGCGGCAGATCGGACATGCATCCTTCGAGTCGCTCAGCGCCACGCGCGCACCCATTTGCTCAGCGTGAATTTGCGAAAGGCGACGAGCGACATGGCGAGCAGCAGCAGTCCGTGGCGAACCACGCGAACCTTGGTGACGCCGGTCCGCCGCCGGCGGTAGCGGACCGGGACATCGACGATGCGCAAGCCGAGACGCGCCGCGCCGAACAGAAGGTCGAAGTCTCCGAACGGATCGAAGTCGCCGAAGTACGAACGTCCGCCGGCGATCCGCTCGTACGCTTCCCGACGCAAGGCCTTGGTCCCGCAAAGGGTGTCCCGAATCCGCTGCCCCAACATCCAGGTAAAGAGGCTGCTGAACAGTTTGTTGCCCAGGTAATTGACGAACTTCATCGCGCGTTCCTCCATCGGGTAGAGGAGGCGATTGCCATTGACAAATTCGGCCTTGCCGCCGGCGACGGCATTGAAGAAGCGTGGCAGATCCTCCGGCGGAACGGTGAGGTCCGCGTCCAGGATTATGAGGACGTCGCCGCGGGCCGCCTCGAATCCCTTGCGCACCGCATCGCCCTTGCCCAGCCGGAGCATCGCCACCGGGGCGTCGGGCGCGACCGAGGTCGGGGCCACGAGCTGGGGCCCGGGGACCTGATGGATCAATTTGATGTCTCGCACGCCGGCAAAGCGGCGCTGCATCTCCTCGATCCGCTCGCACGTCCCGTCGGACGAGGCGCCATCGACGAACACGATTTCGGTGTGCGATCCCATCGAGGGCATACGGCTGACGGCGGCCTCGATATTCCCGACCTCGTTGCGGCAGGGAACGACGACGCTGCAGCTGAGGGGCAAGACCAGCGGCCGCGGCCGCTGTGGACGAGCCACGACGATGTTGACCGCATTCAAGTACCCGACGAGGGGTGTGCTCGACGGGACGACATCGGCGACCCGGTCGAGCGCTGGGAGGAGCGCCGGAAGCAGCAGCCCGGTATGCACCCGCTCCACCGCGAAATCGGACTGCTCGAGAAGGCCCACGATGTCTTGCGGCCCGATCCAGTTCTGGCGCGCGGGTGGCATGGTCAGCCCCATGCGCTGCGCCGCGCGGAGCACGCCTTCCAGGGCTGGGTTGTGGAAGGTCAGGATCAACCGCGTCTCCGCCGCGCTGAGCGCGTGAAGGCGTTCGAGCATCGCGGTGACGTCGAGGAGTTCCCCGATCAGGTCCGAGGCGACGATGACGTCGAAGCGTTCATCGCCATAAGCTGCCCCCGACGTGGAAAGGGCAGCGTGATCGATGGCCTCGGCGTCGGCGACCTCGAAGCGCAGCTCGGGATACTTCCGGCGCGACAGATCGACCATCGCGGGGCTGAGGTCGATCCCCACTCCGCGCGCAGGTTGGAGGGCCTTGAGGAGGTTTCCGGTCCCAGCGCCGAGTTCGAGGACCGACCGCCCCGGCTGAACCATCGCTCCCAGGGCACGTTCAAGGTAGTCGTGGTAGCGGCGGTTGCGCCGGTACCAGCGGTCGCGGTCGGCGGCGAGCCGATCGTAGTGAGTCCGAACGCGGGCTTTGAACTCCCGGTCGTCCTCGTCGACGCTCGGCAGGGCAGGCTGCCGCCAATCGTGGAGGGCGTCCACACGTGAGTAACCCGCCGTCTGCCTGAAGTATGCGACCGGCTAGCGTGAGTCGAGCATCGACTTGAGATCGCGCACGCGTCGGCCAATCTCGTCGCGCGTCCTGCGCACGGCGTCGATGGGCTGACCGGCCGGGTCTTCGAGGTCCCAGTCGATGTAGCGCTTGCCCGGAATATAGGGGCATTCATCGCCGCAACCCATGGTGACGACCACGTCTGCCCAGTTGGCCAGGTCGTCGGTGAGCGCTTGCGGGCGACGCTGCGACACGTCGATCCCGATTTCGCGCATGGCATCGACGACGACCGGGTGCACGTGCTCGGCTGGTCGGGTACCCGCGGAGCGGGACTCATGGCAACTTTTCGCGATGCGCTGAAAGAGGGCCGCGCTCATCTGGGAGCGGCCGGCGTTCTGCTTGCAGACGAAGAGGACGCGCGCCACGTCAACCTCAGGTGAGGACGTCGAGCAGCGCTCGTGTCCTGGCGTCGAGCTTGCCGCTGAGTCGGTAGTACGCCCAGATCCCGACCTTACTGACGTCGACCAGGCCGACTTCGCGAAGCTTCCCCATGTGGTGCGAGATCGTCGGCTGGCTCAAATCGAACGCGGCCGTGAAGTCGCAGACGCAGACCGTCTCCGCCGAGCGTTTGAGGATCCCGATCATTTGCAGCCGGGTTGGATCCGCCAGCGCCTTCAACACCTCTACGGACCGATCGACTTTGGCGAGCGCCATCGGCATCGCGGGCGGGCGGCAGACCCCTTTGACGCGTTCCGGGACGGCGGTCTTCACCATCGCAGTCTATCAGTTCCATTGACAACTGTCTATGGGTTTGCTAGCATCCCATCGAAAGACATCGATCTCTCCTTGGAGGGTTTCATGGACACGATTCGGGAATCCGTGCGGGCGAAGTACGCGGAGACCGCGATCAAGCTACGCGACGGCGGAAGCTGCTGTGACTCGAGCTGCTGTGGCGGATCGGAGGCGCTCAGCGGACCAATTGGGGCAGACGAGTACTCGACGGCAGAGGTCGCCGACCTCGGGCTCTCGCTCGGCGACAGCCTGGGCTGCGGCAATCCAACGGCGCTCGCGCAGCTCCACCCCGGCGAGGTCGTGCTCGACCTGGGTAGCGGCGCCGGACTCGACGTGCTCCTCTCGGCGCGCCGGGTTGCCCCTGGCGGCCACGCCTATGGCTTGGACATGACCGACGAGATGCTGGCTCTGGCCACTGAAAACAAGGCCCGCGCCGGCGTCGAGAATGCCAGCTTCCTCAAGGGCACGATCGAGGCCATCCCGCTCCCGCCTGCCGCCGTCGACGTCGTCATCTCCAATTGCGTCATCAACCTCGCCGCCGACAAAACGGCGGTTCTGAAAGAGGCGTTTCGCGTCCTACGCCCGGGCGGGCGGCTCGCCGTCTCGGACATGGTCGAGGTCGAACCCCTGCCGCCGCACGTCAAGGCGGCGATGGATACCTGGGCCGGCTGCGTCACCGGCACTATCCCGGTCGACGTCTATCGCGCCGCCGTGCTCGATGCGGGATTCGACGCCGTCGAGATCGAGATCACCAACGCCTTTGGACCCGGCGAAGCCGGCCTGCCGGAGGGTTCAGGAAAAATCGCGAGCGCCTTCATCCGGGCGAGCAAGCCGTAGGAAAACAAAAAGGCCTGGGCGAACGCCCGGGCCTTCTGGATTCTGGGTTTGTGAGTCGTTAGGCGACGCGCACCCGCGAGGCCCGCGGCCCCTTGGGAGCTGATGCTTCGACGTCGAAGCTGACCTTCTGCCCCTCCTGCAACCCCTCGAACGAGCCCTCGACGGACGACCGGTGGAAGAAGTACTCCTTGCCGTCCTCGCCGCTCAAGAATCCGAATCCGCGATCCATCACCAAACGCTTGATCGTGCCGTTCTGCGCCACGTCTGTCGCTAGCTCCTTCGCAAAGTTATCCCCGGTCGACTTGCGTTTCCTGGGCGTGCCATGACCGGGCTGATATTGCGACGGCCAAAACCGGCCGAAGGAGGGTTACCTCGAATGCGTAGCACGATGCCCGACTACCCGCTCACGCTCCAGCACTTCCTCTGGCGGTCGACCGCCCTCTTCCCCACCAAGGAAATCGTGACCCGGCGTGAGATCGGCCGTCACCGCTATACCTACGCCGGATTCGGCCGGCGGGTGGCCCAGCTGGCGCACGCGCTGCGGGAGCTGGGAATCGCCCCTGGGGACCGGGTCGGCACCCTGGCCTGGAACAACTACCGTCATCTGGAGCTCTATTTCGCGGTGCCCTGCTCGGGCGCCGTGCTGCACACCTTGAATCCGCGCCTCTTCCCCGAGCACCTCGAGTTCGTCATCAACGACGCCGACGACAGGGTCATCTTCGTCGACGCCTCACTCGTGCCGGCGCTGCAGCGAGTCGCTGCGAATCTGAAAGGCGTCAAGCAGTTCGTCGTCATGGCCGACGGGCCCTCGCCGAACGGGCAGCTCACGCCCGTCGCGTCGTATGAGGAGCTGATCGCCGGTCGCCCGACCGTCTTCAGCTGGCCGGTCCTCGACGAGGGTGATGCGGCCGCCATGTGCTACACGTCGGGCACGACGGGGAAGCCGAAGGGTGTTGTCTACAGCCACCGGTCCTCCGTCCTCCATTCCTTCGGGATCGCGATCGGCGGCGGCATCGGCCTCCAGGAGTCGGACAGCATCCTCCCGGTGGTGCCGATGTTCCACGCGAATGCCTGGGGCCTGCCCTATGCGGCGACCATGCTGGGCGCCAAGCAGGTCTTCCCGGATCGGTTTCTCGACCCCGTCAGTCTCACCGAGCTCATCCGCGAGGAGAAGGTCACGTTCAGTTCCGGCGTGCCCAGCGTCTGGATCGCGCTGCTGCAACACCTGGACAAGACCGGGACCAACCTGGATGGTCTCCGGATGTTCGTCGGCGGCTCGGCCCTTCCGGCGGGGCTCTACGACGGCTTGACGCGGCACGGCATCGACACCAACCAGGGTTGGGGGATGACGGAGACGTCGCCGGTGGCCGCGGTGGCCACGCTCAAGAGCTACATGCCCGAGCGCGATCGCAAGCAGGTGCGGCTCAAGGCGGGACTCCCCATCGCCGGCATCGAGCTACGGCTGGCCAACGTCGAGACGGGCGAGCCCGTCCCCTGGGATGGGAAGAGCGTGGGTGAGATCCAGGTGCGCGGCCCCTGGGTGACCGCGAGCTACTACCGCGGCGTCGACCCCGACCGCTTCACCGCCGATGGTTGGCTTCGCACCGGCGACGTCGCCAATGTCGATCCTGAGGGCTATGCGCAGATTGTCGACCGGACGAAGGACCTGGTGAAGTCGGGCGGCGAATGGATCTCATCGGTCGAGCTGGAGTCGGCCATCATGGGGCACCCGAAGGTGCTGGAGGCGGCCGTGATCGGCGTGCCGCACCCAAAATGGCTGGAACGGCCGATCGCGTACGTCGTCGCCAAGCCGGAGTTCAAAGGTGCCGTCACGCAGGAGGAGATCATCGAGTACCTCGAACCCCTGGTGGCGAAGTGGTGGCTGCCGGACGAGGTGCGGTTCATCGACGAGATCCCCAAAACCAGCGTTGGCAAGTTCGACAAGAAGGTGATCCGCGAACAAGCCCTCAAGACTCCTACGGTCGCTCGCCCGTCTGAATAAACAGGTCGGAGCAACGACGAATCGGTGACGGGCGCGGCACAGTGCTGCGCCGGATCGCAAGGTTCGCGGATCGCATAACCGACCTTAATACTGGAGGACTAGAACGAAGGCCAGAAGGAATGTGAACCTGCAATGGATGCCTCCGAGTCCCTCAAGGCGCTCGTACCGCAGCCGCTCGATGCCGAGGGCGTCCGCCGCCGGCAGGACCTGGAGGATATCCACGAAGAGCTGCTCCTGACCGTCCTCTCGCTCGAGGAAGAGTGGCTGCTCGACAACCGGATCGCCTACTCGCTGCGGCAACGCAAGGCCGCCTGACGCGTCAGCGACGAGCCGGACGGGCGCGCAGCATCGCCATCGCCTGCGCCAGGCGCCGCGCTCGTCCAAGCGCCACAACCAGCTCCGGCGGGACTCGGACGAAGAATTTCATGCAATTTCGGGGGAATTACGCACGTTTTCGGCCGCGGCCCCGTTTGCATCCCACGAAAGGGCCCTTGCCCACCGGATTACAAGATGGAGGACACGATGGCGAAAACTCAAAAGTGGACCGCGTCGACGTTCGTCAGTCTCGTGCACGAGAATCTCACCGAGAAGGGTCACAAGGTCAAGAAGTCGGACCTCACCTGGGCCGTCAAGGACGCCTTGCAGTCGGCGGTCGCGGCCGGCGCGCGCGGCATGCGCGTGCGTTTCCCCGAGATCGGCGCCCTGGCATCGCGTGACGTCAAGGCACGCAAGGCAGGGAAAGGCACCAACCCCTTCACCGGCGAGTCGATCATGCTGAAGGCGCGGCCGGCTTCCAAGAAGCCGCGCTGGTCGTTCCCCAAGGCCGTGCGCGAGGCCTACATCCGCCAGGCCACCCGCAAGGCCGCGTAAGCAGACCGTTCGAAAGAGGGCGCCGGGCACGATGCCGGCGCCCTCGGTGTTTCTATCGCTCGAGGGAGCGACGCCCGCATTCCGTTGCTTGACAGGCCTGTACACCCGCCTGACTATGATGGGAGGGATGAGGCGAAATCTGATAGCCGGGCTGCTGATTGCCGTCGGTTTGGCGCTCATGGCGACCTCTCTGCCCGCCAGCGGTCTGGTGCATCTGGGATCGCCCGAGGTTGCAAGCCAGCCGATCCCGGCGCTCCGCGATCCGTTATCACCGCCGCACCAGCATCCGAGATTCCTTCCCAACACCAACAGCACCGGTGCCGGCCCGAACCAGGTCGTCGCCACCCTCTCGATTCCCAGGCTCGGCATCAAGGACGCCCCGATCTTCGAGCGAGGCGTCGACGCCCAGGGCAGCATGCTGATCGCCAAGGGTTACTCGGTCACCCATTACGCCTTCTCCTCCCCCATCGGCGACGGCAACGCCGTGCTTTACGGGCATGACGACATCGAGGGGAGCATCTTCGGGCGCCTCAAAGACCTGAAGGCCGGCGACGAGGTGGACGTTGCGCTGGCCGGCGATTCGCCGGTCGTCTACCACGTGACCTCGCGCACGATCGTCGCCCCGACCGCGGTGCAGATCCTGCAGCCAACCGGTGACGTGCGGCTCACGCTCTTCACCTGCTGGCCCAACTGGGTCGACACCCAACGGGTCGTCGTCACGGCGATGCCCGCGACGGCGTAGCCGACTCGGATCCGCTGCTAGTGGTTCGTCTCCTGGGGCGGCTCCTGGAAATACTTCAGTAGCTCTTCGAGGGCTCTCGCGGCCTCTGGGTCGCGAAGCAATCGCTCCTGCATCTCCTGGACCTGCTTGACGAGCTCTTTGGCCTGTGTCTCCTGCGCCACCTGCAGCAGCACCGGCTGCGTCGCGGCCGAGACGATCATGGTGGCCTGCTGCCGGAGCATCTCGACGCCCTGACACCCGAGACAGGTGCCGGCGTTGTTGCAGTGGCAGAGCTGCAGCCGCAGGTTGTCGAGCTCGCGCTGCAGCGGCGAAAGATCCACGGGCTGGCTCATATTTTCAAGCTTAACGCGAAGGAGCCGGGAACTTTTCGAATCTCATCCGCGTCTCAGGAATCGAGGTGAAGGTCATGCCATCCATTCGCGTCGTTCCCGTCCTGGCGCTGTTCGGGGTCGTCGGTCTCCTGGCGGCGTGCGGTGGGGCTTCAAACACGGCCAGTTCATCGGCGGTGGGCGGTGGCCTCGGCCAGGGCGGCTCCGGCTACCACAAGGCGGCAGACACGGCGGCGGAACCGGGCACACCGACCAAGCAGGCGGTGAGCAACCCAGTTCTGCAGTCGCGGGGCGATCAAAAAGTGATTCAGGATGCGACGATGGGGATCCAGATCAAGTCGGGCTCCTTCTGGGAGAGCTACAACCGGGCGGTCGCCATCGCCGGTCAGTTCAATGGTTATCTCGTCAGCTCGCAGGTGGGTGACCTCTCGGGCAAGGAAACGGATGCCGGCATCGTCGTGGTCGCCGTTCCGGCCTCGAGCTACGCGGACGCGCTGAGCAGGCTGCGCCAGCTCGGCAAGGCGACCCAGCTCCACATCACCAGCCAGGACGTCAGCGGCGACTACGTCGATCTCCAGGCACGGCTGCGCAACCAGCAGGCGCAGCAGGCGGTCCTTCTCGACCTGATGCGCCGAGCGCAAACGATAACGGACAGCATCGCCGTCCAGAATCAGCTGTCGGCGGTCACCGGAGAGATCGAGCAGATTCAAGGCCGGCTGCGGTTTCTCGACCAGCGCACCACCTACTCGACGATCACGCTCCGTTTCTACACGATCGCGCCGGTGGCGGCGGAACCGAGCCTGTGGGATCGCAGCGGTCTCGCCAACTCCCTGGCTACGGCCGGGCAAACGTTCGTCGCGGTGATCGGTGGGATGCTCGTCGCGGGCGGCTTCCTGTTGCCGTTTATCCTGCTGATTGCCCTCGGCCTGGGCATCTGGCGGTTGCTGCCCGCTTCTCTCCGCCCGACGATTCGCTGACGAGGTTAGTCCTGCGCGTCCTCGCGTCTGAAACGGTCGATCAGGAATCGTTTGTGCGCGAGCAGCCGGTCCATGTCGGTGTGGTGGACGACTTCGGCGACCTGTCGCATCTCGGCATCGAGGAAGTCGAGCTCCTCGGCGAGCACGTTGACCGCGGCGCGGCCGTGGCTGCCCGGCTGCGTCGAGACGTAGCCGCTCGGCAGCCGCAGGTAGGCGTCGATCGCGGTGGGCAGGTAGTCCGACACGGTCCGCTCGATCAGGTAGAGCTCCGGCGCGCCGAGCGGAAGGCCATCGAGGTGCGGCAGGATCTCCGTGCGGATCGTGAGCTCGATGCGTTGCATCCGGGTCAGGATTTCAGGAGGGACCCGTGCCGCGACCTCGGCGATCTGCTCCGAGAGCGATTTCTGCACTCGCTTGGGATCGAAGCCAAACCGACTGACGCGCCGCTTACCACCAACCGCGAGCGCGCCCACCAGGTACAAACCGATGACCAGGAGCACGCCCTGTGCTCCAACTGGGTCAGCGAGCGCGAGGCCGGCGCCGACGAGTGCGAGCGCCGAGCCGGTCAGATTCCGTCGGCTGGTCAGATAGGCGATCAGCCCGCGCCCCGCTGCGGGCGCGGGCAACGATGAGCGGTAGGGCGCGATCGCGCTTCCCACGGCCAATCCCCCGTCGCTACGGAGTCCGCACGGGCAGCTTCAGTTCGTCCGGGAGCGGGGCAAGCTCGGTGGCCGGCGCTTCGTGCGCCCGCTCCAAGTACGCCTGCGCGCGGGCCACTTCCCCGGCGAGCGCGTCGATCGTCTTCCGCATGGTTTCCAGCGCCTGCAGCTTGGAGGCGTCGATGGCATCGATCGTCGCGTAGATGTTGGCGAAGGCCGCCTGCAGCTTCTCGATGCTGACGGTCGCGCTCGCCGCCTGCTCATGGACGCCGGCAGACTGCTGACGCAACATCGCCGACGTGCCTTCGATCATGTCGGCCGTCGTTTCGTTCAACGCGCCGATCTGGTCGAGCACGAGCTTCTGGTTGACCAGACCCTGCGCCGTCATCACGGCCGTGCGCAGCGCCGACACCGTCGTGGTGGTTGCGCGATCGACGCCCTTGACGAGCTCGAGGTTGTTCTTTCGGACGAGCTCCAGCGCAAGGTAGCCCTGGGCGCTGACGGCGAGCTGGGTGGCGAGGTCCTGCGTTTTCTGGCGCACGTAGAAGAGGCAGTCCTCGCGCAACGTCTTCGCCCTTTCCGGGTCCTTATCCTGCAGCTCGCGGATGCGGGCGTCCAGTTGCGCATCGAGTCTGCGGGCAAGGTAGAGATATTGCTTGAGACGATCCATCACGGCCCAGAGGTTGACCTTCTCCTGCTCGATTGCCGCATTGTCCTTGAGCAACTCGTCCTGGCCTCGATAGAGTGCCTGGACGATCGCGTTCAGGTGACCCTGGGCCGACTCGTACCGGCCGAAGTAATCGCGCAGGCGATTCCCGAGCGGGAGGACGCCGAAGAGTCGACGCCGGTCGAGCAACCCACGGTCCGAGGGATCGAGGTCTTCAACCGTGCGCCGCAGCTGGAGCAGGGCGTTGGAGACCGAGGATTTGTCCTGCCCACGGGCGAGCGCGCCAACCGGCCGGTCGAGCATGCGATTGGAAACGCTGGCGGACTGCTTGATTTCCTCGTTGCCCAGCGCGTGGATGCCGTCGACCTTCTTCTTGAAGGCCTCTGAGCGGGGGTCTGCCGCCACCAGGGCATCGAGGTAGGTGTTGACCGCGGCGTCGAGACGAGCCGTCGTTTGTGGATCGAGCGCAACCATCGGGGCGGGGGATACAGCGCCGGACGCCGCGGGGTCGGGAGGAGTCAAGGAAAGGTCGGTGTTTGCCTCGACCGTCGTGCGCATGGACTCGCTCCTTTTGCTAGCCCGTGACCGAATACAACGGGGTTTTTTCCCGAAAATCGGCCCTTTTACACCTCGGACGGGCCAAAAGGCGGAAATGAATTCGGGAGGGAGGAACGCTAGGCTACAGATGTGAAGACGACGGCGGTCGACGGCCGGATGTTCATCAACGGGGAGCGGGCCTGGGCACGATCGGGTGCCACCTTCGACGCCATCGATCCGGCGACGGCCGAGGTCTTCGCCGCCGTCGCGCTGGGAGAAAAAGGCGACGTCGACAGCGCCGTTGGCGCGGCACGGGCCGCGGTCGAGGGCGGATGGGCCGGGCTGCCCCCGGTCCGTCGGGTCCGTATCCTGAACCGGCTCGCCGGCCTGCTGCGCGAGCGCAGCCGAGAATTCGCCGAGCTAGAGAGCCTGGACGTAGGCAAGCCGCTGCGGCAGGCGGAGGACGACGTCGCGGCGGCCGCCGGCTATTTCGAGTTCTTCGCCGGCGTGGCCGACAAAGTCTTCGGTTCGAGCATCCCGCTGGGCAAGGGCTTCGTCGACTTCACACTTGCGGAGCCACTGGGTGTATCGGCGCAGATTGTTCCCTGGAATTATCCGCTGCGCATTGCGTCGCGAGGGATTGCGCCGGCCCTCGCCTGCGGCAATGCGGTGGTCGCGAAGCCGGCGGCCGAAGCCGGCCTCAGCGTCATCCGTCTCGCGGACCTGGCGCTCGAGGCGGGGCTTCCGCCCGGCGTCCTCAACGTGGCAACAGGCGGGAGAGAAACTGGGGCGGCTCTCGCCTCGCATCCGGGGATCAACCACATCACCTTCACCGGTTCGGTCCCAACCGGAATCGCCATCATGAAGGCCGCCGCGGACAACGTCGTGCCGGTCACGCTGGAGCTGGGCGGCAAATCACCCAATATCGTCTTTGCGGATGCCGACCTGGAGCGGGCCGCCGCGTCCGCCGCCACGACGCTGATGCAGAACTCCGCGCAGACCTGCACGGCGCCAACGCGCCTTTTACTCGAGGACTCGGCTCATGACCGCTTCGTCGAGCTGCTCGCGCGGCGGATCGGGACGATCCGCATGGGTCGCGGCCTCGACAACCCGGACATGGGCCCGGTTGTCAGCGAGCGCCAGATGCAGCGCGTCCTCGGTTACATCGCGGCCGGCACGAAGGACGGGGCAACGGCGCTGACCGGTGGGCGCCGCTCGGACGCCGCAGACCTGGCGCGCGGCTACTTCATCGAGCCCACGCTGCTCGACCGGGTAACGCGCGGCACCACGCTCGAGCAGGAGGAGATTTTCGGTCCGGTGCTGACGGTCACCACCTTCGGGTCGATCGACGAGGCGATCGCGATCGCGAACGGCACGCCCTACGGGCTGGTGACCGGGATCTGGACACGCGACCTCGGCAAGGCGTTCACCCTGGCCACGGCGATCAAGTCCGGACAGGTGCGCATCAACAGCTACAGCGTCGAAGGCAGCATCGGCCTGCCGTTCGGCGGCTACAAGCGCAGCGGCTTCGGGCGCGAGCAGGGCGTCGAGGCGCTCGCGAACTACACGCAAGTCAAGAACGTGATGATCAACTTCGGCTGAGCTTGTCAGCCGAGCGGCCCACCGTACCCCAACAGGTGGGCAAAGCGGTCGCGATCATGACGGTCGAGCAGCGGGCTGAGCTTCCGACATAGCGCGTCGATTTCGCCCCAGTCGCAACGCGGGGCGATCACTCTCCGATGGCAGACCAGCTGGCCCTCGTATGGCAGACCAGCTGGCCCTCGTTGGTGTCAAGCGAATGTCCACACCATTCAGGCGCCATCGCGAATTGACCTCGCCGCCGGCGTAAGCCAGCGCCGTTGTGGCAGCGTTAACGGCGAAGATGTTGCTCGAGCTCGTGCTTTTCTTTACGCTGGCCGCGGCCATCACCACGGTGGCCGTGATGGTCCCCGGGCTGGTCCGCGCGGGCGCCTGGGCCAGCATTCCGCTGGGACTCGCGATCTTCATCGTCGCCGGCGGGCTGACCGGGTTGATCATGAACGATCCGGTGGCGGTGACCATCCTTCCCCTTTTCGGCGTGGGCGCGGTGATCGAGACCCGCCGGCACCTTCCGAAATGGAGCATGCTGGCGGCGCAGGTGTTGTCGACGCTGGTGGTCGCGTCGGCCGCGTATCTGGTCTATGCGGGTGCTAGGGCTGGTTCAGCTGCGCCAGCAGAGCCAGCCCGTCGAGATCGTCGAGGTTGTACCACTGAAACATCACGCGTTCGATGCCGAGCGCCGACCAGGCGGCGAGCTGTGATGCCGCCTGATCCGGCGTCCCGACGATCCAGCTGCGTCGCCGAAACTCATCAGCCGCGGCGGACGGTGGCACGCCGGACCCCACGCCCAGGAACGACTGCATCCAGCGGCCCTTCTCCACGACCTCGGCCAGGTCGCTGCCGATAAGAATCCCGCCCATCCAGGAACGCCGAATCGTCGCGGGGTCGCGGCCGACCGCGCGGCAGTGTTCCTCGAGTTTTGCCCGTTTGGCGCGATACGCCTGCGGACCGGGCGCATGACTATTCCACTCGTCGGCATCGCGAGCCACGATGCGGAGCAGCCGGACCTCGCCGTCACCCCCGATCAAGAGCGGCGGCCCGGGTTGCTGCAGCGGCCGCGGGTACGCCGCGGCGTCGCGCAGCGGGTAATACCGGCCCTCGAGGTCAACCGGTCCGCCGGTCCAAAGGGCCTTGATGACGGCGATCCCCTCCTCGAAACGGTCGAACCGTTCCTTCAGCGGCGGAAGGCCGATGCCAAAGGCCTCGTGCTCGGCGACGTTCCATCCGGCGCCGACGCCAAGCACCAACCGCCCGTTGGAAAGCAGGTCGACCGCCGCGGCCATCCGGGCGAGCAGGGCCGGGTGGCGAAACGTCATCGGGCTCACCAGCGGGCCGAACCGGATCCGCTGGGTGCGCTGAGCCAGCGCGGTCAACGAGGTCCAGCACTCGAGCGCCGGCCGCTCCGGATGCCCCATGAGGCTGAAGAAATGGTCCGAGCGCCAGAGCGAGTCGAGGCCCAGCGATTCGACCCGATCGGCGATGCGATTCCATCGCTCCCAGGTCAGCCCCTCCTGGCCCTCGATCATCACGCCGACCTTCATCGCCGTTGACGTTAACGCAAACAACCCAGCGAGCACGGCCGGGAGGCCCTTCGGAATAGTGACTCGCCTGGTGCGGTTATATCGAGTGCTATGCCTGCCGTCACCGTCGAGAACATCCTCACGCTGCCTCGGATCCCGGAGCCGGACCGCGCCATAACCGTCGAGCGTCCCGTCCTGGCCATCACCACGGCGCCCAAAGGTGTCGAGGGCGAGGGGTTTCCGGTTCGGCGCGCCTTTTACGGGATCGACCAGCGCTACCTGGATCCCTTCATCCATATGGACGAGATGGGCGAGGTCGAGTACGGTCCGGGCGAGCCCAAGGGCACGGCCTGGCATCCACACCGCGGCTTCGAGACCGTGACCTACATGATCGACGGGACGTTTCAGCACCAGGATTCGACCGGCGGGGGTGGCCTCATCACCAATGGCGCGACGCAGTGGATGACGGCCGGCGCGGGGATCCTGCACATCGAGCGGCCGCCCGAGGCCCTCATCGCCAGCGGCGGCCTCTTCCACGGCATCCAGCTCTGGGTCAACCTTCCAGCCGGTTTGAAGTGGACGCCTCCGCGCTACCAGGACATCGGCGCCACCAAAGTCACGCTGCTGTCTTCGCACGACGGCGGCGCGCTGGTGCGGGTGATTGCCGGTGACGTCGCCGGCCACGCCGGACCCGGGATCACGCACACGCCGATCGCGCTGGTACACGCAACCGTGAATCCGGGCGCGGAGCTCCGCATCCCCTGGCGGGCGGGATTCAACGGCCTCGTCTACGTTCTAGCCGGACGCGGAACCGTCGGGGCAAAGCGGGCGCCCATCGGCTTCGGGCAGCTCGCGGCGTTCGGCGACGGCGATCTGATCAGCCTGACCGCCGACCTCGCGCAGGAAAGCCGTTCA
>WNFJ01552172.1_pt2 | contig 24176 bp, 22 predicted proteins | sample 5400461 | NCBI WGS metagenome assembly WNFJ01 (sample SAMN13153349, study PRJNA577476) | soil metagenome | isolation source: 115 cm saprolite on Douglas fir-dominated hillslope | place: USA:California | collected 2013-09-17
TGATGTGTAAAGCAATGCCACAAGCGGGAGTTTGGCGCTTTCGCAGGGATGGCAATAAGAACAGGAAACTAGTCCTTGTTTTGACCGTCTGACGAAGATGGATGTATTCGATGTTGCGCTGAGCGAGCAAATCCGGTTCAATGCTTGCGACAGCCTGCAAAGGGGGAAAAAGATGAGGAATCAAATGGCAGTATTGGCGGTGGGATGTATGACCTTGGGACTGATGGCGGCGCTGGGCTCAGCCCAGGGGGACAAAGCTGCGCGGCCAAGCCCGCCGGCGAAAGCGAGCTGCGCGCTGGCCGACGGGAAGACGATTACGGTGGATTACTCGAGCCCGCGCGCAAAAGGGCGCAAAATTTACGGTGGGCTGGTTCCGTACGGCGAAGTGTGGCGTGCGGGAGCCAATGAGGCGACGACTTTTGTTACCACCGCCGACGTGATGGTCGGCGGTAGCCACGTATCTGCCGGCAATTACACCATTTTCGCGATTCCGAACAAGGACAAGTGGACGCTGGTTATCAGCAAGAAAACCGGCGAATGGGGTACAGATTACCCGGGCGCGTCGGAAGATCTGGCACGAATCGACATGAAGGCGTCGGCGTTACCCTCAGCGGTCGAGAATTTCACGATCGCCTTGGACAAGACGGCCAGCGGCTGCACGCTGCGGATGGATTGGGAGACGACGCGGGCCTCCGTGGAAGTAGCGAAGATGTAGTGGCCTGAAATCCCGAGGAGCAAGAAGGTGCGCTCGCTGATTCAGCGGCGCACCTTTTTCATTTTTGTACTGATGGCAGCGTTGCATTAGAGAGAAGAAGCCCGAACCAGTGGAAGGGATGGGCTCGGCGCTCAGCTTTTCCTCGGGCGGATGAGCGCGAGAAATTCGTCGCGCGTCTGCTTATTGTGACGGAAAGCGCCGAGCATGGCGCTGGTGGGTGACGGCCTGACCATGCTGCTTTTCCACGCCGCGCATTTGCATGCAGAGATGGCGGGCTTCGATAATCACGCCGACACCCTGGGGAGCGATTTTTTCCTCGATGGAATGCGCGATCTGGCTGGTCATGCGTTCCTGAATCTGCAGACGGCGCGCAAACATGTTGACCACGCGCGCAATTTTGCTGAGCCCCAGAACACGCTTGTCCGGGAGATAGGCCACGTGGGCCTTGCCAAAGAACGGCAGCATGTGGTGTTCGCAGAGGCTGAAGAACTCGATGTCCTTCACGATAACCATCTCGTCGTAGGCCACGCTGAACGTCGCGCCGTTCAATATGTGATCTATATTTTGGTGGTAACCGCTGGTCAGATACTTGAGAGCTTTCTCGAAACGCTCCGGCGTCTTGCGCAACCCTTCGCGATTGGGATCTTCTCCGATGATCTTGATGATCTCGCGCACGTGGCAGGCGATCCTGCGCGCGTCGATTTCCTTTTGATCGTTCAGCAGAATTTCTTCCGTCGGCTTGGTCACGATCGGTTCCCCTCTAGGTTGTCCCCTGCGTACTCGAAGCTATTGTTTCCGGTCTCTTGGATGCGGACGCGCTCGAGCCTCGCCTTGGGGAAGATTTTCAGGCGCTGGAAAATCTCAATGCATAAATTCTCAGTGGTGGGCACTTTTTTAAGAAAGGCGGGGACATCTTCATTGAGCGACTGGTGATCGAATTCGTCGAGCACCTGGCGTTCGACGAAGGCGTCCAGCTCGGCGAGATTCGCGATCATGCCCGTATCGGGGTCAATGTCTCCCGACATGCTGACTTCCAGCACGTAATTGTGACCGTGGCCATGGGGATTGCTGCATTTCCCGAAGACGCGGAAATTCTCGTCGTCACTCAGCTGCGGGGTATGCAGCCGGTGTGAAGCTGAGAATCGATACCGGCGGCCAAGCTCGATTTTAAGCGCGCTGCTCATGGCTTCCCCGCTGTGCTGGCGCCGTTGCGATAGCAATCGGCGAAGAGGTCGGGCGACTCGTACAGCCTCACGCGATGCAGCCGGCCTTGCGTGATTTTCGGCTCCAGCAATTGCCAGATTACGCGAGCGATATTCTCACAGGTCGGAATCTGTTCGGCCAGTTCAGCGACCTCGTAATTGAGATGACGATGATCCATGCGCTGCATGACTTCGCGCTCAAGGATTTCTTTTAGTTCTTTCAGGTCCAGCACCATGCCGGTCACCGGATCGGGCTCGCCGGCAACGGTTACTTCCAGGGTGTAATTGTGCCCGTGGCCATGGGGATTGTTGCACTTTCCAAAGATCCGGCGATTCTCCTCGGCCGAGAGACTTGGGTTGTGATAGAGATGCGAGGCGGCAAACTCGATTTTTCGCGTGAGAAGAACCATGGGTTTTCGCTTATCTCGCCGATTCGGGAGCTCCGACGGAGTACTCCCGGCCTTTCCACTCGATTCTTCCATTTACATGGCTCCGGTAGGACGCCCAGAGCACAGCCAGGTACAGCGCCACGGCGGGCACATAGTAGAAGATGAAGGAGAAGGGGAAATGGTTACGAACGAGATCGAGGCCGTAGCTGGTTTGGCGTGCAATGAGGAGCAAAACCCCCAGGAAAAGCAGGAGGGGATACTTCAACCCCACGATGATCAGCAGAAACGGAATCCAAGGGAGGTTTGACTCCACCTCGCGGATAACCGCCCAGGGTGTACCGCCTATCAAGCGGTAGAGATTCTTCTTCCAGCCCTGCCACATCGCTTGGAACGAGTGGTACATGCGCACGTGAACAATGCCTTCACCGGAGCCAAACCAGATGCGATGGCCCGCGGCCTTCACGCGCATGGCTAGGGCCACGTCTTCCAGAACCTCGCCAGCGACACTGGAATGGCCATCGATGGCGTCGTAGACATCCCGGCGCATCATCAGAAACTGGCCGTTCGCGGCAGCGTCGGAGGAGTTCGGATCATTCACTTTTTCGTACGAGAAGCGCTTCGCCAGGCGCAAGTAGATAAAAGGAATCAGGGCTTTTTCACACCAGGTCTCGGTGACTTGCTCGGGAGAAAATGAGACCAAAGCGGCACTTTGTTCCTGCGCAATTTGGAGTGCGCGGGAGGCGGAGTCTGGCGCGTGCTCCGCGTCCGCATCGGTGAACAGGAGCCAGCCACACTTTGCCTGTTGGACACCGACCCAGAGAGCATGGTTCTTGCCAACCCAGCCATCGGGCAATCCGCCGGATTCCAAAAGGCGCAGGTTTGGAATTTTCTCCATGAGGCTTCGCACGACGCTGGCGGTCGCGTCGGTGGATTGATCGTTCACCACCAAGATTTCGGCAATTTCCGGCTGGCTCGCGAGGGACGTAATGCACGCCGCGAGGACCGCCTCCTCATTCCGGGCCGGAATGATGACGGAGACGGTAGCCGGCGAAGACGCCGGGATAAGGGCACCGTGGGAGGAGATGTTCTGCTCGGCGGTTAACATTGTCTATTGGATGCGGAAGTGGCGTTTCGCGACCCAGAATTATTGAGTTAGTATAACAGCTCGATGGAAATCCTTAGAAAATTAGCGGCGTGGGGCGTGGTGGCGGCTGCGCTTGGGGTTTTGCTGCTCTTTGCGATGCCGAGCTACCGCCAGGGCGAGGCCTCGATTGCCGGCAGGACAGCGCAGAACTTCCCACTGGAAATCGCAGGGAAGCCCGGGCATCTGACCGATCTGAAGGGCAAGGTCGTGGTGCTTAATTTCTGGGCAACTTGGTGCCCGCCGTGCGTGGAAGAAACTCCAGCCCTCAATCGGCTGCAGAAATACATCGAGTCGCGGAACGGCGTCATTCTCGGAGTCGCCGCCGACGAGGACCCTGCGGCTTACGATAAATTCCTACGCGACCAAGGCGTAGTTTTCCCGACCTATCGCGACCCGGCCACCAAAGAGAATCATTCTCCGATCGCTCAGGAGTACGGCACTTCGATGTACCCGGAGACGTACGTGATTGACCGCCATGGCAAGATCGCCCGCAAATTTATTGGCTTCCAGCAGTGGGACTCGCCGGACATGCTGGCGTATTTCGATTCCATCCTCGGACAGACCTAATAACGAAATTCCAGGAAAAATCTAACACAGAGAGGAGGCGGAAAATTCTCAGCGACTTCCTCTGGTTTCATTTTTCCCGGCAAACTCCGTGTGTCGGCGTTTTTTGTCAGATTACTCGTAGCGGAGGGCTTCGACGGGGTCGAGTTTGGCGGCTTGCATAGCGGGGAGCCAGCCGCTGATCATGCCGACGACAACGAGGATAGCAGTAGACAGCATCATGGTGACGAAGGAAAGAGTGAGTTTGATGTCCACTTTGCCGGAGTCATCTTCGTAGGCGGGGCCGAGGAACGGAAGCGTGCCTATCGCTGAAGTAATGGCCGCAGAGAGCAGCATACCGATCACGCCGGCAGCAAGCGTCATGACGAGAGCTTCCAGCAAGAACTGCCAGCGAATGTGTGATTTCTTCGCACCGAGCGCGCGGCGCAGGCCGATTTCGCGGATGCGTTCCTCCACGGAAACGAGCATGATGTTCATCACGCCCACGCCGCCGATGCCCAGCGTGAGTGCGCCAACAAAAAAGAGCAGCGCTTCGATGCCCAGTGTGATTCCCTCATAGATGGGCTTGAACTCTTCGCGGCCAAACATGGTAATGGCGCGCTTGTCATTCGGCGAGAAGTGCTGGCGGTGCTGGCGGTTGGCGATGGCCGCGCGGAACTGCTGCATGGCGTCGGCTTCAAAATTCGGCGCGACCGGTTCGAAGAGCATCACGCTGGCATAGCGCGCATCCCAGAGGTCGCCTGCGGCGGTGTAAGGAATGAAAACAGACTCATCGTCGCTGGTGAAATAGTTGCTGTCGGAAAATTTCGTGTCCATCGAGCCGACGACGGTGAATTTAACGCCATCGATGCGCACGGTTTCGCCGATGGGGGGCGTGCCGCTGAAAAGTTTTCTGCGCAGGATGGCGCCTAGGAAGGCCACGCGGCGGCGTTCGGCGATATCCTCGGGAGAGATCCAGCGGCCTTCCATGGGAATTTCATTGCGCATTTCACCGTATTCGGGATAAACGCCGCGGATGGCGGTATCGGAGAGGCGCTCTTCATGCGTTATTCCGCGGAATCGCACGGTCTCGCGTGTGACACGCTTGATGAGCGGGGACTGCGCTTGCACCCAATCAGCGTCCTCCTGTTCGAAACGGACCGCCTTGCCTGCGCGTTCGCCGCCCGCCTGCTCGCTGGTCGTCCCGGGCCAGCAAATCACTGCGCCTTTGCCAAAGACTTCGAAGGTGTACATGAGAACGCGGCGGAAGCCGGAGCCGTAACTGAGCAAGAGCGTTACCGCAACAATTCCCCAGGCGATGCCCGTCATGGTGAGCAAGCTTCTAATGGGATTTCGCCCCAGTGCCGCCCATGCTTCGCGAAAGATTTCGAGAAGCATCTAGCCTCCCGCCTCAAAGCGCAGGGCTTCGATAGGGTCGACGGAGGCGGCGCGATTCGCCGGATAAAGAGCGGACAGGACCGCGATCAAACCGAGCAGAGAGACGGAGAGAGCGCCAAGCTTCCAGCTCGCGAGTAATCCCTCAAAAAACGGCGGCATGGGAAGCAGATTCACCAGCGCGCAAAAACCATAGGAGAGAAGCAGCCCCGTGCCGCCGCTCAGGGCGACGACGATGATGGTTTCCAGAAAGAATTGCCGGAGGATGGATTCGCGGGTGGCGCCGAGCGCCTTGCGGACGCCGATTTCGCGGGTGCGCTCGCGGACGGAGACGAGCATTACATTCATCACGCCCAGGCCGCCCAGGAAAAGTGTGGCCACGCCGACCGCGCCCATGAAAACTTCCATTCCCACGATGATCATGCGGTTGGCTTCGGCGTTCTTGACGGTGTCCCAGATGCCGGCGGCTTCTTTGTCGCGAGGATCAAAGTTATGCAGGCGGCCAAGCGAGCGGCGAATCTGCTTCACACAGTCAGGATGCGTCTCCAGCGACCAGGGCGCGACTAGTAAACGGTTCACACTGTGCTCCACGGCCGGCGGCTTGTTTGGAAAATCGCGGCGCATCGCATTGAATGGAATGAAAACCTTCCGCACGTCCGCGCCGTCGTAGCTGGAATCCTGTTCCTTCGGCTTCATAACTCCAATGACCGTATAGGGAATCCCGTTTAGCGAAATCGTCTGGCCAAGGGCTTCGCGTTCGGCAAAGAGCTGCTTTTTCGCGTCGCTGCCAAGAAAGGCCACATTGCGCGCCTCGGCGTTGTCCTCTTCGTTGTAAAAGCGGCCTTGGGCGACGGCGATGCTGCGAATTTCGGTGAATGGAGGTAGTGCGCCAACAACCTGAAGATTACCGCTGTTGAAGAGGCTATGCACCTGGACGTTGTTGCCTAGCTCCGGCATGACATATTTGCAGGCGGGCGCTTCCTTAGCGACCGGGACATAGTCCTCCTCGCTCCAACGAATGAGGCGGCCGGAGCGCGTCCCGCCAGCCTGCACCTTGCCAAAAGTTTCCTGGTTTTTCTGGATGCCCGCGCCAAGCCCCTCGCCTGCCGCAACCATCACGGTAATGGAGATGATGCCCCAGGCGATGCCGAACATGGTCAGCATGGTTCGGCGCTTATGGGCCCAGAGCGTGCCCAGCGTGTCTCGCAGTAAGTCCTGGAATGACATGGCGCTCCGCGGGCCGATTCAACTATTGCAGAATGACTTCTTGCTTCTCGCCGAGGCCCTCGAGGATCTCCGTCTTCACGCCGTTGGAGATGCCGAGCTTCACGCTAAGTTTTTTCTTGCCCTTGTCGGACTTGGCGTCGGGGATCTCGACAGAGGCCTTTCGCTCCTTGTCGTAAATCAGCGCGGCTTCCGGGACCATCAAGACATTTTTCTTTTCTTCGAGGAGGATTTCGGCATTGGCGCTCATGTTGGCCTTGAGCTCCCCGCCAGGGTTAGAGATCGAGACGCGCACTTCAAAAGTGGTGACGTTGTCCTTCTCCTTACCGAGAGGAGAAATCTTGGTGACCTTGCCGGTGAATTTCTTGTCCTTGAAGGATTCCACGACGATGCGCGCGGGCTGACTGAGAAAAACCTTGCCGATATCCGCCTCGTCGACCTTACCCTGCACGTAAACTTCGCTGACGTCGCCGAGCGTCATGATCAAGGTTGCCTGCGAACCGAGCACCAGAATGGAGCTGACCGCGTCGCCGATATTTACGTCGCGAGAGAGAACCAGTCCCTCAATTGGGCTGACGATCGTGGAGTTGCGCAGATCTTCCTGAGCGTTTTCGAGCGAAGCCCTGGCTTGCGCCACTTGGGCTTCGGATTTGGCAATTTCCGCCTTGGAGACGGCAAGGTTGCGCTGCGCGCTCACCTGCTTGTTCAGCGCGAGCTGAAAGTTTTTCTCCGCATCCTCGACGAGACTCTTGGACATCACGCCGTCTTTGTACATTTGCTCGGCGCGCTCCATATTGAGCTTCAGGAACGGCACGTCCGGGCCTTCCGCATCGACCTTGTTGCGCTCCAGTGTGGCTTTGGAAGAATCCAGCGCCGCTTCGGCGGCTTGCAAGTTTGCACGGGAGGCGCGTTCGGCGGCTTCGAGTTGGACCTTGTCGAGCTCCGCAAGCAACTGGCCCTGCTTCACACGTTCGCCGTAATCCACGTAAAGTTTTTTCACGATGCCGCTGGCTTTGGACTTGATCTCCACTTTGGAAAGGGGCTGAATCTTGCCGGTGGCTACGACCACGCGCGCCAAGTCACCGCGCTCCGCGGAAGCGATCTTCGAAGGGTCAATCGTGCGGCTGGGGCTGAGGGCCGCCTTGACGCCATATCCGCCGCCCGCCAGCACCAGCAGCGCGATCGCGCCCCAAATGACGCGGCGGCGTTTTTTGCTGTTCTTCCCGTTTTTTCCGTTTCCTAAACCATTGCCATTACTGGACATACCGGACCCCCGCTGTATTGCCCTCGCTGCTACAAGAGAATACGCAACCGTGTGGGAAAAGTTCCCTGGTCCTGCTTGTTTGGACCATCGGCGAGGCTTTAGGTCAGGTTCCCCCACAAGGGACCATCAGGTTTGACGGGATTCGTGGGACCACCTATGATTTCGCGCATAGGTCCGACCTGATGGTTGGCAAGACATTCGCCCACTACGTCCTGCTGGAAAAAGCTGGCGCCGGCGGCATGGGTGTGGTTTTTCGTGCCCGGGACGAAACCCTGCACCGCGATGTCGCACTGAAGCTGCCCTCGACGAACACTCTCACCGATGCGGAGTCACGCGAGCTCGTCCTGCGCGAAGCGCGTGCCGCCTCGGCCCTGAATCATCCGCACATCTGCACAATTTATGAAGTGGGCGAAGTCGATGGCCAGCCTTACATCGCCATGGAGTACCTCGCCGGAGAGACGCTTAGCCGGCGCATTCCGCCCAATGGACTGCCGACGGAATCCGTGCTGGATCTTGGTGCGCAAGTTGCCGACGCCATGGATCACGCTCATACGAATGGAATTCTCCATCGGGACTTGAAATCGGCCAACGTGCGAATGACTTCCTCGGGCCAACTGAAGGTGCTGGACTTCGGCCTGGCAATGAGTATTAAGGAGGCATCGCTCGAAGGCATCACGCGCTCGACAAATCTCGATTCGGGGAGCGTCGCCGGAACGCTGGCCTACATGGCGCCGGAGTTGCTCCAGGGGAAGACCCCCCATGTGCGCACCGACATCTGGTCCTTGGGAGTGCTTCTTTACGAACTCGCCGCGGGCGCACTTCCCTTTCAAGGGCGCACAGGATTTGAACTGACGACGGCTATTTTGCGGGAATCACCGACGGCATTGCCGACGCATGTGACGCCAGGGCTCCGCGCGGTAATCATGCACTGTCTGTTAAAAGAGCCGGAGAAACGTTACCAGCGGGCGAGTGAAGTGCGTGCAGCTCTGGAGGCGCTGCAGTCCGACACGGGAGTGGCGCCACGGGCAACGTTGCAGCCCGACGGGAAATCCCTGAATTCGTACCTGGTGGCTGCTGTAAGTCTCCTGGCAGCTGCGGTCATTGCTCTCTTCGTGTACGGTCGCGTAAGCAAATCCCCGGGTGGTCCACAAACCGGTGGCAAGCTGCAGCTCTTCATTTCTTCGGAGGGCCTCCTCAGCGGGCCAACGCTGTCTCCGGATGCGAAGATGGTCGCTTACATACAGGACAAGGATGGGCGGCAAGAACTTTACGTCAGCCGCGTGGCGGGCGGCGAACATGTGCGGTTGACAAATGATGATTCTCGAAAGGATGCACCCCAGTTTTCCCCGGACGGCGAAAAGATTGTCTTCGTACGACACGTTGTCAATGCGGCCCAGCCGGAACTTTGCCTCATCCCGGCGTTGGGCGGCAATGTTGTACCGTTAATTTCAGGAGCTGAAGATCCGGCGTGGTCACCCGACGGGAGCAGGCTGGCATTCATTCTGAAGAAACAAGCAGAGCCACAAGCGCTGGTGACATCCGCCGTGGATGGCTCGGACATGCACGTGGTTTTGAAGAGCGATGATGTCTATCCCCTTTTTGCCAGCCCATCGTGGTCGCCGGATGGCAGCATTCTGGCAGTCGAGCGAGGCCGCGGCGGGATAAATCGCGATGTTTGGCTGGTGCCCGCCCAGGGAGGGGCCGCGACTCGTATGACGAATGATGTTCCCGGGGTCGTCAGCGACTCGCCGGTCTTCGAACCAGATGGCCGCGGCGTGATTCATCGTTCCACTCGCGGTGGCGCATCGAATCTGTGGTGGCAGCCGCTCAAGGGCAATTCGGCCGTGCAGTTGACAACCGGCTCCGGGCCTGACACGTCTCCCAGCGTCGCGCGGAATGGCACGATCGCGTTTCTAAATTCCCGGTGGCGAAATACCCTGCTGCTCTTTTCGCTCGCCAACGGCGCGAGCACAACGCTGCTGACAGACTCCTCCCGCTTGTGGGGTCCCGTGTTTTCGCCGGACGGCAAGGAGATCGCCTATTCGCGCGATGAGCCGAACGGCTTGTGGCATCTGTGGATCATTCCGGCGGGTGGGGGAGAGGCGCGGCAGCTTACATCCGGAAACGTTCCGGAGATTTATCCGCGATTCACGCCAGACGGCAATGCGGTTTTCTTCAACACCTGGGGAGCGGAACCCCTGAGTCTCGGGCGCGTACCCAGCAACGGGGGGCCGCAGAGGCCGGCGTTGAGTCCAAGTTCTGGAAGCGACGCCTACGGCGACCTCTCTCCTGACGGGCGTTCGGTGGCGTTCGTTCGCACGGAGAATAAGATTTCGCATCTTTTCATTGCGTCCACCGATGCAAGTGGCCAGGCTCGGCCTCTCGGGGATATTACCGGCACGGTCCCACGCTGGTCTCCCGACGGCAATTGGATTAGTTTCAGTCCCAATCGTACGGTTTCCAGTGGCGTTTTCATTGTGCATCCGGACGGTAGCGGTTTAAGACGTATTTCTGAAAATGGTGGTTGGGCTGTGTGGTGGCCTGATGGGGATCAGCTCGGTTTCCAAGTCGTTGGGCCAGACGGGAACGAAACGATCAAAGTGTTCCGTTTGGAGACGGGTGAGACGCGGACACTGCCGAATGTCCACTTCGTGGGCACCAACCATCCCTTCGATATTTCAAGGGATGGGAAGTGGCTGACCACGACCAACTACCAGCACCTTTCAGATGAGATTTGGCTGCTTGAACCTGTCGGCAAGAAGTGATGGCTTCAGTTGTTCCAAGGATCAAGGAGAAAACTTGCGAAGGCGCAGCGCGTTGGCTATGACGGAGACGGAGCTGAAGCTCATTGCGGCGCTGGCGAGCATGGGGCTCAGCAACCATCCGAAAAAAGGATAGAAAACGCCGGCGGCGATGGGAATTCCAATCGCATTGTAGAGAAATGCAAAGGCCAGGTTTTGCTTGATGTTGCGAATGGTGGCGCGGCTCAGTTTTCGCGCGCGGACTATTCCCCGCAGATCTCCCTTTAGGAGCGTGATGCCGGCGTTTTCGATCGCCACATCAGTCCCTGTGCCCATGGCGATGCCAACATCCGCAGCAGCAAGCGCCGGAGCGTCGTTGATTCCGTCACCGGCCATGGCCACAATGTACCCTTTCGATTTCGATCGCCTCACAAATTCGGCTTTCTCCTGGGGAGAGATTCCGGACTCCACCTCGTCCAGACCCAGCTGTTTGGCTACGCCCTCGGCAACTTCAGGCCGATCGCCCGAAAGCAGAGCAATGCGCAGGCCAGCGGAGTGGAGCAGCGGTATGACCTGCGCGGCAGTATCTTTCAACATGTCGCTCAGATAAAGAATTCCAGCTTGCTCCCCATTGAAGCCAAGATAGACGGGGGTGACACCCGCTTGTGGGGAAATCGAAAAACTGTGTGACTTCAATCCTGTGACCTTGATCCCGCGGCTTTGGAGGAATCCAGCTGTCCCCGCGACTGCTTTTTTGCCCTGAATCATTCCTTCAACGCCACCGCCTGGTTCCGCGCGGAATTCCCTTACTTCGTCTAATGCTAGAGCTTTTTTCTCCGCCGCCCGCACAATCGCCCGAGCGAGTGGATGTTCGCTGGCGCGTTCGAGACTTGCGGCGATCTTAAGAATTTGGACTTCCGTGAAGCGTTTTTCGGGAACGATACCGGCAAGGTCCGGTCTGCCTTCCGTGAGTGTGCCGGTCTTGTCGATGAAAAGCGTGTCAACATTGGCCAGAGTTTCGAGGGCTTCGGCGTTCCGAATCAGGATGCCGGCCTGAGCGCCGCGGCCGACGGCGACCATGATGGACATGGGCGTGGCAAGACCGAGAGCGCAAGGGCAGGCGATGATGAGCACGGAAACTGCGCTGACCAGCGCGTGGGCGAAGCGCGGCTCGGGACCGAAGAAGTTCCAGCCGAAAAAGGCCAAAATCGCGGCCAGAACCACGGCTGGCACAAAGTACGACGCGACGCGATCGGCGAGGCGTTGCAAGGGCGCGCGGCTGCGCTGGGATTCGCTGACGAGTTTCACGATCTGGGCGAGCATGGTTTCGCTGCCGACGCGCTCTGCTTCCATGATGAAGCTGCCGCTGGTGTTAAGGGTTCCTCCGGTGACTTTGTCGCCGGTGCCCTTTTCGACCGGCAGGGGTTCGCCCGTCACCATCGATTCATCCACGGCGCTTGCGCCTTCACGTATCGCGCCATCGACGGGAACGCGTTCGCCCGGGCGGACGCGCAGGCGGTCGCCGCGCTTCACAAGATCGAGCGTGACATCTCTTTCGGCTCCGGCGGAATCCAGCAGGTGTGCTTGTTGCGGCGCGAGATTCAAGAGCGCGCGAATGAATCGCACCGCGGGTTCGCTGCCTCGCGCTCAATTCCAGGACCTGCCCCAGGAGAACCAGCGTGGTGATCACCGCGGCCGCTTCAAAATAGATAGGCGCGGCGCCATCCATGCCCCGAAAGGACGCTGGGAAGATCCGCGGGAAAAAAGTAGCTACGAAGCTATCTAAATACGCAGCGCCCGTGCCCAGGCCGATCAGCGTGAACATATTCGGGCTGCGGTTGACGACGGACGACCCGAAGCGTTGGAAAAAAGGCCAGCCGCCCCAAAGAACCACCGGCGTCGCAAGAAAAAACTCGATTAAGTTTCGAACCTGCGGGGCAAGATGCAAACCGAGCGATTCGCCAAGCATGGAGAGTAGCAGCAGCGGAAGCGACAACGCCGCGCTGATCCAGAAACGCAGCCGCATGGAGTCGTACTCCGGATCGCCTTCCACCGCCGCGAAGACGTCCATCGGCTCCAGCGCCATGCCACAGATGGGGCAGCTCCCCGGACCAATCTGGATGATCTCCGGATGCATCGGACAGGTGTAGCGAACTTTTTTTTCGTCTAACGCAGAGCGCGACGCGGCAGATGCAGTGTGTTGCCTCGCTCCGTGTTGCGCTGCCGCGTGAGCTTGTCCCATTCCCCCGGTCCCGGGAGCGGCCAGAAACTTCTCCGGCTCGTGGGAAAACCGTTCGGTGCAACTTTTCGAACAGAAGTAGTACGTCTTTCCCGCGCGCTCAACTTTGCCGGCCGCTTTTTCCGGAGCAACCAACATTCCGCACACAGGGTCTTTGTGTTTTGCCGACCCCTGCAAAATCGGTAGTGCCATTCCGCCTCCATCCTGCGAATTCATTGGGTGATCCCCTCTTGTCTCGGCGGCGCTATCGCAGATGCGCGTAGATCAGTTCGAGCAGTTCGTTGTACATGGCTTCGGTCTCTTCCTTCTTTCCGCTCCGCAGCGCCTTGGCCGCACAATGATGCAGATGGTTCTTCATCAGGTTGCGCGCCACGCCGCGCAACGCCTCCTGCACAGAAGCCACCTGCGTGATGATGTCCGCGCAATAGCGGTCCTCCTCCACCATTTTTTGCAAGCCGCGGATCTGTCCTTCGACGCGGCGCAGGCGGTTTTGATTGACCTCTTTCAGACCGGGATCGACCGCGATGGCCTTGCGCGTGCCGGTCCCGGTGTCGCAGGCGCAATTGGCGAGAGAGGTGTGGCCGCGCCACGTTGAACCCCTGCGCAGGTGCCTGGCTGTCTTTGCAGTCATGATACCCTCCACCCCTATTTATACCCCTCCTCCCTATATGACGTCAAGTGGTCGCGGACCGGCAGGCCACCCCGTTTGCCGGGGGCTGCTATAATGCCGTCATGACACTCGTGGAAATCACCTATGAACTGCAGTCACCACTGACAGAGGAACAATTGCACAAACTCGGCCAATTCGCGAACACCTATGGATTGCGCAGCTTCCGCGTCGACGAATCGGCGAACCGATTGTCGTTCGAATACGACGCTTCACGCTTGCGCGAGACGCAAGTCGCACATGTGCTGGGCCAGGCGCGCATCGCCGTCGCCCGCAAGGTAAACTAAGGTCGCACTTAGAGTTTGAAGTCCCGGAGCAGGAGCACAAAAGAAAAGGGACCCCCGCTTGGGATCGGGGGCCCAAGAAGGCGCGTTTCAATTGCTGGCGTCGTTTTCACACCAGCGCGTGGGGTCATCCATCCTAGCTTCCCTCTCAGAGGCAGGTGGGAACGATCCGCAAAAAGTCTCTTCACAGCTCGTCATCTGAAACGCGCCCACGCGATCCCTTAATGCACGGCTTCCTCCAATGTTGAATATCTCCCAGAGTTAGATAAGCATCTTATTATGTTGAGGTTAGCTTTAGAGAGAGCTCCTCTATTTGCGCCAAATTTGTACAATTGGTTCAATTCGGCACTGTCTCCGGTCTGAATCGGGAAAGGCCTCTCTCTCCACCGCATTCGAGCGAACTCTTGCCACCTGGTTCCAGGACCACGGTAACGAAATTTTCGAACTCCCAGGGCTATCGGTTTTTTTCCACGCTCTTCACAAAATATGCCTATGCGTGGGCTCTTCAGCAAAGCCATCTTGTGGCGGCGTCCCTTCTGCAGACTCCACCTCCTGGGAATCATCGTCCTGGGCTGCTCCTTCACGGTCCTCGCAAACACGCCCGCATTGCTGCGAACTATTCCCGCAGGCGGCTGCTACTGCCATTGTGCGGAATCGCACCTGCGACGCGGCTGCGTGAAGATGTGCGATTCGAAGCGACATGCTTCCCGCTGGCGGGCAATAAGATGCGCCAAACCTCACATGCAAACGCCTGCCAATAATTCGCACGCCGGCCCGAGGTTCCCGCATCCCGGCCGCGCCGAGCATGCCCGGCTCCAGCTCCACTTGAGCTCCGAGCCTAATTCCTGACTTTTGAACCAGGAACGAGTTTTGACTTTGGTCCTGCATCCTGGTGTGCTTCGCCGAGGAGCTTCGCCAGAATCTCGGGGATTTCAAAAACGGCACGGTTCTCCTGAGCTGCCACGTTCCTTCGAAACGTGGCGAGTGCCGCAGGTTCGAGCATGCGCTTCACTCCTTCCGCCACATCATCAAAACTGTTCAATACGATGCCTACGCCCTTCTCCTTCACCCATTCTGCGTTATACCGTTCCTGCGGGAGCGTCCAGGCGTTGCACTCAATGAGGACAGGAAGGTTGCGGACCATCGCTTCCGCAATGCTGCCAGGGCCAGGCTTGCCGATCAGAAAGTCCGCTGCGCGCATCAGCTGATGCACTTCTTTGGTGAAGCCAACAACATGTATCGGGGTTTGCCACTGGCGAGCATGAAGCATGGCTGCCAGTTCTTCGTTCCGGCCACAAATCAAAATGAGTTGCAGTGGCAAGCCAGCAGCGTTCAGCCGCTCGGTGATACCGTACATCACCTTCGAGCCGTGCCCGCCAAAGAGCACGATGGCAGTCGGCAGATCTTCGCGCAATCCCATTTCGCGGCGCAGCGCCACGGGCTCGGAATTGTCTGATTCATAAAAGTCTGGGCGCAAAATCATTCCCGACGTTCGAAAGATGTGCGCCGTATCGTGCCCCATCGCTTTCGCTTGATCGGCAGCTTTTTCCGTACCTGCGATGACGTATTGATCTTTAATTGGTTCAATCCAGAATCTCGGGGGGAAATCAGCCAGGTCGGTGACGATGGTCACAAACGGTCGGCCGGGATAAACCTTACTCCAGCTTTCGCAAATCTGCCGGTTGAAGTGTGGAATGACGGAAACGAGCAGGTCCGCCGGCTTTTCGCGCCAGAACTCTTCAAGAAGGTTCACGAGCGGCCGATGAAAAATACGGATAGTGGTCTGAAGAACCCGGAGAAGTTGCGTGCTGCCGAGCGTCCAGCCGTTCTGCAACAGCATGTTGTACAGCTGCTGGATGCGGATACCGGTGAGCTTGCGCAGGATGTCCAGACGGTCGGTAAGATCCTGAAACTGGATGAGTTCGATCTGCCAGTCGCGTTGCTGCTGTGAAATCACCGTCTGTAGTGCGACGGCGGCGTTGCGATGACCTCCTCCGCCATCGTGGAAGACGACGTGAATGCTTTTCATTGCGCCGATTGTGCCATACGTTCGGGCCGCCGGCGAGAGCACGCTCCATGCCATGTGGAAAAGCGAGTAACCTATTTGTGCTCAATAAGTTCCATGAACACATTTACGCAGATTTCGCCACCTCTTTACAGGCTGTTCATATCGCGCGCAAACAATTGCACCATGCGCTGCGACCTTCATGTTCACTCGATCGCCTCCGGAATGTTCGCCGCTCCCGGGCTGGATCGCATCTGCCGGGAGTCCTACAACGATCCCGCCGAAGTCTATGACCGGCTGAAGCGGATGAGCATGTCCATCGTCACCATAACCGACCATGACTCCATCGACGGCGCGGAGGCCTTGCGGCGCTACCCGGACTTTTTCCTAAGCGAGGAGGTCACCGTTCGGATGCCCAGCGGTACCGAGATGCACTTGGGCGTTTATGGGATCACCGAACGCGACCACATGGAGATTCAGCGCCGCAGAAGCGATTTCATTGCGCTGCTGATGTACCTCACCGAGCGGAAACTTTTCTTCAGCGCCAATCACGTTTTCTCCGGGCTGACGGGCCGCCGCGAAGAAGAAGATTTCCATTGGTTGGAGTCGTATGTTCCGGCGATTGAGACCCGCAACGGGCAGATGTGGCCGGAGGCCAATGAAAGAGCCGCGCGGCTAGCGGCGCGGTTGGGGAAAATCGCGTTGGCCGGCAGCGATTCACACACCATCACGGGCGTTGGACATACCTACACGGAAGTGCCCGGAGCGCGAACGTTGGATGAATATTTCGCCGGGTTGCGCGCCGGTCACGGACGAATCCATGGCATGCACGGGAGCTGCGGCAAGCTCACGGCAGACGTGTTCAGCATTGTCCGGTCGCTCTTTTGTGACAAACCGTGGACGCTGGCGCTGTCGCCGTTTGCACTGCTGGTACCCGCTTTTACCGTGGGGCACTGGTTGAACGAAATTCGTTTTTGCCGGAGATGGTCCTCGGCGATCGAGCGCGGGGAGAATCGCAAACGCATGCTGTGGGATTTGGATTCGAACCTCGAGGCCAACTGGGCAAATTGAGGTGCATGGTGCACAGACCCTCCGATTCGTCGCTGCAAGCGAGGCGAAAGACATTGCATGCGCACGCGACTTGCATCTGGGAAATATTTCTCACTTATTTGTGCATCTGTCTCGTTGAAAGCGTATGCCTGTTTCCGGTCGTCTGGGCAAGGTGAGGCGATGGCAGTCGCACGCAACCTCTGGGGATATATCGATCGGCGCGATCACCGACTGATGCAGCGGATGAATCGCTGGCGCGCGCCACGCTGGATTCGGATCTGGATGATCGCCGCCACGCGCATGGGTGATGGCTGGATCTGGTACGGTCTGGGGCTGGTGCTGCTCGCTCATGGAGGCCCGCAGCGTTTTTCGGCGATCGGCGCCGCCGGGTCTGCCGCGGTTCTGGGTATTTTTGTCTTTAAAGCCCTGAAGAGGCTGAGCCAGCGGCCGAGGCCTTGCCAGATCGAGCCGCACTGTTGGTCGACGGTGCTCCCTCCGGATCAATTTTCGTTTCCATCCGGCCACACGATGACAGCGTTTTCAATCACGCTCGTCGTCAGCTACTTTTATCCTTCGCTCGAAGGCGTGCTCTTTTTCCTGGCACTGAGCATTGCGCTGTCCCGCATCGTTCTGGGCATGCACTTTCTGAGTGATGTCCTCGCGGGTGTGGTCATGGGCGTTGCCTTGGGCTGTGCTACGATCACGACGTTCGCCTCATTCGGACTCATCTGACGGGCACAACTATTGCTTGCCTGTCGGCTTCTTCCTCACATTTTTTCCTCTGAAGGATTTGAAACGGACGAAGCGATCCATCACATGGTGCCAGTTGGAAGACCCAGGCCTGATCTAAACCGCGGTATATTGGGCCAGATGGCCGAAGCCGCTCAAGCCTCTCGAAGCGCCGCGAGTAATCAACAGTTTCATTCCTATCTGGGCTTCTTGCTTCAGGTTTCACGGCCCGGGCTGTGGAGCACGACGGCCCTGTTTTACCTTATGCCGCTGGGGCATGCGGACATTTTGCATTCCGGCAAACTCTGGCTGGGATTGTTTTTCGTGCTCCTCCCCCTGGGGATTCTACTTTACGGAGTCAATGACATCGTCGACGCGGAAGCGGATTTGCTGAACCCGCGCAAGGGCACATTCATGTTTGGTTCGCGCGGTGCGCGCGAGCAGCTCGGCGCTCTAAAATGGCAGATCGCCGTGGTGCAAACCCCCTTCGTGGCCGCGTTCTATTTCTTCGTTGGGCCGCGCATTTTGTGGTGGTACGCCCTGCTGCTACTGGCCGTCGGCCTCTACAATGCCCCAGGCATAGGATGGAAAGGCCGCCCGCCGCTCGACGTACTGATTCAGGCGAGCTACTTGCTCGTATTCGTCCTGAGCAGCTGGCTGAACAACGTCCTTCAACTACCCTGGCAGACTTTCTTACTGGGCGCGTTGTTTGCCATGCACTCTCATATTTTCGGTGAAGTGATGGACATCGAGCCTGACCGCTTGACCGGACAGCGAACAACGGCGACCGTGATCGGACGAGTGCGCGCCAAATTCCTGATTGCAGCTTTTTTGTGTGTTGAAACCACCCTGGTGCGGAACTATTTTCGGGACTGGATCATCACGGGCTTCCTCGCCTTCGGTGCGCTCTGGTTCTTGAGCGATGCGACTCTACTCTGGAAAAACCGATCCTATAGGCCAAGAGAAATGCGCCTTTTCTTGTGGGGTTGGAACGCAGCCGCGCTGTTAGGAATGTTCTGGAATTGGACTCACGGTACGCGTACGCATGTCGTCGCATCCACTGGATTTCGCCAATGAAATGGAAATGCGTGCTCGAAATGTGTGTGGAGAGTCTTGAAGCGGCCATGGCAACAGAGCGCGGCGCGGACCGCATCGATCTTTGCGCCGATTTGGCGGCAGGCTGCCTCAGGCCGGGGGCGCAACTCATCCGGCGCCCCCAGCGCACCAAAAGGCGCGGCGGTCATCGCCGAGCTTGTACAAATTGCTCGCCAGCGCATCCTGATTCTCCCCGGAAGCAGCATCAACCCCAGTAGCGTCCTCGAGGTTGCGAAGCGAACGCGCGCGAGCGAATTCCATTCGGGCCTCAGCACCGCTCTCCCTTATATAAGGAGACACTCCGAACTCTTCCAGAAGGAAGTACAGAAGCTCGCACTTCTCTTGGCTGGCCTTACTTGAGGCCGTAGGCCCCGGTCACCTGTTCGAACACTGCTAACTCGTGCGCGACTTGGGCGCAAACAAGGCAGTTCTAAGAGTTCTACTGAATGGCCTGATGAACCGCGGCGTTAGCGTCAACTAACCCGAAATTGAACAGCGCGTCGTATCCATTCTTGCCAATGTCCTGTGCAGACTGTTGCAAGATCGCGCGAATCTGCGCCGGACTGAGTCCCGGATTGGCGGACTTCACGAGTGCCGCAACGCCCGCGGCCAGCGGGGTGGCTGCGCTCGTGCCTATGGCCTGAACGTACCAGGCGTGTTGCGCCAGCCCAGAGAAGCTGAAGCAGCCGAAGCTGGTGCCCGCCGGCGGTGGTCCCGCGGCTGGGAATGTAGCCGGATTCGGCGGAACCGTCCCGGGCAATCCGGAGCTGCAACCCCCGCGGACAAATCCAGTTGGATTGCAAGGACTTCCGCTGAAGGCGCATCCCCCAGAAGGGAGGTCCCCACCCGGTGCGGAGAGACCACCGAGCTTGGTGCCGAAATCGCTATAGAACGCCAGGCAGTCAGCACCATTCGCGCAAGGCTGCCGCGCGGGCGGAGTCGGTGGGAAGAGCGCCGGGTTCGTAGTCGCGATCACCGGAATCACGCCAGAAGCTTGGCCGGGTAGCTCAATAAATGACTGAATTCGGTCTAGGTTCAGAGCCGAGTTGCCAGCCGCCGCAAATACGATGGCCCCATGGCTAGTGGCAAAGTTGCTCACCCGGTTGAACGCGCTAGCGATTGCCGCGCCAGCCCCGCCGTGGAAGTTGCGAGGGACAAACCCGCCAAGCGACATGGAAATGACGTCGGCGCCTTCGAGCGTCGCCACCACCATGCCTTCCAGGACCCAGGAGAAGAATCCGCTTCCGCCGCGGAACCGGCAGCGGTTGAACGGCGTGTCCGGAATTCCGCTGGCAGCAAGCTGCGCTGGCGTCGCCGCGATGTCGCGCAACACTTTGACGTTCAGGATTTTCGCCTGCGGCGCGACGCCGATGAGCAGCCCGCCACCGATCTCTCCTGCAGCAAGCGAAGAGGTCCACGTCCCGTGACCGTTTTGGTCTGCCGGCAGATCAAACGGCGGGTTGGAAGCGTCGGGCACTTCGCAATTGGGCGTGCCGAACGCCGCGGAGTAGGACGTCACGGCAAGGTTAAACACCAAGTTATCCTTCACATCGGGATGAACCGGATTCACACCCGTGTCGAGGATGGCGATCTTCGCGCCCGCGCCGAAGGTCACGTCCCAAGCCCCTGAGGTCGGATCGCCAGCCGGGGCCGGGATTCCTCCGCCAGCCGCGCCGATGCGCTTGGCCGGCCACTGTTGTGGCGTCGAGGTGTAGAAGAAATCCGGCGGAAGAGCCGTAGAAAACGTCGGTAGCGGGTGAGTGAGCATGTCCGGCGAAACGTCCGCAACATCGTCGGCGACAATTTGGGCCGGTGCGATCAGCCCCACGATTCGGTCGTAATCTGCGTCCAGTATCGCCGGGTCATTATGCAGGTTGCGGATTAGCGTCGCGCCGTCCACCGTGGACGGCGTAGCCACTGCAATCCCTACAGCCGCAATCTGGTGAACCATCTCTCCGCCGGCTGCGGCGATGCGCGCAGCCGCGTCGACGGGCAGTGTGCTCCCATTGAAAATGACTACGATTCGATTGGGCACGATCGGTGCTTCGGCCACGGTTGCGTTTTGCTGCGCCCGCGTGGTCTGTGATCCGATAGTTCCCGTCAGTATCAGCACGGCGCCGGCTGCTGCCAACAGAGCCAGAACAAGCAGTGTTTTGCCGGATTTTCCGAGGCTGGGAGAAACGATCATAAGAACCTCCAGATGAAGGATTAGACTCGCAGAAATGGAGATGGCTGGACGAGCGGGGACTCACTCATCCGAATGGTTAGCCCACCCCGCAGTTGCGGATACTATTCTCCTGTTTCTTCGTTGTCAATGAGGAGGACAAGGTGGGCAAGGAGTGACAAGAGGTTCGGCTATAAGTGAATCTCGCGCTTTTCGCCGACACGATCCTAACTTGCAGTCGGCTCCATAAGAGTCCCACTTCGTCGCGGCGGTCTCTTAGCTCAGGAGCACACGGCGAAAAATACGATCAGGCTTTTTGGGCTTGGCGGCGGAGGAAGGTCGGGACGTCGAGATCGTCTGCGGGAACATCCTGGCTGACTTCGCGGACGTTCTGCTGGACCTGGTGGACGACGTTCGGCATGGCCTGCTGGGCCGGCATGTCTGGCATTTCGCGGCCGGCCTTCCAGGTCTTTGGCAAGAACGATTGCTTCTGGTGGATATTTTTCTTGTTGGCGTCCTTGAAGCCCGCGGCGATGACGGTGATTTTCACGGAGTCCTTCATGTTGTCGTCTTGCACGGCGCCGAAGATGATGTTGGCATTTTCGTGCGCGGCCTTTTGAATGACGCTGGAGGCCTCGTGGACTTCATGAAGCGTGAGGCTGGAGCTGCCGGAAATGTTGATGAGAATACCCTGCGCACCCTGGATGGAATTGTCTTCAAGAAGCGGGCTGGCGATGGCGCGGTTCGCGGCATCTACAGCGCGGTTCGTTCCCGTGGCCACAGCCGTGCCCATCACGGCGTAGCCCTGGCCATGCATGATGGCTTTCACGTCGGCAAAGTCGCGGTTGATGATGCCCGGCACGGTGATGATGTCCGAGATGCCCTGCACCGCTTGGCGAAGGATGTCGTCAGCGATGCGGAAGGCGTCGAAGAAGCTCGTGCCGCGCTCGACAGTTTCCATCAAGCGCTCGTTGGGGATGACGATGACGGTGTCAACGGCGCCGATGAGTTCTTGAAGGGCTTGCTCGGCCTGCATCATGCGGCGCTTGCCTTCGAATGCGAATGGTTTTGTGACCACGGCGACGCTCAAAGCGCCCAATTCGCTCGCGAGAGAAGCGACCACGGGCGCCGCGCCGCTGCCCGTGCCGCCGCCGAGGCCGGAGGTAATAAAAATCATGTCCGACCCTTCCAGCGCTTCGATGATTTTCTCCGTGTCCTCGAGCGCCGCCTTCCGGCCGACCTCGGGATTGGCGCCCGCACCGAGGCCCTTGGTGAGCTTCGCGCCAAGCTGCAGCTTAACCGGCGCCTGCGACAGCTTCAGCGCTTGCAGGTCCGTGTTGGCGGTGATGAATTCCACGCCTTCAAGCTTGGCGCGAATCATGCGGTTCACCGCGTTGCACCCGCCCCCGCCCACCCCGATAACTTTCTGCAGCTCTTCGCTGAAGCTCATCCGGATTCCTGCATCTTTCGCGGTCATTTCTCCCCCAACGTTCTCCAGATTCGCTGCGCCGCCGCGGGCAGGGTCACGAGGCGCCGGCGAACATGGCTTTCAATTTGGAAACAAAATTCCCCGAGCGGTGAGGCGCGGAGCGCCGCGCCTTCGCGCCACACAACACGAGTCCGACTACAGTTGCATATTCCGGCTGCGCCACCTGTTGCGGCAGATCAGCCAAGCCTTTCGGTTCCGCGACGCGCACCGCCAAATGAAAGGACTGCTCGGCAAGTTCCTCGAGCCCGTGCAGGCGCGCGCCACCGCCGGCAAGAACGAACCCGGCGGGAATCTGGCCGTCGAGGCCGGCGCGGTGCAGATCGTCACGAATCAGCGAAAGCAATTCCATGGCGCGCGGCTCGATGATGTCCGTGAGCATGTGCGCGAAGATGGTCCGTGGCGGACGGTCGCCCACACTGGCAATCTCGATCGCACCGTTTCCCTTCATGAATGCGGAGGCGGCACAGCCGTGGCGTCGCTTGATTCTTTCCGCTTCGGGAATTGGCGTGCGCAAGCCGACGGCGAGATCGTTCGTGAAGTGATCGCCGCCAATCGCAACTGCGCCGGTGTGACGCACCACTCCGCCCCCGAAGATAATCAATTCCGTAGTGCCGCCGCCGACCTCCAGCAGGCAGCAGCCAAGGTCGCGCTCGTCCTGCGTCAAACAAGATTCTGCCGAAGCGAGCGGTTCGAGCACAGTATCGCTGATGAGGATGCCGGCTTTGTTCGCGGCGGTGACCAGATTCTGCGTGGCGGCAACGGAGGAAGTCACCAGATGGACGTTGACTTCGAGCCGCTGGCCGACCATCCCGATCGCGTCGCGTATGCCATCCTGCGCGTCCACCATGAATTCATGCGGAAGCACGTGCAGAACCTCGCGGTCTTCGGGAAGGGCGATGTTGCGGGCCGCATCCACGGCGCGGCGGACGTCGTCGCGCTCGATGTCTCGCGGACGCTGTCCAAGGGTGATGCCGCCGCGGCTGTTTACCCCGCGCACGTGGGCTCCGGCCACTCCGATCAGCGCCTCTTCCACCGGCACATTCGCTACGCTTTCGGCTTCTTCGACCGCGCGACGGATGGAACTCACGGTCGAATCGAGATTGACGATCAGGCCCTTGCGCAGCCCCTTGGACTCAGCCGCGCCAAGCGCCAAGAACTTCACAAGTTCGCCTTCGACTTCCGCGATCAGCACGCATGTTTTCGTGCTGCCGATGTCCAGTCCGACCAGGTATTTGTCTTTTTTCGCCAAGCCGCCGCTCCAGCGATGGGTCTATTTTGTTCTCGCGGTGGTCGTCCCCGCACTCGTGTCCGGATTCACGACCACTTGCCGCGAATACTGTAAATCGATTGACTGCACGCGGCCGGCACTCGCCTGCCACTGCGAAAAATTGTCGACCAGCATTTTGTACTTGCCGGTGAACTCACTCGCACCGAAGTGGATCGTCACGGCTTGGGCATCGTTGGCGCTCGCCAGCCCGGTCATCACCACGCGCAAGTCTTTCGGGTTCGACAGGTCTATCTCGCTGACGCGGTCGGACGAGCCGCCGCGCACGAGATCGACATCCTTCATGAATTCCTCGTAGGTCTGCATGCGCTTTTCCCGCTGGTCTCGCGGCAGTTCTTCCGAAACGCCGGCGACAATCGGGAAACGCAGATCTTCGCCCCGTGGACGGTCGAGGATGACACCGTGCGCATCGATAAGTGCCAGTTCGTTGCCGTTCCGAGCAAACGCTACGGGGGTGCGCTCCGTCAGCTCGATGCGCAGGCGATTCGGCAGGATACGCTGCACGCTGGCGGATTCGACCCAGGGAATTTGTTCCAGTTGGCTCCGGCGAGC
>WNFJ01099656.1_pt1 | contig 24167 bp, 22 predicted proteins | sample 5400461 | NCBI WGS metagenome assembly WNFJ01 (sample SAMN13153349, study PRJNA577476) | soil metagenome | isolation source: 115 cm saprolite on Douglas fir-dominated hillslope | place: USA:California | collected 2013-09-17
CAGAGCGTATTGTTCAAATACAAGCGCCTCTCTGCTCAGCACAGGGGCCTGACGTGTCAACCGCTCTCGACTGAGAGCGTTTCGCGCCCTCCGGATCGCAAACTCAGTAAGAAGGCCGAACCCCTTAATCGGCTCTCGTATCGCGCGCGCGACGTCGGCCAACTGCCGTCCTGGGCCTTGCATTCCGCCGAGCGCGATGAACGCCCGCAGGGTCTCGTTGGTCCCTCCGAAGACCAAGTTGACGCGGGCGTCGCGCAATAGGCGTTCGTACGGGCAGTCCGTCATGTACGCGCCGCCGCCCGCGACCTGAAGCGCCTCGTGGACGACGCTTAAGCACGTTTCGCTTGCGTACACTTTGCATATCGCGCTCTCGAGCGAGAAGTCTTCGATACCGGCATCGACCATCCCCGTCGTTAGATAGGTAAGGCTCTCGAGAGCCCAGGTCTCGGACATCATCGTGGCGATCTTGTCTTTGATCAGCCCAAACTCGCCGATTGGCCGCCCGAATGCGCGCCTCTCCCGACAGTGCTCAATCGCCATCCGGATCGCGCGCCTGCAGAGTCCGACGCAGCTGCTCGCCAGAGCCAGCCTGCCCCCGTCCAGTACCTGCATCGCAACTCTTACTCCGCGCCCCGGTTCGCCCAAGAGAGCGTCGGCGGGAACCCGTACCGAGTCGAAGCTCACCTGGGTGGTTGAGCTGCCGCGAACCCCCAGCTTGCCTTCGCTCGGTCCACTCCGCACCCCCCACGCGCGCTCGACGAAAAACGCCGTGATCCTCGGCTTTGCCCCTTCTTCCTCAGATGAGGTGCGCGCGAACACGGTGAAGACGTCGGCAAGTCCGCCGTTGGTAACGCAAATCTTGGATCCGTTGAGGACATACCCGCCATCGGTCTGAAGCTCGGCTCGCATGCGAATCGACGCGGCGTCGGTTCCCGCCGATGTCTCGGTCAATGCGAATGCGGCGATCAACTCGCCTGTCGCAAGACGCGGCAGGTAACGGGCTTTCTGGGCCTCGCTCCCGAAGAGAAGTACTGCTTTTAACCCCATGGATTGGTGCGCCAAAAGCGTCATTGCGACGCTCGGGTCGAGGCCTGCCATCTCCTGCATGACCCGGGCGTAACCAGTGTTTGTGAGTCCGAGGCCGCCATAGCGTTCCGGGACGTGCATCCCGAAAGCGCCGAGCTCCTTGAGCCCCCGCAAGACCCCGTCGGGGATGCGTTCTTTACGATCAATCTCAGCCGAATCGACCCGTTCCGCAAAAAACCGCCGGACCCGCTCCAGCGTCGACTGTACGGCCGCGGCTCGGGGGGGCGGGGGCTCGGGCCAGGGGAAGATCAAGTCTTCCTCGATTGCGCCGCAAAAGAGGCTCTTCATGAACGACTGGCCTTGCATGGCAGACGCTGACCGTAGCCAATTCGCGTCGCCGCGGCGATTCGACATTGCCCGTATCGGCACAGGTTGCTAGCCAATGAGAGATGAGGGCGGCATTGCGCCGCCGGGAGTAGCGAGCACCAGGTGCATCAGCGACGTGAAGCGTTTCAGCGAATGCTCGACCGAGCGCGGGCCGTGCGTGGCGTGGCGCTGATGGGCATTTGCAACATCACACCGGACTCGTTCAGCGATGGCGGCCGCTATCTTGCTCCGGGGGCGGCGCGGCAGCGCGTAGATCAACTCATCGAGGAGGGCGTCGACGTTGTGGATGTCGGCGGAGAGTCAACGCGGCCCGGGTCTCAGCCCGTCCCGGCTCACGAGCAAATCGCCCGCGTCCTTGATGTCGTGCGCTACGCCGCGGGCCGCGGCGCCTGCGTTTCCGTGGACACGACGAACGCCGGCGTGGCAGCCGCTTGTCTCGAGGCCGGGGCGTCGGCGGTAAATGACGTTTCCTGCATGCGCGATCCTGCACTGGCTGACGTTGTCGGCGCCGCGGGGGCCGCGCTCGTTCTCATGCATGCGCGCGGAACGCAGGAGCAAATGCACGGCTTTGGCCAGTATCCGCAGGAGGCGTACGGCGACATCGTTCAAGATGTGTGTACGGAATGGGAGTCTGCCGCGCGGCGCGCGTTGTCCCGAGGGGTGGCTCGCCACGCGATGATCATGGACCCCGGGCTCGGGTTTGCGAAGAACGCGCGACATAGCGCCGAGCTCTTGGCGCGCCTCGGCGAAATCGTGGCGACCGTCGGGGTGCCGGTTGCGGTTGGCGCCAGCCGCAAATCGTTCTTGACCCTCGTGGATGCCGCTGCAACACCTGGCGAGCGTCTTGGGGCGTCCGTGGCGGCGGCTCTGCATGCGGCGCGGGCCGGGGCGGCAGTTTTGCGCATCCACGACGTGCGCGCGACGCGCCAAGCTTTGGATTTGGCCGATCGTTTGGGTGAAGGATAAACCGGTGCTCGAGGGCTTTCTCCACCTGTTTGCTCGGCGACCGCCGGCTCTTGCGATAACCGATGTAGCCGACATTCTGCTCGTCGCTTATGTGGTTTACCGCGCTCTCCTCGTCCTGAGGGGCACCCGAGCGATGCAGATGGGGATTGGCCTCGGCGTGATCTCTGTCGTGTATCTCGTATCGAAGCTGGCGGGCCTGAGCACGCTTTTCAGTCTCCTGGACAAGCTTTTCGATTCGATCCCACTCATCGTTATCGTCGTCTTCCAAAACGACATTCGTCGCGGCCTGATGCGTGTCGGCGCGCGCGCTTTCCTGGGCGGTCTTGCGCGGCAGCAAGAATCGAAAGCCATTGATGAGGTGGTGGCAGCGGCGACGGACCTCGCGCGGCATCGAATCGGCGCGATCATTGCGTTCGAGCAAGACGCGAACCTCGACGAGTTCGTCGTTGGACAAGGAACGTGGATCGATGCCGCGGTCCAGAGAGAGCTCCTCGTGAGCTTGTTCATCCCCGAAAGCCTGAACAAGTTGCACGATGGAGCGGTCATCATCCGAAACCTGAGGATCGCTAAGGCCGGAGTTTTCTTTCCGATGCCGGATACGAAGGTTCTCGACAAGTCGCTCGGCTCCCGCCATCGAGCGGGGCTCGGAATCACGGAAGAGACCGACGCGGTCGTTGTGGTCGTAAGCGAGGAGCGAGGAAGCATCAGCTTCTGCTTCAACGGCAACATAGTGACCAATCTCGACGGGGCGTCGCTTCGGCAGGCGCTCTTGGGCCTCTTCGGTCAGCGCGGGCGCAAGCGTGGAAAACCGGGACAGAAGCGAGGCGGCCTGGTGACCCAAACCGCGACGGGAAGCTTCCGCATCGCGCCCCCGGCGAGTGCCAGCGAGGGCCGGGGAATACGTGGAGGTGAGCAGACGCTGGCCTCGGGAGCGACTCTGGAGGCGGTCGGAAGTGTAGCGCTCGCTCCCCCCGAGCCGAAAGCCGAGGCCATGACGACCGCCGGATCGGAGCCGCCCAAACACGTTCCGCGTCCCATGACCCCCGCTCGGCCGATTGAGACACCCAAGCCCGCGCCAGTGCCCACCGGGCCGCCTGCCAGGCCGCGGGAGGATTGAGAGATGGCGCTCGATCTCGGCTACCGCGTGCGCTCGGCCCTTCTGGAGAACCTAAATCTGAAGCTCGTGTCGCTTGTGGTTGCGCTCGCGCTCTACTCGCTGGCGCACGGATCACAAGATGCTCAGCGGTCGTTGATGCTCAGCGTGGTTGCGCTGACGCCGCCCGAAACGGCCAACAGGGAGCTCGTGACCCCGATTCCGGCTCAGATTCGAGTCACGGTGCGTGGCCCCCGCTCGACGCTCGACGATTTGCACGCGGACAACATCGGCAGCGTCCAGCTGGATTTGCACAACGGAAAGGAGACCCGGTTCACATTTGAGCCGTCAATGGTCCCTGTTCCCCCCGGGCTGAAGGTCGAACAAATCGATCCACCCGCGATCGATCTGATGTGGGAAGATCGCATCTCGCGGGACGTCCCGGTAGAAGTGGGGATCGTCGGCTCGCCCGCACCTGGCTTCGTCGTCAAGAGTGCCCCGTCCGCCGATCCTGGCCGGGTGCGCGCGCGCGGTCCGAAGAGTCAGGTGATGGTCGTTCAGCACGCGCGTGCCGATGCCTTCGATGTCACGGGGCTTACCAGCGGGAAGTACACTCGTCAGTTGGCGATCGACCGCCCGCCGGCCCGCGTCGTCTACGACGCCTCGAGCGTGTCAACGACAGTCGAGATCGGGCGCGAGCTGGCGGAGCGGCCTTTCACGCGATTGCCGATCGCCATCCTCGGTCGTGCGAACGCAAAGGCACAGCCGGCTGAGGTGGACGTGCGTCTCACGTGCCCGCCGGAAATCGTGCGCTCGCTGCGTCCCGAACAGATTGTCCCGCAAGTGCAGCTGAACTCTCCAGGAGAGCACGGAAGCGAGGCGTACCCCGTACAGCTATCCATTGACCAGTGCGAGGTCCACGTGACCCCTGCGAACGTCATCGTGCGCTGGTAAACGCCATGGGCGCAGCCGCGGCCGAGCGGCGCTCGTCCTTCTCGACGCTTCCGTCTCGCAGCGTGATGATTCGCGGCATGCATGCTGCAAGCGCGGGGTTGTGCGTGACGACGACGATCGTCGTTCCGCGCTGCCGGTTGATCGCGAAAAACAAGTCATGGATCTGCGCGCTGGTCGCCGAGTCGAGGTTTCCGGTTGGTTCGTCTGCGAGCAGAAGTCGCGGCTCGAGCAGCATCGCACGCGCAAGCGCCACTCGCTGCTGTTCGCCCCCCGACAGCTCGCCGGGGCGGTGATCCGTGCGGTCGCGCAATCCCACCTCCTCGAGCAAGGCGCGAGCTCTGGATTCGAGCCGGCGCCTGGGGCCTCCCTGAACGAGTCCGGGCATGAGCACGTTCTCGAGGGCGTTGAATTCTGGGAGCAAGTGATGGAACTGGAACACGAAGCCGATGGTCCGGTTGCGCAGCTCGGCGAGACGAGATCCGGCCAGCGTGGTCACCTCCTCGCCTCCGAGCCGGATTGATCCCGACGTCGGTACGTCAAGCGTTCCGATGCAGTGCAGGAGTGTCGACTTGCCGGCCCCGGAGGGTCCGACGATCCCGACGACTTCCCCATCGAGGATCTCCAAGTTGACACCCCGCAGGACCTCGAGCGTCCTCCCCATGTGGCGGAAGGCCTTCTTTACGTTCTGGGCTTCGACGAGAGGGGTGGGCACGGGTGGTGCCACTCATATCATTCTGGCCGCCGGGGCGCTCTTCGGCACGTGCGCGGCATGGGCGTGATCACTCGCGGTCCCCACGAGGGACTCGCGGGGCGCACGCTCTGCGGTCGAGCTCTTTTGGACCGCGATCGGAACACCGTGTGTCCTGGAAGTCAGTGAGCGAGTCGCTCGTTCGGCGAATTGGTGGGCTCGATGCGCAGGCGGATATCTACTTCCCGCTCCACGTATGTCCATTCTTCGGTGGCTCGGAGCATGCCCACGAGTTCGTCGAAAAGCGCATCGTGCTCGGGCGCATATTCGAACCAAGTCAGGAAATCGAAGGCTTCGCCGAGATCGCGAGCGTGATGGAGGCGGCGCGCGATGGCGGGCAGGAAGCGCAGCGTCGAGGCGATGTGCTTCGAGCGATCCTCGAAGATGGCGCGCCGCTCGTCCTGGGCGAGGCGCCACCACGCATCGGATTTCGTGATTGGGATGAGCGCCGCGCGCTTCGATTGCGGCCGTCCGAGACCTGCCTGAGTACGACTGAGCAAGTCGCCCTCCGCTCGCTCGACGTATCGCTGATGGCTCGCAACGCCGCGGAGCGCCCATTCGCACGGAGTGTTTGGCGGGCCGTCCCCCTCGTAGACGGCGAGCCGCGGGACGCGCGCAAGCGGCTGGCCCACGAGCGTCGTCATCTGCAGCACGCGCAACGGGCCCGCCGCTCCTCCTACGAACCGTACGTGCAAGGGGGGCGGCACCGGCAAACCATACCAGGGAGGCGCACGCTCGTCGGTCTGCGTGGCACAAAGTATCTGCCACCGGTAGCGTCCCGCTCCGCCCCCACACCCCCAGCCGAACCGGTCAACGCCCTTCCGGGCCCAGCCTGCAAGCGCGGCGCGCCAACGCGCGAGCTTCGCTGTTCCGGTCCTTCGGCCCTTCCATCTCCGCGCGAGCGTAGGGACTCGACAGGCGAGCTTCGCGATCCGAGACCTTTCGTAGGATCCCCGTCCGCAAGCGGGAGTGGTGCCCTTCGTTTTTTGTGCGTGATGCGCGGTGTTCCGTGCCCCGCGTCCGCATGGCGGCTGCACTAAGGCCGCGACGAGGGTAGGATCTCCTCTATGTCCGACGCTCTTCCTTGCCCCGATTGCGGCAAACCCGTCGCGCAGGCGGTCGCCTTTTGCCCGTTCTGCGGCGCATCGGTGGGGGGAACGGGTGTGTCCGCGGTGCCGGCAGCACCTGGAGCCGTCGAAGGACGGAACGATCCCGACGGAGACGTGTGCTCAGTGCGGGGGCATATGGCTCGACCGCGGCGACTTCGCACGGGCACGGCACACGCAGCCGCCTGACGAAGCGCCTTACCACAGGCATGCGGTCCGACCGGAAACCGGCCCTTATCTTCCCTGCGTGCGGTGCGGCGAGCTAATGAACAGAAAGAACTTCGCGCGTGTCTCGGGCGTTCTCATCGATGAATGCGGCCGCCACGGGGTGTGGCTCGACGCGGGCGAGCTTGACTCGATTCGCCGTTTCGTCGCCGACGGTGGCCTCGACCGATTGCAGGACCGTGAGATCGAAAAGCATACCGAAGCAATTCGGGCGCTCGCCTCGGAAGTCCAGGGGGCGAAATTCCTCCAGAGGTTGACGACCTTCTGGAACCCGCTGCGTTGGTTTTTCGACTGACGCGTTTGAAGAACGATCAAACGTCGCCGCTCGAGCGGGCGCCTCGCGTGCTTCTGACCGTATGCCGAATGCGCCGGCTTCTATCGCGCCTTAGCGTCTTTCGGCCACGCGATCACAACGGCCGTCATGTTGTGAAAAGCGTCAATCTCGCGGCGCCCGCGCGCGATCTCACCGAATACGCAGGCGCCAGCCACGGGCACGCCCAACGCCCGCGCAATGGCGGCGGGCTCCTGCGGGAAGCGATCCTCAAGGCGTTTCTGACACGTCAGAACTAGGCCCCCAATGGCTTGGCCGCCCGCGCGCTCGTGGGCGAGGCTTCCCGCCCAATGCGCTGCCTCGAGCATATCGGGCGCCTCCGCGTGCATCATTCTTACGCGCGTACCCTCCGGGATGCTGGCGGCAAGGCGGACCGAGCCATCGCTACGAATGACCATCGGGCACCGTAGCAGCGGCTCGACGTGCGAGGGAACCTCTAGCCCGAGCACGTAGCGATTGGCCGGGGACTCGAGAAGGTCGTCTGCCGCAACGTGTCGGCCGTGAGCCGCGCTGATGTCGATGAGAAGGCGCTCGAGCGCGGGCTTTCCGTCGAGCTCGACCAACCATGCTCCCTCACTTCGTGTAACGACCCGATGTGACGCAGCCGGTCGCCAGCCGTGGCGCGCCGCGACGCCCACGGAAGTTCGCGTGAATACCCCCGCCAGGACGACGTGATCGCTCAACTCCCCCTCGCGGACGAACACGCGCGGGCGATCGAAAGGCGAAGCCCCTCCTGTCAGTGCGCCCGCAAGCTGCATGCGCGCACCCGTCCCTTTGCGCACAGCCGCCACCAGGGCCTCGCCGTCGACGAGGCCGGCCGGCGCGAACGTCAGGCAGAGGGCCTCCTCGAAGCCCGCGCGCGCCGCTCGATCCGCATCCGAAGCCACCACCGCGGCGGCGGTGACGCTCTCGAGCATGTCCACCGACGTGATCGGCGCCGTAGCGGTCATCGCGACGACCCCGTCACCTCCCAAGAGAGCGACGAGCACCCCGCGTTGGCGCACTCCCGCCCTATCGAAAAGCGCGCCGCCGATCGTACCGCCCGCAAGGGGAACCCCGCGCAACTCGGCGTCAACCGCAGCGGGGACGCGATCCGTGTCGTCGTAGCTTCGCGATGCGAATACGATGGCGAGCGCCGGTCGGGCACCCTCGAGAGAAGCGAGTGCGCTCGCTGCGGCTTCGTGACCGGCATCCTCTGCGCGTGCGCAGGTTGCGGTTTGGGCGGCAAACGCGATCACGGCCGGGCGATTATTGCAGCTTTCAAGCTTCTCACCAGGTTCCGGCCGCTCTCGTCTTGACCGGAGGGCGACCGGGTGCTTCTCCTTCTACGTGAACGGTTGCTCGGTGCATGTACGGCTGCCGAAATCGGCGGCAAAGCGCTGGGCCCGCGTGCGTGGACCGCTCGTTATGACCTGTGCTCTGGTCACTGGGGCAGCGAGCGCTCTTCAGAGCGCTGCCCCGCGCCGGGATTTGCCGGCCCTGGCCGCTTCGCTCGGTCGCGCTGCAGGCGGTGCGAGTGTGGCTCCCGCGGACCTTCGCTGGGAGCCTTCGGGTGGTCTGCTCGCCGACCTCATCCTGGGTAGGCGGCTGCTCTTTCTGGCTCGCGGTCCGGGCGAGGAGACTCGTGACGTATGGCGAGCGCGAGCGCGCGTTGCGCCGGATGGAACGGTTATCGAGGTCGACGACCTACACGATCTTACCAACACACCGCTTGGAGACGATCACCAGCTCGTGGCCAACGGCACCTACGCGGCCTTCGCCACGCGCGCCTATGGGCAGGAACAGAGTGTCACTTTGCTCGATCTCGCGGGCGAACGGGCCCAAAACAGGGCGGCCACTCTTGCCGACCACATGATGGCTGCCATCTCGAATCTACAGCGCACCGGAAGTGCCAGCGGGATCGGTCGCGTTGACGTGATTCTTGAGTCGCCCGGTCGCGCGATTGCTCTTGAGCTGGGCGCTGCGGCACTCGACATCCGGCTTTTCGGGGGGGACCCGCGGCACCCGCCGGTAGTGAGCGCAGCTCGGCTGGAGCTGGCAAGCGGCGAGCTTGAATCGCCGGTCGCGGCCATGCACGCGGACGCTTCGGTACATCTGCCAAAGCGCCTTTCCCACTGGGTCGTCGATACGCTCCGAGCCGTGCCCTGGATTGGCGCGGCGCCGGTCGCGTGGCTGGAGGATCAGGCGCTTGCGGTTCGCGACGCGTACCGTCGCCTCACTTTTTTCTCAGGTGGCGCGTCAACGTCCGTCGTGGCGACGGCAGATCCCGGCGCTCCCGTGCTCGATACGACGGCGGGTGCAACCGACGAGTCGCAATGGCCTCCCCCCCGAGTCGCGACCATCTGGAAGTCGCCGGAGCCGGGCGAGGGCGAGTGGGTGCTTCCCGACGTTCCATGGCTTCGTCGAGCCGTTGCACCAGGCGACGCGCCGAGCCCATTTTATCAGACGTTCGTTCGCCCCGACAGGGAGAGGCCCTATTCCAAAGTGCTGCTTCTCGCCATGGACATGCGACAGCTCGAACTCGATATGGAGGCGGGCACCGAGGACCCCGAGCCGCTGACAGGCCCCCCCGGCGCGGGGCGAATTCCACGCGATCCGGCGGTTTATCGTCGTGTCGTCGCTGCGTTCAACGGAGCGTTCAAGACGGATCACGGTCACTACGGGATGATGGTTCACAAGCGCGTCCTTTTGCCCCCGGTTCCGGGCTCCGCGACCGTCGTCGTGCTCGACGACGGTCGCGTCGGCTTTGGAACGTGGGGAGCGGAGCGCAAGGTCGGCGGAATCATCGGCGTCGCTGACGACGACGTCGTCTCTTTCCGACAGAACCTCGACCCGCTCATCGATCGGCAGCAGATCAATCCCATGGGCAGGAACCTGTGGGGGTTCACATTGCCCGGCAAGGGGGCGCAAACGGAACGCTCGGGTCTGTGCGTGACCACGAGCGGCCATCTTGTCTATGCATGGGGCGACGACCTCAGCGGTACCACCTTGGCCCAAGCGATGCGCGCGGGCGGTTGCGACTATGCCATGCACCTCGACATGAACCCGTACCACACCGGCTTTCTTTTCACCGCGATCGACGAGCTCACGGGCAGGAAATACAAGTCGCAATTGCTTACGTCGGAGATGTCGATCCCGACGGATCGCTACATCCATTACGCGCCCAAGGATTTCTTTTACGTGCTGGCCCATGACCCAGCGCCCATCGCCGTCGAAGGCGGGACTCGGTGGAACGCGGACGGCGCGACGCAACCGCCACCCCACGGGATTCCCGGAATATGGATTTCGCGCGTCGACGGGCCCGTAGGCGGCGTCGATTTGCTCGACGTCGAGCCCGGACGCGCGACTTGGCGCATTCGCGCGGGGGCGAAGGACGCCGTCTTGGCAGCGCCGCTTCGCGAACTTGTTGCCGACGAGGCCAAGCGCGCCCTTCTTGCCGTGGGAATGGGTGTGGCCTTAGACAAGCAACCCCTCGGCTTGGCGACCGATGGGCGACTGGCCATTGCGATGCGGGGCGGCCCAGAATGGGGGGCTATCGTCGTCGCGGCCGACGGGCGCGTCGCCATCGAGCGCGCCGAAGACGCACCCGCCCTGGGGCCTCACGACGATCTCGCAGAGTTGCCCATTGTGCTTTGGGATGGCCACTCCCTTCCGACGGCTGCGGGTGTCGTGGCGCCGCGCGTTGCATTCGGCATCACTCTCTCGGGTCGCATTCTCCTGGCTCGCGGCGCATTTGCCAGTGCGGCGCCTCTCGCCGATGCGCTCGCCCGAGCTGGGTGCAAGCGCGCGGTATTGTTGGATCGTGGTGCCCACGCGACCGGGCTGTTCGACCGGTCCGGAACCTCGAGCCCCCCCCGCTCCAGGTACGACGAGTCCGTCCTGTACGCGATTGGCGTGCCGCTGCGACCGCGAGGCTTCCGTTTCGAACCGGCCGCACTGGTTGCCCAGGCTTCCAAGTCCAGGTGAGTCTGTCTAGGCGGCCACCGCCGCTCCGTTGTGCTCGGCCAGCGTTTCGCGGAGTCGCCCCATGGCGCGAGCGTGGAGCTGGGACACCCTCGGTTCGCTAACACCAAGGCGGACGGCAATCGTCTTGAACGGGACGCCGTCAAAGTAGTGCCAGCCGACGATGTTTGCCTCGCGCTCGGGGAGCAGCGCGACGGCGCGCTCGAGCGCCAACCTGTCCATGCGCTTCTCGACTTGCTCCTGAGGCGTTGCGACCGACTCGTCTGCGAATCCTTGTGACTGCGATTCCGGTAGATCGTCGAATCCTACGACGGCGACGCCACCGCATTCCCCTTGGGCCTGCGCCTTGGCGACCCGGGTCCGGGCGCGGCGCGTCAGCCAATCTTGGGCACGAAGCTCGTCGACGACCGCGCCGCGTATGCGAATCCGTGCGTACCAATCGAATGCGGGCCCGCGGTCCGTGCTCTTGCGAAGCGCATCGACCAAGCCGAACGTGCCGGCGGCGATGAGATCGTCGCGAAGAACGTTGGGCGGCAGCTTTCGCAGCAGGCGCGCGACCACCTGGTGGACCAGATACATGTATGCGGTGAGCTCTTCTCGCGAGGGCGAGGTTGCGACGTTGTTCTTGGTGGCACAGGCTTTCATGGTGGCTCTCCCCTCGTACGTGCGGATGCCCAGCAATGCGCGCCCCGTGCCATCGAATGGAATCCAATTATTTCAAATAGTTGTGTTAACCGTCACTCGGACATGGGGTGGCCAGTGACCCCCTCCCCTGGGGTCCGGAGCCATTGATCGGCATCTTTTCCGCCAGATCGCAGCAATCGTCAGCCTAGACCCACCCTTGGGCGCTCTTGACCCTGAGGCCGTGAGCGAGGGCGAGAGGGAGTTGGCACCCGCCAATTTTCGAAAGAGTCACAAGGCCTTCACGGAACCTTCGGCATTCCGAGGAGCCGGGGTGTTCGCTGACCCCGGTGAAGTGGAGGGGTCGGCCGAGGAGGGGTGCACCGGCGCGCTATCATCGGCGACGTCGCTCGCCCCCTCGTCTTGGGGACCGCCGGGGCCCTCGTAGGAGGGTGGTTCGCCGGGCCGCGACCAATCGACCCAAAAAGCCTTCGTTTCGCGGACGTCGAGGTGCACGAAGGTGCTGTTTGGGTAGTAGCCGCACCCGGTGTTGCGAAGGGTCCGACAAAAATCACGCAGCTCTTCGTTTCTTACCCCGACGATTCGAAAATCAATTGCCCTACCGTAGTTATGGTTCGAGTGTGGGTTGTACTGCGAGGGCGTGTAGGCGCGGTAGCCGCTGACTACTTCGATGGTCCTGCCGCCAAAGTGATCGGACACCAGGCCCAGAAGGGCCAAGAGCCGTGGCTCGGCGGGGTGCACGGTCGTACCGTCCTTCATCAGGCGTTCGAACGCTCTGAGCGCGGCGTCGGGAATGTGCCCGTGGGAGTCCTTGACCCGAATGCGAAACGCTTCGCCCAGTCGAACCGCGTGGATGAAGCCGTTCTCGCCACGGTTCCAGCCCCGTCCTTCGCGCGCGGCCGCCTGGGCAAGGTGGGGATGCGCGGTCGACGAAGTAGCTCCTGGAATCACCAGAGTCTGACCCGGCTTGAGCTGGTGTGGGTCACCTCGCGCCCCTGGCGCTATCGAGAGGGCAACGGCGGCCACCGCCAAACCTCTACGCATACGATGTAGGGACGCGCGAGTCTCCCAAACCACCCGGTGCATCTGGCCAAATGCCTATACCCGACGCGGACAGATCGCCAGAAGAGTCGCCGCAAGTTAGCCTTTTTTGACGCCGCGCTCGACGGGGTGCCACACTGTCACCGGCGCGCGTGCCCGTCACGCGAGCTCTAGTCGCGAGGAACTCGAGCAATGGCCGAAGGCAAGAACCTGGTCGGAGTCGACATCGGCGCGAGCTCGATCAAAGTCGTCCAGCTCCGTGAGGCGCGCAAGAAGCTTCATGTTTCACGATGCGGGTGGGCGCCGCTTCCGCCGCAGACGATTATCGATGGCCACGTGATGAACGCCTCGGCGGTCACGGAGGCCCTCGCGCGCATCTTTCACGACGCGAAGATTCAGCAACGCGACGTAGCCATCGGCGTGTATGGCCAGAGCGTTATCGTGCGGAAGATCACCGTGCCGATGATGACTCAGGCGGAACTCGACGAACAGATCCATTGGGAAGCCGAACAACACATCCCTTTCGACATCAAGCTCATGTCAATCGACTACGAGGTTCTGCGGCAAAGGCCGGATGCAGGCCAGATGGATCTCTTGCTCGTAGCCGCCAAAAAGGACGAGATAAACGATTATGCCTCTATCTTGCGCGAGGCAAAACTCCGGCCTGCGGTGGTCGACATCAACGCGTTCACAGTCCAGAACATCTTCGAACAGCAGGTGGGCCTACCGGCGGAAGGCACCATCGCGCTCTTGAACATCGGCGCCGCGGTGTCTTCCCTCAATATCGTGTCGAAGGGCGTGAGCGCGTTTACGCGTGAGATCACGAACGCCGGCAACACCGTTACGGAGGAGATCCGCAAGGCCCTTTCGTGCTCGTACGAGCAGGCGGAGGCGTACAAGCACGGCGGTGGGGCAACCCAGATCGTCCCGCAAGAGGTGACGCAGATCATCAGTCAAGCGTGCCAGGCGCTTGCCGGCGAGATCCAGCGTTCGCTCGACTTCTACCTCGCGACCAGCGGCGAGCAGGAGATTGGCAAGATCTACGTTTCGGGCGGGAGCGCTTATCTTGCTCCCCTCGTGCAGGCGATCGAACGGCGCGCTCGGGTGCCCGTTCAGCTCTTCGACCCCATGGTCAGCATGGACGTCGATGCCAAGTTCGTCAACGAGCCGCAGCTTCGGGCGACCGCGGCACAAATGGTCGTCGCGCTCGGGCTCTCGCTTCGCTGCGATAAGGAGCGTCGGCAATGGTCCGCATAAACCTTCTGCCGGAGAAGAGGCAAGCCGGCCGCCGTAAAGCAGCCGGGGCAGAGCCCACGCAAGTGTGGGTGTTCGCCGTGCTGGGAGCGTTTGTCGGAGCGATCATCATTTGTCTTTTCGTTCAAAAAGTGAAGCAGGACCAGCTCGCCGAGATGCTTGCCGAAAATGGACGGGCGCAGGGGCAGATCGATGCGATCAAAAAGCAGATCGCCGACCATACGGCCATCAAGGCGCGACTCAAGGAGCTTCGCGATCGCGAAGAGGCCATCCAGAAGCTCCAGACGGCGCGAACGGGCCCGACCTCCACGCTTCTGGAGCTTGCTCACGTGCTGACGCCGGGCCGCGGACCCACTGCCGACCGCGACAAGCTCGAGCAGCTCAAGCGCGACAATCCGGACGAGGTCTACAACGCGAACTGGGATCCTCGACGACTTTGGTTGACATCCTACGAGGAATCCAACCGCACCGTTAAGATCGGCGGCCTCGCTCGAGACGGCGAGGACGTGAGCGAGCTCGAAAGACGGCTCAAGTTCAGCGAGTACTTCAGCAGCGTGAAGCTCTTACCAGGAAACAAGATTACCGATGGGCAGACGCATCAGGAGCTTTTCAAGTTCGAGCTCAATGCCAAGGTGAGGTACTGAGATGGCCCCGCCCGTTCAAGGCGCGCTCGCGAAGGTGCCTTTCGCCGGCAAGATCGGCATCGGCGCGGGCCTGGTGCTCGCCGTTTTCTTTGGTTACTGGTTCATCTTCTACTCTGAGGTCTCCAGCAAGATCGAAGGGGCGCAAAGGCAAAAGAAGGTGCTCCGTGACGATCTCGTCGCGCAACAGCAGGCGCAGGCGACGTATTTCGCAGACCGCGGCGAGCTCGCGCTTCGCGAGCAACACGCCCGCGATCTGAACAAAGTGCTGCCACCTGAGGCCCAAGAGGACGCGTTCCTCTCCAGCATTCAGCAAGCTTCCAACGCGGCGGGAATCGACCTGAAGGGGTACTCCCCGGAGGAAGAGGTTGCGCAGAACTTCTATTCGAAGATCCCGATGCGCCTCGAGCTAACGGGCAAGTTCCACCAGATTGCGAAGTTTGCCTTCGAGCTTGGCAAAATCGATCGCATCATCAACGTGGAAAACATAGTTCTTCGGGATCCCACGCTCGTGGGCGACGAAATCGTTCTTCGGGGACGGTGCTTGGCCACGGCCTTTCACGCGATACTCCCCAAAGAGTCGACGCGCGGCGAGGGAGCAAAATGAAGGCGACAGTCCCCCGTGTCTTGTCTCTCTTGGCAGCGCTGCCGCTGGGGATTGCCTGCGGCACCACGCCCACCGCCGCGCCGCCACCGCCTGCGAGCCGTACTGCGCCCACGGCGTCTGCGAGCGCTTCGGGGCTTCCCCCTGAGCTCAAGGGGCCGGAGTACACCGAGAACGACTTTGTTGAGAGTGATCACAATCGTGACCCGTTTCGCAGCTTTCTCGTGCAGAGCCAGGCGGTGACGAAGCAGGCTCTGAACCAGCGCAAAATCGAGCTTGCCCAATATTCGATCGACGAGCTCAAGCTAGTCGCCATCGTCCTGGGCGCGGATCGACCGCGAGCGATGTTCGTTGACCCGGCCGGGAAAGGCACCGTTGTCTACAAAGGGACCTTCGTTTGTCGTCCGGAAGTCGTGCACCTCGGGGGCAGCAACGGTCCCGAATACCAGCTCAACTGGCGTATCGATCGAATTCGCGATGGCGACGTCGTTTTGATTCGCGAGGATCCGGCGCAGCCGGCAATCCCTCCGGCGACCCGAGTCGTCGTGCTCCATCCGGAGTCCGAGAAGCAGGCCGAGGCTTTTTAGCGAGCCTCACAAAATTAGTCCTTTTCTGATCATGCGTTCTACCGTCGCCTTCGCGATCTTGGGGTCACGACTCCGGGGCGCGAGGAGCGAATATGCGTCGGGCGAAATCGCTTGTGTTCGCCGCACTCTTAAAGGGGAGCGTGGCTGCGTCGACCGGAGCGAGCGCCGCCGCTGCTCTAGCGGTGGTGCTGCTCTTCGATTCGAAGGCCCTGGCCGACGTGGTGTCAAACCATGTGCGCGAGGTTCGGGTCCACGCAGATGACACGGTCATCGATGGCGCTCAAATCGAGATCCTCGGGACCGGCGCGCCAACGTACAACGTGCGCGTTGCGGAGGGGGGACGGCGCCTTCTCATCGACCTCGACGACTCAGACGTCATTGGCGCTCAGGCGGCAATAACGGCTCCTGTCGGGGTCGTTGGCGGTGTATTGACCCAAGCCTATCCGACGAGCACCGGGTCGATGACGCGACTCACTGTCAGCCTGCAACGCGAAGCCCGCTATCGAGTTGTGCCCGACGGAATGACGCTGCGCGTGATTGTGGCGCCTCGGGACGCCAATCCAACCACCGCGGCATCGCCGGTCGCTCGCACGCCCCAGTCGGCCATCGTCGTCCGCGACGTTCGATTCGAACGCGTGCCCGCTGCCGTGGCGGGTTGCGCCCCGAACGGATGCGATCGACTTGTCGTTCAGCTGCCAAGCATTCCTGCCTACTCGCTTGCGCCGGCAATCAACGGCCATCTTCGTCTCGAGCTCCGGGGCACCATTCTTCCGACCTCCCTGGCGCGTACACTGGATGTCACCGCATACCGGGGGGCGCTCAAGGCCATCACCGGGTCCCAGGACACAAGTCGCGGAATGGCCGTGTTGGAGATCGACCGTGCTACCGACGCGCAGGGGACCGTCTCCGTCGAAGGGAGCACGCTCGTCTGGTCCTTTCCGGTCCCGAAGTCGAACCTGCCGCCGCCACCGGTGGCCCAGCTCCACCTGGATGGCCACGAAGAGGTCGGAAAAGACGGAGGCGCCGTCCGCCATGTGGTTACGGTCGCGCGCGAGGAGGCGCCCCCGGATACGCCCCGGATCGAGCGATCGATTCACGATGAAGACCCGGTAATCGAGACCGCGTCGGGCGGCGCTGCCGGGTTCGCGGCGAGCGCGTCCAGCGTCCTTGCTCAGCAACGTTATGCCGGTCGTCGGATCGACATCGATTTGAAGGACGCGGATGTCCACAACGTTCTCAGGCTGCTGGCAGACACAGGACACGTGAATATCGTCACCGCCGACGATGTCAGCGGAACGATTACGATCCGAATGCGGAACGTGCCGTGGGACCAGGTCCTTGACGTCGTGCTCCAAGCCAAGGGTCTTGGAATGGTGCGGCAGGGCAATCTCATCCGAGTCGCGCCCCTCGCACAGCTCCAGAAGGAGCGGGAGTTCAGGCTCGCTCAACAGAAACAGGAATACGAGCTCACGCCGCTCGAGACGCGCCTAATCCCCATCAGTTACGCGCAGGCCGCCGAGCTGCAGGCTCGCGCCAAGGAGCTGCTCTCGCCGCGTGGATCGCTTGCTGTCGACGAGCGCACGAACGTCCTCATCGCGCGAGACATCCCTGCCAACCTCAACTACGTCGAAGAGCTCATCCGATCGCTCGACACGCAGACCGCGCAAGTGCTCATCGAGGCGCGCATCGTAGAGGCGACAAGCAGATACCTACGTGACGTCGGCATTCAATGGGGGGGCGACGTGACGTTTGGCCCTTCGACCGCCAATCCGACAGGAGTGGCTTTTCCGTCGAGCGTTTCCGCTGCGGGCGGCAACTACGACAACAACACCCCGACGACCGGTCTGTCGCCGTTCGCGCGCACGGTCGCGGTCCCGAACTTCGCCGTGAACCTTCCGGCAGCCGTGGGAACCGGGGCCGGCGGCGCGCTCGGCATGGCATTCGGGTCGATCAACAACACTTTCAACCTTGGTGTGCGCCTGTCGGCTGCCGAATCGAGCGGCCTGGTGCGCATCGTTAGTGCGCCGCGCATCCTCGTGCTCGACAACCGCGACGCCCGAATCAATCAGGGAACGCTCATCCCGTATTCACAAGTGAGCGCGCTCGGCGTTCAGACGACTTTCCAAGAGGCGAAGCTGCAGCTTCTCGTGCGCCCCCACGTGACGGCCGAGGGGTCGGTCGCGATACACGTCAAGTTGAACCGCGACGAACCGGACTTCAATCAAACCGGTGCCAACGGAGCCCCGACCATCCTCAAGCGCGAAGCCGAGACGGATCTGTTGGTGATGGACGGACACACCGCGGTCATCGGCGGCATCTACACCCGCAACACTGGGCGCAATCTCGACCAAGTGCCCTTTTTCGGAGACATTCCAATTCTGGGCCTGCTTTTTCAGCGTCGACGAGCCAACGACGTGCGAGGAGAACTCATCATTTTCCTTACACCGCACATCGTGAATCGCGCCGAGGCCCTAGGTCGCTAGGCGCGAACGCCTTCGCGAAACCAGCTCGGGCTGCCTTTCGCGGTAACGGTGACTCTGCCGGCGCGTACTCGAAGCGCCGTGCCCAGCGTGGCGAGGCACCGAAATGTTCCCCTCAGCCGTTCGCGCAGAGTTGACGATGCGGGCCTATGTCTGTGAGAGTGCCGCTGCATCACAGGGTTTTCCTATGGTTGAACGTAGCGACAAGGCCCTGCCTCGCTCCGCGGGGGCAGGCGTGGCAATTGACCGCGCGTCCAGCCCCTCGGTGTTAGACCAGGCGATGGATCGGTACGCACGCGGCGAAGACGCGGCATTCGATCTCGTGTATCGGCAGGCTGCCCCGCGGCTGCGCGGGTTTCTCTTGCGGATGTGCAGCGATCCGATGCTCGCGGACGATCTGACCCAGGAAGCCCTTGTACGGCTTCACCTTGCGCGTGGCAGCTTCGTCGCGGGCGCGGCGGCTTTTCCCTGGATGCTCGCCATCGCCCGCAATGCATTCCTGGATCATGCGCGCCGACATCAGGTAAGGCGGACGGCCCAGGAGCGTGTTTCTCAGGACCAAGTGGCCTCGGCCCGTGAGGCCTCACCCGAGACGCGCGGCGACGAAGTGGTCGCGGCTCGCGAGACGCTCGAGGTCGTGCGCGTCACCCTTGATCGAATGTCCCTCACGCAGCGCGAAGCGTTCGTTTTGCTGCGGTTCGAGGGTCTGAGTGTCCGCGACGCGGCACAAGTGCTTGGCGTTACAGAAGCCGCAGTCAAGGTCCGCGCTTTTCGCGCCTACGAGATGCTCCGCGCGGCGCTCGACGGGGAGAGTGGGGGCTCCACGCGGCGGACATGAACAACGACATCGATTTGAAACGGCTGGGCGAGATTGCCGATCCCTTCGCGGAGGCGGTCCATCCCCCCCTTCGCCCGATGGGTGTGCAAGGGATGCCGTGGTCACCGAATCGGTCGCGCGTACGCGCACTTCGAATCGTGGCCGTGGTGGCCGCAATTCTTTACGACTTGGCGTGGCTCGCGTTCGTGGAGACGCGGCCCGATATCCATTCTATCCCGCCGGCGCAGCTCGCCAGTGGGCTCACCATTCCTCTGGTTTCCGCAGCGATGGCGATTGGGGCGGGGACTCGATCGGGGGCGCGAGGGTTGGGAGACCCAAAATGGCGGGTGGTGGCATTTGCGGTTGCCGCGCCCGTATGGTTCGGTTTGGCCACCTTGCTCGTGGCACCGCACGAGCCCCAAGTTGAGCTCTTCTGGCGCCGCGCCGCTGCGTGCTTTTTCACGACGGGGCTCTTGGCCCTTGGGCCTCTGGCTCTCGGTGTGGTGACCTTTCGACGCGCATTCGTTTCAGCGGCTGTCTGGCGCACCGCGGCCATGGGCGTAGCGTGTGGGGCGCTCGCCTCGGCGACCATGAGCCTAGCTTGCCCAATTGGGAACGTCGGGCACGTGCTCGTCGGACATGGAGCGATTCTGGTCGCCGCGGGCCTCTGCGGCGCCGCCTTGGGCCGATGGGTTTGCCGCACCTGAATGGAGACTAGCCCGGGCGAAGGACCAAGATGGTCACTTCGGGCGGCACGCCCAGGCGCATCGGCGGCCCGGTTGTGCCGAGCCCCGGGTGCACGTAGAGCACCGAACGCCCGCGTCGGTACAAGCCCACCGTATATTCGTGAGTCAGCTTCGCAAGGTTGGCCGAGCGGTAAAAAAATGGGAGCGCGACTTGTCCGCCGTGGGTGTGGCCACCCAGCACGAGCTCTGCACCAGCGTCCGCCGCTTGGTTGAAACGCTTGGGGTCGTGCGCCAGGAGGATGGTCGTCGTGCCCTCAGGGCGCTCGCGCAGCGCGGCGGCAAGATCGTCGCGGCGCGTCCAGATATCGTCGATTGCGGCCAACCAAAGCTTGGCCCCGTTTCTTTCGATGAGCACACCCTGATTGCGCAAGACGCGCACGCCGCGACGGCGCAAGAGGGAGATGAGGGGCTCGCCGTCGCCAAAGTAGTCGTGATTGCCCATTGAGACGAAGACGCCGGCTCTCGCGCGAAGTTCGCCGATGACGTCGGCAACGTCGCCGTGAAAGTCTGTGCCGCTTGTGACCATGTCTCCGGTGACGACGGCTAGATCGGGATCACGCTCGTTGGCGGCGAGTGACCATTTCATTCCCCAAGACCGCGGCGTGAGCGTACCAACGTGCAAATCCGACAAATGCGCGATGCGAAATCCGTCGAGCCGAGCGTCAAGGCCTGGAATATGGACCTCGCGTTCGACGACGCGGTACCAGCGTCGCCGAATCAGAATCCCGTATCCGCACACGACAAGCCCGGAGAGGTAGCTCCACATGTACACCGTCATCGGCAACCGGAGCGGCGCGCCTCGCAAGAGGTCTACGAACGGTGCGATCACGGTCGCGGCGACTGACGGGATGAGAGCCCAAAGCGCTGCACACCAGTGAACGAAATACGGGATGTCCACCAGGCGGACGGCGGTCGCGTTTCGTCGGCGGTCCGGCATCCCCGCACGCGCGCGTCCCGCGAAGAGGAGCAGGCCCGCCGTGGCCCATGCGGCTCCGATGAGTTCCGGCCGTGGCCAGCCCAGTTGCGCTCCAAGCTCAGCGACGCCGAGTGCAACAGGAACATGAATCGCCGCGGTGACGCCAAGTAGGACGCGCAGAAAGCGCCCCATTCGCGCCTGCCCGGTGGTCACGCGCGTGGGCCCGGTCTCTGCGCTCGGTGCGACTGAGCTGGTCATCCGGAGGGCGCTCAGGGCAGCGCGTTGTGAGGTCGCAGGGCCGACTAGAGACCGAGCAGCTTGGCCAGGGTTTCCTTGCTGGTCACACCAACGTGCCGGCCAGCTTCCTTGCCATCCTTGAAAACCAGCACTGTAGGCACGCCGCGAATTCCGAACTTGGAGGCCGTGGCGGGTGAATCGTCGATATCGAGTTTGCCAACTCGGGCCTTTCCCTTGAACTCGTCGGCGAGCCTATCGACAATGGGGGCGAGCACCTTGCATGGCCCGCACCAGACAGCTCCGAAGTCGAGCAGGAACGGGACCGAGGACTTGAGCACCTCGGTTTCGAAGTTCAGGTCGTTGATCTCAAGGACATTTACGCCGTCAGCCATGGACTCCACTCTCCGAGCTATCTGATTCATATAGCCATTGGATGCCGCGCTGTCGATTGCGGTCGCGTGCGCGCCAAACTTGGCCCGCTTGAGCCCTGCGCGGCATGGTCAATCGACCATGAAGGACGAGTCGAACACGGCCCTCGATGTCGATAAGGAGAAAGACTCCGCATGGGCGGACGACCCCGCATGGGCGGACGACCCCGCATCGGCGGACGACCTCGGATGGGTTCAGGACCCATCCGACAAACCTGGGGAGGACCCATCCGACAAACCTGGGAACGCGCAAGAGTATCAAGGTCCCGAACGGCGTCGCCACAGAGTGTACGTCACTCGGAACACCGAGTATCATTTTCGCGACGGATTCTGCGTCGCCGTTCGCGACCGGCGCACCGGCGACTTCTTGCAGGGCCACCTTGCTCTGCACGGTCGCATCGAGGCGGGGATCAGATTCTTCTCGAACGGCGCCATGGCGCCGAACGTGGGTGAGCCTCGGTGTGGAGAGTCGCTCTACTTCGCCAGCCACGGCCGCGACTTGGTGACCAGCCCCCTCGAGGGTGTCGAGCGCCCCCCGTTCAAAACGGTACGCGCTTACCCTCAGGTTTGTCGCCTGGGTCCAGAACCCAGGCGAAGCGGCACATAGCACCGTTTGGGGCTGGGGCCCCAAACGACAAACCTGGGACGACCCCAAACAACAGACCTGGGGCGACCCCAAACGGCAGATCTGGGGCGGGCCCCGAACGACAGACCTGGGGCGGCGCCAGAGTTCGCGCATCCTCGGCTTTCGTCGTACTTTCGTGGGACTGGACCGCACGTCCCCGGCCGCCGGGGCGTGGTCGAAACCTAATGCTGGTCGTCCCGCCTCGCGCAGAGCTTCGCCATCGTCCGCTCGACACACAGCGCTTGCTCTTAACGCCCGTAGAGCCTGCTGACGCGCCAGACCTTTGGTTCGCAGTGGACACGTCGCGAACCCATTTGGAGAAATGGCTGCCGTGGGTGCCGTTCAACACCGATCTGGACGCGAGCTGGCGCTATTGCGAAGCGAGCGCCAGCGACTGGGATCACACACGCGCGCTTCGCTTCGCCATCCGCGAGCGAAGCACTCGTCGGTTTCTTGGGGTCGTCGGTCTCGAGTCCCTCGCCCACCTGCACCAGAGCGCGGACCTCGGTTACTGGCTGCGCGCCGACGGTACGCACCGTGGGTACATGACCGAGGCGGCCCGCGCGACGCTCGTGTGGGCCTTCAAGCGCATCAACGCACACCGGATCCGAGTCGCCGCCGCGACGGACAACTTGGCATCGCTGGGCGTGATCAAGAGGCTTGGCTTCCGCTTCGAGGGCGTGGCCCGCGAGGCGGAGCGATGTCAAGGCCGGTGGCTCGATCATGCGCTCTTCGCGCTCTTGGCGACTGACTCGGCTGGCCTCGCGGGAACCTGATCAAAGAACTCTTCATTTTGGCGCACGGCAGCTTATGCTTGGCTCGTGTGGCTTCGCGTATTCGCGGTTGCCCTGGGTTGGGGGGCGACGATGCTTGTGGCTCGCCCGGCTGCAGGCCAAGAGGCCCTCCGATGGCACGTCGAAGCGAGCGGTGCGCACGCCGTCGGAGATCCGCAGAGTCGTGAGTATGGCTTCGGCGCGGCGGGCAGCGCCGCGCTGGAGGTTCCGATAGGACAAGTCTTCGGCGTACAACTGGAAGCCGGAGGGCTCTGGCTGCCCCACGGGAGTGCTCCGCGGGACCCGACCCTTGCGGATCACGGCGACGGGACCGCGCTCTTTGCGATGCTAGGCGTTCATTTGCGCCCATTCACGGAAGTTGCCGGCCCGTGGGTAGATGTCGACGCCGGCTATGTCCGCACGGGCAATCGCGATCGTTTTGGGTTCGACGTGCACGCGGGCTACGACTGGCGCATAGGCGGCGGCCGGTGGGACGTGGGCCCATTCGTCGGCTATTTCCATATCGTCCAACCAAAGGACACGCTGCGCCCAGAGGACGCGAACATCGTCGCACTTGGCATTCACGTCGCGCTCGGTGCCGAGAAACGTCTGCCGCTCGTTGAAGCTTCCGTGGCGCCTCCCCCCCCGCCGCCTCCGCCGCCCCTGCCGCCCCCTCCCCCCCCACCGCCCGATCGCGATGGCGACGGAGTTCCGGACGCCGATGACGCGTGCCCCGACGTACCGGGCATCAAGACCAACGATCCGAAAACGAACGGCTGCCCCGCGGAGGGCGATCAAGTCCGCGTCATCAAGGATCACATCGACTACGACGACGTAATCCTCTTCGACAAGGACCAGGCGCATGTGCATCACGCGTCTTGGCCCATCCTGAAGAAATTGGCCGTCTTCATCAATGCGCACCCGGACTTCGAGCTTGTCGACATCACGGGGCATGCTGACGAACGTGGGAGCGCCGAGTACAACCTGCGCCTGTCTCAGGAGCGCTCGCTCGCCGTGAAGGACCGACTGGTGCAGTACGGGGTCAATCCTGCACGCCTGACGACCATTGGCTATGGCACCGCCCGCCCGCGCGCGGAGGGTCACAAGGAAAGCGACTGGCGGCAGAATCGACGGGTTGAGTTCATCATTACCAAGGTGACCAACGCNNNNGCAGCCGAAATGAGGCGTCGCTTCTTTCCGACCATCCTTGCAGCGGTCTCTCTCCTGTGCGCGGTGGCCGCGGTGTCGGCTGCGGGCTGTGGGAGCGACCAGGCAATCGTCGGCGGCTCGTGTGCGGCGGGCTATGCGCAATGCGGCAACCAATGCGTTGACCTCGCGAACGATCCGAGCAACTGCGGCGCGTGCGGCAGTGCCTGCGCGCCGGGCATTTCATGCGCTCTGAGCACGTGTGGGGGCGCGAATCCGGACGCATCGCGCGACGGCAGTGGCGACGACGGGGTCGAGCCGCTCGATGGTCTTGAGGGCTACGGTGATGGCCGCTCGGGCGACGGGCCGGCACCGGACGCTCCGCAGAGCGACGGAACTGTACTCGATGGGTTCTCCGACGCCGGACCGGA
>WNFJ01397448.1_pt2 | contig 24064 bp, 15 predicted proteins | sample 5400461 | NCBI WGS metagenome assembly WNFJ01 (sample SAMN13153349, study PRJNA577476) | soil metagenome | isolation source: 115 cm saprolite on Douglas fir-dominated hillslope | place: USA:California | collected 2013-09-17
CGGTCTTTCGGCCGATTTGGGATGGAATCCAGAGACGCTTCGGTCGCCGCAATTGCCCTCGCTACTGAGGGAATTGGAATTTACGTTCCCGAATGAATCGGAAGCGAAGGCCATGACCGGTGAGCGGACAGTGGAAGCAGCAGCAAGAGAATTGGCGCGGTGGGTTCGCGTGCCGGTTCTGAAGCTGGGTGTGGATGGATGTTTAGCCGTCGCCGATGGAAAGGTTCTACGCGTAAAGTCGATTCGGGTTCGCTCCGTGGATGCGACGGGTTCCGGAGATGCGTTCAATGGCGGGTTTTTGCATGGCCATCTGGCGGGATGGCCATTGGAGGACTGCCTGCGGGCGGGCAACGTGTGTGGCGCACTGGCTGCAACCAAGGCGGGTGGATCTTCTGCCATTCCCACGCGAAAGAAGCTTAGGGAGCTGATGAAGAAGATTCACTGAACATGAAAGCAAGACCGCGCATCCCATGGCGAGTGGGAATCGCGCGGTAAGCATCGTTTGGAACGATAGAGGACCACATCATGAAGATCACGGTGATCGGCGCTGCAGGTGTTAGGACCCCGCTTTTGGTGCACGGACTGGCAACCGCCGGAGACAGTGTGAAACTGGAAGAGTTGGCGTTCTGGGACACTGACCAAGAGTGCCTAAAAGTCATGGGGAGAGTTGCCGACGCGATGGGCAAGCGCAGCGGACTGCGTGCTCGCATCAAAACCTCTTCCACCGTCGAGGGTGCTCTGGAAGGCGCGGATTATGTGATCACCAGCATTCGCGCCGGCGGTATCGATGCACGAGTGAAGGACGAAACCATTGCCCTCGCTCACGGACTGGTGGGGCAGGAGACCGTGGGCGCCGGTGGCTTTGCCTGCGCGATGCGGAACCTCGCGATTATGCTGGGGTATGCAAAACTCATCGAGCGAATTGCTCCTCGCGCGACGGTCATTAACTTTACCAATCCCGTCGGAATTATTTCCCAAGGTCTGCTAAATCATTCCCAGGTAAAACTTCTCGGCGTTTGCGACACGCCTCTGGAGACTTTCGAAGCCATCGCCCATGCACTCGGCCGGAATCCGTTTGAATTGCACTTCGACTATCTGGGCCTGAACCATTTGGGCTGGGTTCGTTCCATCCGCGATCAAGCTGGCGTGGAACTGCTGCCCGAAGTGCTGGCTTCTCCAGATACAATCCAAAAATGCTACCGGCACGGCCTTTTCCCCACCGAATTTATTCAGAAACTCGGACTGCTCCCCACCGAGTACCTTTACTTCTATTATTTTCCTGAGGCGGCGTATAAAAATACCGAGCGGAGTGGACAATCGCGTGGCCAAGCCATCGCCGGGATGAACGTTCGTTTGTTTCAGAAACTGGCGCAGGCTCCGGAATCGCAGTTAGTCGATGTCTACGAAAACTATCTACGCGAACGAAACGCATCCTATTTCAGCATCGAAGCCACAGCCGGCCAAAAACGAAGGGAAAGTCAGGAACTCTATTCAGAATTTTCCGGCTACGAGCGGATCGCTGTGTTGGTGCTCCAGGCCCTGAACGCGGACAAGCCCTCTTTGATTCCGCTCACCGTTCGTAACGGTGGTGCTCTGGCAGACCTGGACGCAAACGACGCCGCGGAACTCCCCTGCCAGGTTTCGTCGAAGGGAGTTTACGTGCCGCCAGTCGGACACGCACCGGAAGCCACGCGGGCCCTGTTACTGCAGGTGAAGGAATACGAGCGGCTGACCGTTCGTGCTGCGACGGAACACTCGCGCGAAGCAGCAATCGCCGCCCTGGTGAAAAATCCTCTCATCGGCCGTCGCGAAATCGCACAGCAAGTGCTGGCGGAATATGTTAAGGCGTTTGGCCAACAAATGAACTTGCAAGCCGCGTGACCATGGCTAGATTTCAGGCAGCAACATTGGTTCAGTCTTTCGCTGAACTGGACTCATTCGAGATCTACAACTGCGCCATCGTATTTTTCAGATAGGTAAGGCTGGCGCGCATGCTGTCCACCGGCGGAATCTTCGTTTTGCCGTAAATTACGTCCTGCTCGACAACCATCCAGCCGGAATATTGATTCGTCTCCAACAATCGCAGAAATCCCAGAAAATCGATGCAGCCTTCTCCGATCGATGAAAACACTCCGGCGCCGACTGCTTGTTCGAAGTCGAACTTGCTCCGCCGCGATTCGTCGAGTACCCGCGCATTAATATCCTTGATATGTACGTAACGCAGCAGCGAACGATACTTCTGTGCTTCCTCCACGGGATCGCCGCCGCCATAAACGCAGTGGCCAGTGTCGAGGCAAAGGCCCACGTCCGTGGAACCGATCGAGTCAAAAAGGCGTGCGACTTCCTGAGGGGTTTCCACGTATGTGGCAACGTGGGGATGGAAAACAAGCTTCAGACCGAACTCTGCCGCCGCACACTCGACCTCCGCGATAATCACCCCCACATTTTTCCACTGCTCGCTCGTCAAAGATTCGCTCCCATCCGACGGGACGCGGCCCGCGAGTTGTCTTCGCTTTGGAGTTTGGCTGTCGGCCAAAACCAGCAAGCCCGCGCCTAAATCCGCTAGCAGCTTTCCGACCTGGCATACATGGGCAATCACCGTTTCCTTCGCGGACGGATTTGCGATGGGAACGGGAACAAAACTGGAGAGCATCGCCATTTTTCGCCGATTCAGGTTCTCGCTCAGAACCTTGGCATCGGTCGGGAAATAACCGTAAGGACCCAGTTCCGTGCCGGTGTAGCCGGCGGAGAGAATTTCGCCGAGGATACGTTCGTAAGGTTGCTCCCAGGCGGGCCCAGGATCGTCTTGCACGCCCCAACTTACGGGAGCACACGCAAATCGCACTCGATCCGAAAATTTGACCATGTCACACTTTGCCGACCAATGCGCTGAGGTGCACGCGCGACTGGTCTCTGGCGCTCTGATAACACGCTTCGATTAACTGCACCACCTGGTAACCATCCTCTGCGGAAACGGGCACGGGAGATTTGCCGTCGAGCGCGTCAACAAACAAGCGATCTTCTTCGATGTAGCCCCACTGTTCGTGCATTCCGGCCAAGGAAAAATCGTAGGTTGTGGTTTTGGATTGCAGGCCATTCGTAAACGAAATGCTCTCCATTTCAAATGTTTCATAGGTCGAGTGCATTCCGTAGACTTCAAAGCGCTCAAACGGAAAGTGCCAGCTGGCGTGCGCGAACGTCTTCATGGTTGCCTGCAAACCAGACTGAAAGTTCAATAAGATGGAAAAGTCGTCTAATTCGCCATGGTCGTGCGCGCGCGCGGCCACCTGTACCCAATCCACTCTTCCAAAGAAAAACGTCATCAGGTCAAACATGTGGACTGGGGTTTCATACAGAAAGCCTCCAGTTAGGCTGGCGTTCCAGACCCAGGGAGGATTCACCAACTCGCCGCGGTTCATCTTGGCGTGAACCGAAAGTGGACGAAGCTCATTCTTCTCAATGGCCGCTTTCAGAACTTTATACACCGGCGCAAATCGGCGGTTGTGGCCCACCTGATAGATCAGCCCGGAGTGCACGGATTTGTCGCGCAACCGGGTGGCTGAAGCCAAATTCAAGGCGAAAGGTTTCTCGCAAAAGAGATGTTTCCCGGCATTCAGAACATCCGTGGCCACCTCTTCGTGCGTGGTGTTTGGGGTACACACGAAGACGGCATCGCTTTGTTCCAAGAGCTCCGCGAGTGAGCCTGCGGCCCGGGTCCCAAATCGTGCAGCCATCGCTTGTGCACGGGCCGAATCCAAATCGAAGGAGGCACTTAGCTTGATACGTGAATCTTTCGCCAGAATGGCGGCATGGATCGCTCCGACACCTCCCGCGCCAACAATGCCGATCTTATGTGACATGCTGAATTTCTCCTTCCCCCTAGGTCTTTGCGCGCCGCACGGTCTGTCCGTTGGCCGCTGCAACGGATCCCGCAACCGAGGGCGCACATTTCATTCTGCGACCGCAACCTGTCTCTCCCAGACTGCTTTGGCTGGGTGAATCCCTACCGCCTGCGTATATGAAGTCCATGCCATCGCTAGATCCTGAGCGGAATGTCTTTTAGGATTCGAAGGTCACGCTGAAACCGCAAGTCGAGACAACTTCGTTAAGCGAATCTTCGAAATGGCGGTCTTCGAATCCCAGACTGGAGATCGCGTTCTTCCGTAGATTTGACTGCAGGGCGGACCGAAGCACTCGACTGGTAGACAGCCACGGCATTCTCTCCTCGACGTTCCTCGATCTTCCGGGGTGTGGAGATCAGGAATGCCAGACAAGACGCGGGGAACGGCCCTCGCCGTCCCCGCACCTAAAGCTAAAAGTAAAACTTCAGCGCCAGTTGAATCTCGCGCGGATCGCCGGGGCCTCCGGAATCATTTCCGAGAATCGGGGCGAGTGTGTTGGACACCTTGCCAAACGAACCCGGCGAGGAAATATTCGCATTGGGATTCCCGAAGTTGGGATGGTTGAAGGCGTTGAAGAATTCAGCCCGGAATTGCAGCTGATATCTTTCCGTGAACTTGAACTGCTTGAACAGGCTCAAGTCCCACATTTGAATGCCAGGACCATGGAACATCCGGGGAGCACAATTTCCGAATTGCCCTGGTCCGGGTTGCGAAAATGCCGCGGGGTTAATCAGAAACCCGGTGGTCGTGTAGAGATCGTGGTTGGTAGTCGCGCCAGCGAAGGCATCGCCTATGCAGTTCGCATAAACGGGGTTATTGGGATCCACCAGCCCGTTATTGGCGGCGGTCACGCTATAAGGAGTTCCTGTCTGCAAGGTGACGATTCCGTTGAACTGCCAATCGCCCAGCCAACGGCTCGCGGCGTTCCCTCCGGAAAGGAAGCGCTTGCCCTCGCCGAAAGGCAATTCCCAAATAAAATTCCCGATGAAGCGGCTGCGAATATCGAGAATGGAATTGCTCATTTCCGCGGCGTAGTTATAGGAATTTTGCGGGAGTTGCGTGGTTGTGAGGTTGTCACCGAAATTGGCGAGCCCGTGGCTGAACGTGTAGCCCAAATTGAAGCTGACGTCTCTGGACATCCGTCGGCGCAAAGAAACTTCCAAACCGTTGTAGTCCGTGTTGCCATCGGTTGACGCATACTCCAGGTAAGCATGCTGCCCTGTGGTTGCGCAGGATCCAGGAGTACCGGTGAAGCTATTAATGTTGCTCACCGTGTTCAGGTTCGCGTACGGATACGCCAGGATGGGGCAGCCGCCATCAAAACCTGTAATTTGCGGCTGGTTATAGTCCCGCACCCGATACATCTTTCGACCCCAATTGCCGACGTAGGTCGCCGAAGCTACGGTGTCTCTTGCGACTTGGTATTCCAGCCCGAAGCTCGTCTGCTCGACGTAACCGGCGCGTTGATTTGGATCTTGCGCTCGGATCTGAAGGCCGGGCAGATTTACTCCCGAATTTACGATGGTGTCGTAGGGAAATCCGTTCTGCAGTTGGAAGACGGTGTTGGCGCCACTCTGATTCAGCTGTGTGTCTAGCAGGAAAGGCGGGTTCAACTGCAGCAAGCTCTCCGGACCGATGCGATTGCTGGGTTGGTAAAAGACTCCATATCCACCCCGCCACACAAGGCGATCGGTCATCTGGTACGCAAAACCAAGTCGCGGCGCAAAATTGTTAAGGTCCGGATGGATCAAGGCACGGTCATACCAGCCGGACGCATTGCTCGCTGCCGTGACCAGCCCGCCACCGTTGGCTGTCGTAAAGTTCGTTGTATCGTTGGCGCGGTCCAGAATCGGTGCGAACAGTTCGTAACGCAGGCCGTACGTAAGAGTAAGTTTCGAAGTTGTCCTCCACGTGTCCGTTGCGTAGAACGAATGGCCTGGCTGGAAATAATGGACCACGTGAGGAGTCGTGAAATGCACCCCATCCACGTTGCCAAGAAGATAATCCGGCAGACCGAATGCTCCACCGGCGGTATAGACTCCGTTCGTCTGTATTTCACCCTGGGGGGCTCGGATGTCCAGGAAATTGTCGGACCTTCTCAGATATTGGTAGCCGAATTTGAAGCTGTGGTTACCCTTGAGCCAGCTCACGTTATCGATGAAGTTCCACGCTTGGGAAATCTGGTACTGCGGCCGCCAAGGCGACGTGCCGATGCGCGTGAGGCCATTGATTTCGATCGGGGGTAGTCCCGCAGTGCCGGGCCCGTCTGGGATTCCCGTCAAACCGATCAGTGATTCTGCTTGAGAAGTACCGAGAGGTACACCGACCGGATCGCTATGGGCATAATCGCGATTGAAACCGAAACGCGCATCGTTCGTCAACGTGTTGGAGATGGTGTGCGTCCACCCTATAGCGACGAGTTGTTGATGCCAGCGATAAGCAGTTGCAAAGTTGCCATTTCCCACGACAGCATCGCTGGTCCACGGCGGATCCTCGCGAGTCACATGACGATAGCTGTAGCTGCCGTAAATCTGATTCTTAGCATTGAGGTTGTAATCGACCCGTCCGTCTGTCGAATAAACATCGTCGGGCACCGGCGTGGAGAAGACGTAATTCGGGAGCCCCGTCCAACTGCCCGGCGTGCCTTGAGCCGCTACAAGAGAAGCGACGTTCGGAGCTGGAAGCAGCGCCATGGTTTTGGAGGCAACCGGGTCCAGGCAAGTTTGCCCGGTGGAGCTCGTGGCTTGAAGTATGTTGCCGACATAACAGCCGGACTGGCCGGGGACAAGTGGGTTGCTCAAAGAGTACGGCAATTCCGTGAAATTCCCTTGCGTCATAAGCGGTGTCGGAACCACGCTGGAGATGGTAGTGGATTGCCGGCTGCTGAAACGCTCGTAGTCGCCAAAGAAAAATAGTTTGTCCTTCAGGATCGGACCACCGACCGTTCCACCATATTGATTCTGGGTGAAGCGGCCACGCTTCAAATCATTGGCATTATTGATCCAGGAATTTGCGTCAAAAACGGCGTTGCGGGCAAATTCGAAAAGATCTCCATGAAATGCGTTGGTGCCCGACTTGATGGATACGTTGATCACTGCGCCCGCGGAATTTCCAAACTCCGCGCTGTACGTACGCGTCTGAATCTTAAATTCCTGGATCGCGTCGGGTGGTGGCTGAACAACTTGCACCGACAATTCCTGGAGATTCTCCGACCAGGAGTTGTTGTCGATCCCGTTGATCAGAAAATTGTTCTGGAGCTCCAGGTTTCCGTTGACGCTAAAGCGATCAGGCGCAGGATTCGCCGCGCCATAAAACTTCTGTACGCCGGGTTCCAGGAGAGCCAAGTCGGCATAGCGGCGCCCGTTAAGCGGCAGATCATTCACCTGCTCCTCGTTAACCACGCCTCCCACATCTGCAGTCTGTGTTTGCAGGAGTGGTTCGGCTCCGCTGACCAAAACCTGCTGGTTCACTGAGCCTACCTTCAGGACAAAGTTGAGCGAGAGGCGGTCCTGCACGTGCACTTCAATGTCATCCTGGACCGCCGTCTGGAATCCGTCTGCGCTCACCTTTACGGTATAAATTCCGGGAATTAACGCCAGAACCTGATAGTCCCCCGCGTCATTGACCGGCGTCGTCAAAGAAACGGCGGTAGCCTTGTTCGTGACCGTTATCGTTGCTTTCGGAACGATGGCCCCTGAGCTGTCTAATACCTTCCCCGCGATGGCGCCGCGGTCGATCTGGCCAGCCGCCGGCTGAACACAAATGACCACTGCCGCTAAGATCAAAATTCCCCAGTAAAATAATCTTCGAGAATCAAACCGTCGCTTCATTGCTCCCTCCATGTCCAGATTCGAAGAGCTTCCCCTTGATTCACCCATGGTAGTGGTCACTCGCCTACCACCCATCGAACCGTGGTGTACGGCTCCGGCCTCTGGCACCCCCCGAAGCGTGTCCCTCACGAAAGCACCGATGACTCAAGCGACCTTTGCCGGAGTATGCGCCTAACAACCCCCGCAAGAAAGACGCTTGCCAAAACGAAACGTCACACATGGGATGGGAAACCTAACGGATAACAGATCGGTTCGTTGCCCACCCCCAGGCATGCCGAAACGATTCGGCTCGAATGTTGTGGAGGAATACCATTCGCAACATTGGCTTGTCAAGTCAAATCTGGCTGAATTGTCAAATCTGGCCGAAATGCAAAATCGGCCCTGTTTGCCGATACTCTCTGCCGCCTCGGTCGAAACGCGAATCGGGCTTAACCATGCATGCCAAAACGTTTTGGGATTTTTGTTGACTTTGTCTCTCGCGAACGTACAATGCGGTTCTTCAAATGAAAATCGCGTCGCCGGAAGTAAGCGATAAAAGCCGCCAGACGAGTTCACACTTGAACGCGCGAGAAAGACCCGCATCGCGACGAACCGGAAGATCTTGCGCAAGACATCAGCAACATATAGGAGGAAGAATGACATCAGGACCGGGAAAGCTCAGCCCTACAGTGGTTACTGTTATGGCGCTCACTCTGCTTCTTGCGCCCTTGATGGCGCAATCGCCTATCGCCGTGAACTCGAAACCTTCGACCGCAGGGCAGGCTGTTTCGTTTGACCGCGGTGTGGCGGCGCTTTGGCAAAGTTTGCAGAAACTCCATACACGCGCCAGCGTGCTCATGGTTACCGCCCACCCCGACGACGAGGACGGTGGAATGTTGACTTACGAATCCCGAGGGCAAGGGGCACGCGTCTCCTTGCTCACCCTAAATCGCGGCGAAGGCGGCGCGAATGTCATGTCTTCGGATTATTTCGACGCACTGGGTTTGGTCCGTACGGAAGAACTCCTTGCAGCGGATCGCTATTACGGTACACAGCAGTTCTGGACCAGAGTAATCGACTACGGTTTCTCGAAGACCAGGGAAGAAGCTTTGGAAAAATGGGGCCATGATCGTGTGCTCTCCGATGCGGTCCGAGTTGTCCGCATGACGCGTCCCCTCGTGATCACCTCCGTTTTTGTCGGCGGGCGCACGGACGGGCACGGCAATCATCAGGTGGCCGGGCAGATGGCGCAGGAAGTTTTCAAAGCCGCGGGCGATCCCAACATGTTTCCCGAGCAGATCAAAGAAGGGTTGCGTCCCTGGAAGCCTCTCAAGGACTACGCGCGTGTGCCGTTTGCCCACATCACCGACAAAGGAATCTACGACTATGCCGATGGAAAATATTATCCCGCGGAGTTTCGAAACTATACGGACAACTCTGTAATCAAAGGCGAACTCTTCACATCAGTGGAGATTCCCGCTGGAGAGTATGGCCCGCTTCTCGGGCTCACTTATGTGCAAGTGTCTCGTCTCGGCCTGGGTAACCAAAAGTCACAGAACGGAGGCAGCGGCTTGCCTCCCGCCGAACCGGAGATGAATCCCTACCATCGTTTTGCATCGCTGATTCCGGCGCGAGACAAGGAAGCTTCCATTTTCGATGGGATCGATGTTTCGCTCATGGGCATTGCCAGCCTAGCAGGCGGCAGCGCGCCCGGCTTCCTGAAGGACGGCTTAAGCCAGATCAATTCTCTTGTCGAGAAAGCCGCGGCCGATTTCACCGCGCAACATCCGGAAGCGATTGCGCAGACTCTCGCTGCTGGCCTGAAGGCGACAAACGATCTCATCGCCAAGGTCGCAGGAAGTGGCCTGAGCGCTGATTCTAAATTTGACGTAACCCACGAACTCCAGGTGAAGCAAGCACAGTTCGAAAATGCCCTTGCGGAATCTTTGGGATTATCTGCTTTGGCAACTGTTGCGCCAGAGAAAGAACCGTCTGGGCCGTTTGCGCGCTTCTTCGGCTATCCCGCGAGTTTCCAAGTGGCGATTCCCGGACAAGAATTCTGGGTGAAGGTTCACGCCACAAATCCCACCAGCGTGCCAGTAAATCTGGGAAGCGTGGTTCTGGAAACTCCACAAGGCGAACAATGGACCATCGATCCCGCAACTCAATCAGGAGGTACGCTAGCCGGAAACCAATCCAAGGATTTGCGATTCACCGTCCACGTTCCCCAGAACGCCGGATTCACCGGACCGTACTTCACGCGGCCGAACGTCGAGCAGCCCTACTACGACATCATCGAGCCGAAATATCTCAATCTGCCACTAGCTCCCTATCCGATCGCCGCCAGACTGCACTTTACTTTCGACGGCGTTCCCTTCGAAGTCTCGCAAGTGGTCCAGTCGGTCAGTCGTGTGAACGGCGCAGGCACGGTGTTCGAGCCACTCGCCCTCGGGCCCGCCATTTCTGTTTCCATTGCGCCTCAAGCAGGAATCGTGCCCCTCGGTGAAAAGTCTTTCGACCTGACTGTCACCATACACAGCAATGTCAAAGGCCCGGCGAAAGGAACGGTAAAACTCACCGTGCCGGATGGATGGAACGCTCCGCAACAGGAATTCTCAACCGCGAAAGACGGTGACGATCAGTCCTTGATCTTCCATGTGGTCCCTCAAGGCCTTGAACAGAAACCGTACACTCTTACGGCCGTAGCAACCTACGACGGTCACGAGTACAAAGAGGGCTACCACACGGTCGGTTATGCGGGCCTACGTCCTTACAACCTCTATCGCGCCTCGACTTACCGAACAACCGGCGTTGACGCGAAGGTCGCTCCCGGTTTGAATGTTGCTTACATCGTTGGAGCGGGCGACGAAGTGCCGCAAGCCCTCGAGAATCTTGGCATCCACGTTCACTTTCTCTCTTCCGAGGATCTCGCCAACGGAAACCTCTCGAAATTTGACGCTATCATTTTAGGCGTCCGCGCGTATGCCGCGCGTGAAGACGTCAAGACCAACAACGGACGCCTGCTCGATTATGTGAAGAACGGCGGCGTGCTCATCGTTCAATACAACACGACGGAATACGACCACAATTACGGTCCATTCCCTTACAAAATGGGATCGAATCCGGAAGAAGTTACCGACGAGGGTTCGCAAGTCCAGATCCTTGCCCCCAAGAATCCCGTGTTCACCTGGCCCAACAAAATTACCAATAAAGACTTCGAGAATTGGGTGGAAGAGCGTGGTTCAAAGTTTCTGGAAAGCTGGGATGCCTCGTACGTGCCGCTGTTGGAGACGCATGATCCCGGCCAGGAACCCCAGAAGGGTGGCCTGGTCTACGCGAACTACAGCAAAGGGGTGTACATCTATAATGCGTATGCGTTCTATCGGGAATTGCCCGAGGGCGTTCCTGGAGCCTACCGCCTTTTTGCCAACATGGTGAGTCTCGCCAAGAATCCTGAGCGCGCAGGCGCACACCAGGAATAATCCACAGCGGAGCGAATCATACACTGCCGTGAGCGCTGACTGAATGGAGTGGATTCTTCGGACCCAAGACCGAACTCAGTTATGGCTCGGTGTTTCTTTCTGAATCGAGTACAGAAACGTTTTCATGGTCTCATCGCGCCGCGCGTTTTCATCGGCGACGCGCTTTGCCGCGGTTTCATACAAGCTCATTTCCTGCTTAGCTTTTTCCTGTTGACCCTCGTGACGATAAATCTGCCCGAGTCGATAGTGCGCTTGGGCGGAGTCCGGGTCCAGTCGAGCACAAATTTCCGATTCGCGTAGTGCCGCTGGCCATTGTTCCAACCACCGATACGCCCGCCCCAGTTGACAGTGCGGCCCAGGGTCATTGGGAAGTCGTTCTGCCGCCGCATTCAAGCGCCTTAGGATATTCGTCATGTTTGATTTGTCTTCAGCCGCGTAATCCTTGCGAAAAAGCAGCGCTCCACAGTAGTACTGCATGGTCGCTTCCTTGGGATGAAGGTCAGCGTACTTACACAAATCTGTTGTCACCGTGCCGTCAGGCCCGGCCGCTCGGTCCATCTGGATGTCGCCCACATACTTCAGCGCGACAGGTGGTTCCGGAGACAGTTCTGCCGCGTGGAGCAGAACTCGGCTGGCTTCGTCTTCGTTTCCCACAAAATACTCGATCATCCCGAGCGCGAAGTGGATGCGCCACGAATTCGGATACAACTGGTCCGCCTGCTCAAGAACCGCTTTGGCGGCTTCGAAACTTTTGTGGCGTATCAACTCGAGCGCCAGCGACAATCGATATTTCTCCTCGTTTGGAGCTAGCGCCACCGCTGCCTGATAGCTCTTCGCGGCGGCAAGATTGTCGCCACGCGCCTCCTGGATGTCACCAACCAAATCCTCCAAATCGGCGGTGTCGCCAAGCTCCATGCACTTTCCCGCACTCGCCAGCGCGTCATCCAGGCGCCCCGCTCGGAATTGCGCCAGAGCGAGGTTGAACAGCAGATCACTTCGGCCGGGACTAAGTTCGTTGGCTCTCTGGAAATCCTCAACCGATTCGGAAAATTTGCTGTGAGCTACAAGCAATTCCGCCAAACGCTGCCGGATCGCCAGCTCGTTCGGAGTGTTTCTGGCGTTTGCGCGAAGAGCATCCAACGTTGGCTGGAAATCCATATTCGCCCCCAGTTGCGATTCCAGAAGCATCAGTCCTTCTGTCGGAGCGTGAGTTGCGCCAAAGATTGGTTTCGTAAGATCCGCGGCACGTTGCCAATTGCCGGATTGCAATTGCGCCGCTGCCGTGGCCAACGTAAGCCCCTCGTCATCGGGCTTCAGAGCCAACGCCTTCTCCATCTCTGACGCCGCTGCGGTCGCTTTCCCTAACCCCAGAGCTACCGAAGCCTTCAGGCGATAAAATCTAATTCTTGCCTCACGATCGGTTGGCGGCGATAGCCCGGCCAGGGCGCTCTCCGCCTCCTTATATTTGTGGAGCCGCGCAAGAACCACGGCCCACTGCAAGCGAATCTCCGGATCGCCGTGGCTGGCATTCGCGGCGCGCTCCAGCAATGGTTCAGCTTTTTCCAGCTGTCCCGTTCGCTCGTAGATTTCGCCGAGTGCAAGGCGAGCGCGAGAGTCCTCCGGGTGAGTTCGCAGATAATCCGAGAGGATCCGTATCGCTTGTTCCGGATTTCCACTCTCGAGAGCGGACTGAGCCGACTGCAACGGTCCGGAGGACTGTTGTTGATTCTGCGGTGCGGCAGTTTTGTTTTGCGCACAGGCATTCCATTGCAGCAGGAAGAAAAGCAAGGAAACGCAGCCGAGTGCGGCGTAACGTCCCCAAACTTCATTGCCTGGCACGGTAATCACTTGTCCCGGCCCCTCGATCCGGCGTTGACGAATTTCCAACTACCGATTGTCGGCTGTTTCAGTCTTCGTGTACAACTTACCAGCTTCCCGGGGCCTCCGGATTACGCAGCCAATTTTCGATCAGCAGCACGATGGCATCTTCACTTATTTTCACGACTTGGCGGCCTTTCTCCGGGGAAGCTTCGCTCACGTGGCCGGAATATCCCGGCCAGTTTGCTGCGGAAGACTTTTGGAGAAAATACGGCCCATCGTGGGAGAGGTCAGGCGGCTGAGGCAAATCTCGCGCCTTGTCTAGATGAATCAATTCCGGCCGGAACCCGGCAACGGCAGAAGTCTCCAGCGGCCCTCCGTGACCATGGCCGCCATTCGGCTGATGAAATAAGCCCAGGGCATTCACTTTCTTGCTCGAAACAAATTCCCACCAACTGGCAAATAACAACGCGGCATCCTTCACCTCGTTCGCCACCTCTGCAATCGCCCCACGCCCTGGTCCGATGTTGCCGTCATGTCCGTTCAGAATGAAAACTTTGCGAAAGCCAAGCTGCAGGATGTTTCGAAGTAGGTCCGCAAGGTACATGGTCATTACTTCAGGACGGACCGATAGCGTTCCTTAAAAGTGGGCCGTGTGTGCCGGACACTGCGTGAACTTCACAACAGGGAATAACAGACCGTTGGTGCGCGCCGCGACGTTTTCGGCAATTCCTGAAATGATGATGGAGTCCGAACCCAGTGGGTTGTGCGGGCCGTGAAACTCCAGGCTGCCCAAAGGCAAGATCGCCAGCGGACACTCGGAAATGGCCTGTGCGACCTCAAAACCCGCCACCTCCTCAAATCGTTTCGGCTTTTTGGTGGCGTCATCAGTACCTTGGGATTCTCGAAACGTGGTTTCGAGGATCGCAGGCAGCGCGAGTCCCGCTAGCAAAACATTTCTTCGCGTAATCTGTTCCATGGTCCGGGGCCTCAATTTTGCACGCAGATTAGCGTACCGTTCCCGCGGTTGTCCACGGTCATTTTCACATTCTCGCGGGGCCTCCTGCGGCCAATATGCTGCCCGCCTCTCCGCATCGTCAATTGTGCCGAAACGTTTCAGTATTTTTCGTCACATCGGCCCTTGTCGGTTGGCCAAGACGCTGCTATATTGCGCCTCGCTATCTGGATCGCGAATTTTACCCTGGACCCTAAATGACTGAAAGTCCTTCGCCTCTTCTTCCGCCCGAGATCGCCCAAGCCTCGGAAAAACTGATCCGCGGCATGGGACTGAGTCAATCCACCGCGGTCAACATGCTGGAGATGATCGGAATTGGGCCGTTCATCACCATCGGCGTCATTATCTCTGCGATGGGCGGGCCGCAAGCCATTCTTGGCTGGTTCCTCGGTGCGTTATTTTCCATCTGTGACGGCATGGTGTATGCAGAGCTTGGCGCTGCCATGCCTGGCGCTGGCGGCTCCTATATTTACTTCCGAGAAGCTTTCAACCCGCGCACCTGGGGGCGGTTGTTCTCGTTTCTTTTTCTCTGGGAAACCATCTTTGTCGCACCGCTGGCCATTTCCGCCGCTTGCGTAGGGTTTGCGGATTACACGCACTACGTTTTGCCAAGCTTGACGCACACCGGCATCGGTGCAGTCGCAGCTGGAGTCTGCGTTTTGGTTACCTTCCTTCTTTATCGCCCCATAAAAACGGTTGGCCGGCTCTCTGTGGTGATGCTTGCCGTCGTTTTAACCGCCATGCTGTGGGTCATCACCACGGGAATCATCCACATGAATCCGAAGATGGCTTTCGATTTTCCGCCGGGTGCGTTTCGTCTATCCAGGACGTTTTTCTACGGCCTTGCCAGTGCCACCTTAATCGCAATGTATAACTATGGCGGGTACAACAACATTACGTACCTCGGCGGCGAAGTAAAAAATCCGACCAAAAACATTCCGCGCGCTATCGTCCTGTCGGTTCTGGTCGTAGCCGTTCTCTACCTTTTTATGAGCGTGGTGATTATTGGAACGATTCCCTGGCGCGACGCGGCTGTGTCGCATGCCGTGGTCTCTGAATTTATCGGTAAGATTCACGGTTCTCGCGCCGCTTCGATCATGACCGCTTTGATTCTCGCTGCCACTCTCGGTGGCATTTTTACCATGAGCCTGGGCTATTCCAGGATTCTCTACGCGGCGGGCGCCGAGGGTAATTTTTTTAAAGTATTGGGCAGTGTTCATGCCAAAGGACGCTTCCCCACCGTCTCGCTTCTGGTGATTAACGCCTTAGCAATTCCGCTTTGTTGGTTTTCGTTGGAGCGCCTGGTCTCCGCGCTCATGATCATTCAAATCGTTTTTCAATTTATCCCCCAGGTGTTTGCCATATTCGCCATGCGCATCTACCGCAGGGAAATCTCGCTTCCGTATAAAATGTGGCTGTACCCGCTCCCGGCGCTGGTCGCGCTGACCGGATGGATCTTCGTGGCGATCACGCCGGATCAACGGCAGTACCTCGGCACCGCAATCATTCTATTTTTAGCGGGACTGGGCCTGTATTTCTTGCGGGCACGGGTAATGAAGTTATGGCCGCTCGGGAGCAGTTCGGGATAGCCACTGCTCAGTGGCATTCATCGAATAATCAGCGCGGCGCAGGCGCCTTCGGTGGACTGCAAGAATCCCGAACCATCAGTTGTGTCGCCAGTAGCGTGGGCGTGGGAACGCTGGGCCGTCCTTCCAGATGGTCGATCAACATTCGCGCCGCGATCATGCCCAGTTCTCGCGCTGGTTGACGAACTACCGTGAGCCTCGGGCGCAACAAAGTCGCCCAGTAAAAATCATCAAATCCCAGCAGGCTGATTTCCTCCGGGCACACCAGACCAATCTCCTGGATGGCGGCCAAGGCTCCCAAAGCCATCATATTGTTCGTGCAGAATATCGCCGTCGGGCGGTCGGCTCTCGTCAGCAATTGCATCGTGTGCACGTGCCCGCTTTCCATGTCGTTGTGGCCGCTGTGGATCATTGATCGGTCTGGACGGATTCCGGCGCTGCGCAGCGCTTGCAGGAATCCCTCCAACCTGTCGACGGATGTTCCACTTGAGGGATCTCCCGTGATGATGCCCACTTTGCGATGGCCCAGACTGAGGAGGTACCGCGTGGCACTGTCCGCCGCCCGCCGGTTATCGATTCCCACTCTCCCGACGTAGGAATCCTTTGTCAGCGGATAACGGTCTGCATAAACCACCGGAAGGTTTCCCAGATCCGTTTTTCCTTTTCCCTTCAGGGCGTCGATAGCGGGGACGCGCACAATGCCGTCAACGCGCCTTCTGTGAAATGAATCCAGGTAATTTCGCTCTTCCTCCCAGCTGTCCCGCGAATCGCCAATCAGAACCGTGTAGCTTGCTGAAGCGGAGTAATCCTTGGCCCCTCGTACCAGCTCGATATAGAAATTATTCGACAGGTCCGGCACAACGATCGCAATCGAATGCGTCTTTTGCAGCCGCAGACCGCGCGCCAGGTCATTGGGCCGATACTTCAGCTCCTTGATGGCATTCTCAATCCGGCTCCGCATGTCCGCGCTGACATAATCGGAATTGTTCAGGGCTGCCGAAATTGTCGATACCGAAGCGCCAGCCGCCTTAGCGACGTCTCGAATCGTAACGTGTCGTCGCACCCGTTTGCTTTTCGCCTTCAACGCATTCCTCCGCACGCCGACAAAAGAGTCTCATCCTTTCCGGTTTTTCTCGATATTCCCCGAAACATTTCGGCATCTACGGGGACAATTGCTGCCACCGGAAGTTTAATACTGATGGTTTGGCATTGGCCAGCGACGGTCCGGCTTCGCGCAGACGTAAAGATAACACGAGTGCCGGTACATAAATATTAAGGGACCAGTTATGAGCGTCGCGACAAGCAGTCCAAGCCCTTTCTTCAGCGAATGTGCTCTATCCGCTTATACACCGGCGAGATTCATCACAAACCAAGGCTTTACGGATTATCGAGCACATTTCTCGCCCCGATATTATAATATGTCAAAGCGCTTTGACGCCGCAGCATGTCGGCTTAGCGCTCCGAGGAGTGTGCATGAGTTCACTACCCTCTGTCGTCCATTCTAAGAAGCTTACGAAAGAGCAGTCCGGCGAAATGCTACGCTTTTCCCGCGACAGCGTGCAGTGGGAATGGATGAGCATGTCCGCGCGCCGTCTGAATCCCGGCGAAACCTTCGAAGCTGCTACCAAGGGCGAGGAAGCGGCGTTCGTGATACTGGGCGGCCGCTGCACGGCGAATTGGGGAAAAGGTCCGCAAGCGATCGGCGCCCGAAAAAATGTGTTTGATGGACTACCCTACTGCCTGTACCTTCCGACTGGCCACACCGTAAATTTCAGAGCAGACACCGCGTGTGAAATTGCGGAGTGTCGCGTACCTTCCGAAGCCAAGCTGGAGCCCAAATTGGTAACTCCCGACGATGTTGTCACCGGTTTGCGCGGCGGAGGGAATGCCTCCCGCCAGATCGTGGACATCATTCGTCCCGACTTCCCCGCGGACAAACTGGTGGTGATCGAGGTGTACACGCCGGGTGGTAACTGGTCCAGCTATCCGCCGCACAAGCACGACGTGCATAATCCTCCGCAGGAAGTGGACCTCGACGAAATCTACTATTACCGCATCGACCATCCAGACGAAGGATTTGCCCTGCAACGGTTGTATTCGCCTGACCGCGCACAGAACGTTACGGTCTGTGCCAAAGATGGTGACGCGGTATTGGTACGGTCCGGTTATCATCCCGTGGTGGCCGGCCCGGGCTACAACGTCTACTACTTAAATTTTCTCGCGGGAACCTCGCGCACCTTGGCGGTTACAGAAGATCCGCAACACGTTTGGCTCAAAACGACTTGGAAGGATACGGATTCGCGGTTACCTCTGGTAACGAAAAAATGATTTCTCCGCACACCGCCGGACCGTGCGCGCCAACTGGTCTGGTGGTTGTTTCTGCGGCATGCTAATGCCCATCAGCCCTGATAATACGCAAGGAGAATAACTCCATGAAGCGCCGCTTGACCGTTGCACAGGCGATTGTCAGTTATCTGCAGAAGCAGCATTCCTCTCGCAATGGCAAGGAGTACCGCTTCATTGAAGGCATCTTCGGAATTTTCGGTCACGGCAATGTCGCTGGAATTGGACAGGCTCTCGAACAGGATTCCGGCTTGAAGTATTACCTCTGTCGAAACGAACAGGCCATGGTCCACACCGCGGCCGCATTCGCCAAAGCTAGTTTCCGAATGAGAACCCTGGCCTGCACCACTTCCATCGGCCCCGGTGCCACGAATATGGTGACGGGCGCGGCGCTTGCGACCGTAAATCGCCTCCCCGTTCTCTTATTGCCGGGAGATATTTTTGCCCGGCGCAACGTGTCGCCAGTCCTGCAACAATTGGAGTCCGGTAGTTCCCAAGACGTTTCGGTAAATGATTGCTTCAAGCCGATCTCACGCTACTGGGACCGGATTCAGCGCCCAGAACAGTTGTTGACCGCCTTGCCGGAAGTGATGCGCGTCTTAACGTCGCCCGCGGAAACGGGAGCGGTCACCCTCAGCCTTCCCCAAGATGTGCAAACGGAGGCTTTCGACTTTCCCGAGGAGTTTTTCCAAAAGCGTGTTTGGGTGATTCCTCGTAGCCGATGCGATCAAGTTCTGCTGAAGCTGGCCGCGGAATGGATCCATGGGGCCAAGAAACCGCTGATCGTTGCAGGTGGAGGAGTGCTCTATTCCGAGGCGAGCGCAGCGTTGGCAAAGTTCGCGGAGGCCACGGGCATTCCTGTCTGTGAGACCCAGGCGGGAAAAGGTGCTCTCCTGTATGACCATCCGCAGGAAGTCGGTGCGGTCGGAGTAACCGGAACGCCGGGCGCAAATATTCTGGCGCGAGAAGCGGATCTGATTATTGGCATTGGCACGCGTTACAGCGATTTCACCAGCGCTTCCAAAACCGCATTCCAACATCCTGACGTGCGCTTCATTAACATAAATGTGGCGGAGTTCGATGCCTACAAACATGCGGCGCTGCCTTTGACCGGCGATGCCCTTGCGACCCTCGATGAACTTCGCACCGCTGTCGCGGGTTACGCCGTCGAAGAAAGTTACCGAACGAACGTTGTACGATTCCGCGCGGAGTGGGAAAAAGAAGTGGATCGAATCTTCGGAATTCGCAAGGCGCCGCCCATCAGCCAGGGCGAAGTGATCGGTGTTGTGAATGCCGCGATTCAAGCCGGAGACACCATGGTTTGCGCCGCGGGAAGTTTGCCGGGCGACCTCCACAAATTGTGGCGAACCAACAGACCTGGTGGCTATCACCTGGAATACGGCTATTCCTGCATGGGCTATGAAATCGCCGGCGGCCTGGGCGTCAAGATGGCGAACCCTGATGGTGCGGTGTACGTGCTGGTGGGTGATGGCTCGTACTTGATGATGGCGCAGGAAATCGTGACCTCTCTCCAGGAAGGATACAAACTCAATATCGTGCTCCTCGACAACCACGGTTTTTCCAGCATTGGCGGGCTCAGCCGCAGCTGCGGCAACGAGGGCATGGGAACAAACTACCGCTACCGCCGCGATGGAAAATATGACGGAGATCTCCTCCCGGTGGATTTCGTAAGCAACGCCGCAAGCCTCGGTGCATGGGCCACTCGCGCAAGGACGCGAGACGAACTTTCCTCTGCGCTGGTTGAAGGACGGAAGCACCCGCGAACAAGCGTGGTGGTAGTAGAAACCGCCTACGAGGAACGCGTTCCTGGTTACGAATCCTGGTGGGACGTGGCCATCGCCGAAGTTTCAGAGCGCGAGCCGGTGCGCGCGGCGCGGGAAAAATATGAAGAGGCGCTCAAGAAGGAGCGCATTTTTTTCTGATTTATTTCACCGGACGGCCCGGACGTTCCTGCTCATCCTTCGGAGCGCTCGGCGTTCCGCGTTGCTTGAAGCCACATGATTCCCTCACGCGAAGTTCCGGAAGCAACTTTTTCACCACTCCCGGCCCAATGTTTCCGTTGATCCGTTCCAGCAGGAGTTCGACCGCTTCCTGGCCCACTTGGTACTTTGGTAGCTCCACAGTCGTAAGCTTTGGGTGAAAGATTCCCAGCCACGGGTAGTCGTCAAAACTCACCAGACCAAAATCCTCGGGACAGCGCAGCCCCATCTCTTCTGCTAGCTTCAGCAGCCCAACGGTCATCAGGTAATTGGCTACATAGATGCCGTCCGGCCGGTGAGAAAGCAGCAAATTTGCTCCGCGATAGCCGGACTCCATTCGATAATCTCCCTCGACGACTAGGGCGGAATCATAAGGGAGGTTGTTCGCTTTCAGGGCGTCACGAAAGCCTTCCCATCGGGCTTTGCCGTTACTGATTTTCCTGGGACCACCGATCAATCCGATGCGTTTTCGTCCGGCTCGCGCAAGATGGCACACCGCATCGAAGGCGCCCTGATAGTCGTCTGTCACCACAGCGTCCTTGGAAATCTTGGGAAATGTCCGCATCACGAGCACGATGGGGATCTTCATCTCTTGCATCATCTGCCGCAGCGTCGGGCTGATGTCGCAGATCGCCTTGGTTAAAAGGATGCCATCCACGCGCTTTAACAGCAGCAGCTCCAGGGCGTTCTCTTCCTTTTCTTGTATATCGTCGCTGTTGCAAAGCAGGAGATTGTAGCCATGCTTCTGTGCCGCATCCTCCGCCCCTCTCACCACCATCGGAAAAAACGGGTTCGCAATGTCGGGAACAATCATGCCGATCGTGTGAGTTTTCTGCGCTGCCAGGCCGCGCGCCAGGAGGTTAGGGCGATAATTTAGCTTGCGGATCGCCGCTTCCACGCGCTCCCGCAATTTCTTGCCGACGTGACTCTTATGATTGATGACCGCTGACACGGTAAACACAGACACGCGGGCACCGCGAGCCACATCGTAAATGCTGGCTGCGTTGCCGGTCTTGGCTGATTTCTTCCTGCGTCGCATGGCGCACTCGCGGACTGACTTTAGCCCACTTCCGGGACATTCTCCAGTCCTCGGCGATATAAGCGATTATACGTCTTATCAACTTGGAGCCTTATGGATATAGCCTGGTTGTCTCACCGGTGGTGATCTACAGAGCCTTGACCTTTCTGGCTCTAGAGTGCAGGTCAGCGGCATACACTTTAGAGCCCAACAGCCTATACCAAGGACAAATATGGAATCACGCCCGAAGGAGGCGGCACCTTGATTGTTGGCACGCATAACCAACGCATTCCGATTTCTTGTTTTAATCTAGCCGTCAAAGCGCTAAGATTTCGTCGAAGCTTTTACGTACGGAGACAATGCTGTCTCTGGCAAAGCTCTTGTTTGCAGGAATGCACCTGCGCGCCTTCTCAACGAGAGCCGCAGAAGGAGGCACAAATGACTCGAACGGCAACGGGCCAAACTTTCAAGAGTCCTCTGCACGAGATGACGCAGACAACTCCCACGTGCCTCTGGAATGATTCCGCTTCCATCCAGGAGTTGACCTACTCCATCGAACACGGCGCGGTGGGAGCAACTTGCAATCCCGTCATTGTCGTCGGCGTCCTGAAGAAGGAAATGCCTCAATGGAAAGATCGTATCCAGGCTTTGATTCGTGACTCGCCCACGGCTACGGAAGACGAAATTGCCTGGCAATTGGTACGAGAGATTTCCTGTAAGAGTGCCGCGCTACTGAAACCTATCTTCGATGCACAGTGGGGCCGCAACGGCCGGCTTTCCATTCAAACTGATCCCCGGTTCTTCCGCGATACGGAAAGCATCGTTCGCCAGGCCGAAGAGTTCAACAAACTGGCTCCGAATATCATCGTCAAGATTCCGGTAACCCGCGCGGGAATTCCCGCCATCGAAGAGGCGACCTATCGCGGCATCAGCATCAATGCCACCGTATGCTTTACTCTGCCGCAGTGCGTTGCTGTTGCGGAAGCCGTAGAACGCGGCCTGAAACGCCGGGAAAGTGAAGGCAAAGAGATTGCCACCATGGGTCCGGTTTGCACCATTATGGTTGGACGTCTGGATGATTGGCTGAAGGTGGCTGCGGAAAAAGAGAATATCTCTATCGATCCCGGATATCTCGAATGGGCCGGCGTCGCTGTTTTCAAGAAAGCCTATCAGGTCTTCCGGAAGCATGGCTACCGCATCCGGTTGCTTTCGGCCGCGTTTCGAAATCACATGCACTGGAGCGAGTTCATTGGCGGCGATGTGGTCATCTCGCCCCCCTACGCGTGGCAAGTTCGTTTCAACGCCAGCGATATCGAGGTGCTATCCCGAATCGGTAAGCCCGTAGACTCCCGAATCCTCGAAGAACTCACAAAGAAGTTCGCGGATTTTCGCCGCGCAAACGAGGAGGATGGCTTGCGTCCCGACGAGTTCGACGCGTTTCCCCCCACCCGTCGCACACTGCGCCAATTCATAGCCGCGTGTCACGACCTCGACGGCATAGTGCGCGATGTGCTAATCCCCAACCCCGACTCCGCATGATCCACCAGGAATATTGCCGATGCAATGTCAGCTCTAGTCACATAGAGTTATTAGCGTTGGGCGTTTGCAAGTGTTACCGAAAGGGACGGCCGCTCGGGAGAGAGGTAATAGGTTACGCGATACTATACCCCTGCTATCGTCTGTCATGTAAAATGTCGGGACGAAACGAAAGAGGACGGTACACAACCCGAAGCATCATAACACGTTCAGAAAACCACCTAAAAACCTTCAGCAGAAGTGCCTGATTTAAATGGATAGACGCCAGGCGATTAGGCCGTTCAAATTTCATCCGATTCTTTAACAGTGCTGGTAGACATTGAGCGGGCGCTATCGTCCCTCAGCGCTCACATTTTCTGCTTTAAACCTAGGAATCAAGAGTTACACCGCATCATAATGTAAGATCTGCGAGGGCACCATCGGGCTTGTGTGGGATATTGCTTCCGCGGCTTGTCAAAGATGATGTCGCTGAGTGCAATATTGCAAGAGACCTGGAGAATGCAGAAATCTAGGGAGCGCCTCACTGTTTTTCTTTGTTTGGTTTTTGGGAGGTGCTTACGCTCTTTTGTGCAGTAGTTCGGTCACCGAACTCGGCACTATGCTCCCGGTGGCGGGTGGCTGGTATGTCTATTCGAGCCGGGCGTTCGGACAAAGAATCGGTTTCGTCGTCGGATGCTGCGATTAGGTTGTGCAATCGGTCGCCACAGCCTATCTGGCCGTGGCGTTCGGAGAATTTGTCGCAGGCTTCTATCCCGGACTCACGGCTCACGCACAAAAGACCGGGGTCGCTGTGTTGGTTTTCCTCGCAGCACTGAATTGGGTTGGCCTGCGGATGGGCAGTCGCGCACAAGAACTCACAAGTTTGGTTAAAGCTGTCGGACTTCTCGCATTGGTCGCTGCGTGTTTCATCGTTTCACCGAAAGCCCCGGTAACGTCACCTTCTTTGCTTTCAGATTCATTCGCACTGTCGTGGTCCGTCCGGAGTTCGAACGGTTTCAACCAGCGACCAGTAGGTGTGATCCTTGCCATCCTTGACTCGATGGTTCCGGCTTGACAATGAGCAACGCCGATCGCCAATCGTTCCACAACCGTGAGAGCCAAACCCACAGAACTCGGTCAGTCCAACGGAGACGCAGCTTATGACCGCGGCTCGAACGCTCCAAGATCAATAGCCGATGACGGAGGGCAAGAATCTCTGCTAGCAGAGCGGCGGGCTCGGAAACAATCTCGGAGAGAGAAGAGTAAAGTGACCATGGTTTGGAAAGGCTACCGGTCGCGCCTCCATAAATGCAACGATTTCAATGCCTACGGACGCAACGATGAGCCGTTGCGTGCCCGGCTGGTAGAACTGGCGCGGGAGAAGCCGCGGTTCGGCTACCGTCGCTTGCACATTCTGCTGGATCGCAGCGGCGAGGACGTGAATCACAAACGTGTGTATCGCGTGTATCGGGAGGGGGTGTCGGTGGCAGTGAAAAATAGGTCCAGATTGGCGGCGGACTGGTCCCTTTCCGTTTTGAGCCTTTCCCTCTTGGAAAGAGGGGGTTTCTTGGAACGG
>WNFJ01106387.1_pt1 | contig 24062 bp, 19 predicted proteins | sample 5400461 | NCBI WGS metagenome assembly WNFJ01 (sample SAMN13153349, study PRJNA577476) | soil metagenome | isolation source: 115 cm saprolite on Douglas fir-dominated hillslope | place: USA:California | collected 2013-09-17
GGTGGACGACGTGCGCCGCATCGATTGCAGCGGTTGAGCCCGCGTCCGCAAGGCCAGTTTCAATCTCGCCGGCAAGCACCAACGCATCGATCGCGGAGCCGGATCCGGCGTCGAGGCAATCGATCTCAGCGCGCAGCTGTTGGAGCAGAGAACGTGTTGAAAGGAGATCGCGACTCTTGCGGAAAACGTAGAGTTTCCAGGCGTCTTCGTCGCGGTCGACCGCGTGAGGAGCGACGAGCAGGTTTTTGGAATTGGAAAGGTCGCCCACGGCAAAGCTGCTTCTTAGGTTGAGATGCGAAGGAGAAGGCCAGTGCTGCGCGAAGTCGCTACTCGTGTGGCGCAGCACCGGCAAGCCACAAGCAAGAATAAATGTGGAGCGCAGCCGTGGAGCGTCGCCATGGAGCGCAGCCGCCCTCGGCTGCGTCTCTGCCCCTCGCGAAATCGTCGCGAAACCAAGAGGATTTTGACTCATAAAGAGCGCAGGTGCCCGCCCGTGAAAGTCGCCTCAGCCGAGACGACGGTGCCACAATAACGATCAGGTTCAGCAACATCCCCGAGCCCTTTGTTTGACCTGGCTGCTCCGCCGTCATAAAATCAACTAGGCTGGCGCTTGGCGCCGGCTTCCTTTTCTCAATCTGCTGCCCCCTCGTTCAACGGCAGGACAGCTGACTCTGGATCAGCATATCGGGGTTCGAATCCCTGGGGGGCAGGGGGGGCAGCCAATAAAAATCAATAACTTACGTTCCTAGGTTCTTCCCAAAAGCCTCAGTCGTACCAAAAGTCGTACCAATTCGTTCGTAAACACGCTGGAACTCCCCTGTATCTCGGGCAACACCAAGCCCGGCCGGGGGATGAAACGTACAAGTTCTTAGAAAAGTGCTGTTTGAGAACTTAGGTAATTGTGTTCAGCCCCGACGGTACCGTTTGCCGTCTCTTGAATTAGAAGGACCACATCGCGAAGCGATCTGAGAGGGTGGGCATGCAGAGTGGAAATCAAGGGGGCATTGCCGATTGCAGAAGGTGCGGGCTGCTTAAAGTCGACAATGTACAGACGTTTCCCCAGCGAGCGTGCGGTGCGAGCTGCCTCAACTGTGCCGCCGCTCTCGCCAGCTTCAATAACAATCACGCTATCCGCCAAACCACAAACCACGTCGTTGCGTTTCATTGCGGCACTAGCGAACCACGGTTGCCCAAAGGGAAACTGGGATATCGCGAGCACATGTTCTGGGTTCACGAGGGGTTTAAGTTCTCGTTTTACATGGAAGTGCTTGAAACCGAAAGGCAACACAAACACTGTATCTCCGCCGGCTTCCAATGCAGCGTGATGCGCGGTGGTATCCACGCCTTTCGCATATCCACTAACCACAACGATACCCGCTTTGGCAACAGCGCGTGCAATCATCGCAGTGGTTTCCAGGCCGTGCTCTGAAGCGTGCCGTGAACCTACAATTGCCGCACTTGGCCGCCTAGACAGTTCGAGATTGCCCGCGGCATCTATCTCTCTCGGAGGCTGCTTCAAAATAAACAGCTTTGAGGGGAATCGAATGTCTTCGCAGATTAGGCGTAAAGGTTCGCCTAATGTTTGCTTGCTGGCAATTTTGTGCCCCATCGTGTTCACCGATTCACGCGTGTTTTAGTCGCCGTAACCAAGTATACCTTTGAAACCCCAGCTTTCCTGAGAGTGCGAGCCACCTCTCCTGCGGTCGCTCCAGACCTGTAAAGATCGTCCACTAAGAGAACGGTCTTGACGCCTTGGTCCCTATCAAAGTTGAAGGCCCCTGCGAGCTCGACTGCTCGCACCGCGGGATCAAGTATGTTCTTAAGGGACTTGGTCGCTTTCGTTTTTCGTAGCTTCTTCGACAGATTCGGCAAAGACAAAATCTCGGACATCTTTTTCACGATCGCCGGAACCGGCTGAAATCGTCTCGTGGTCGAGGCGGGAACCCCCACAATACCATCAATCTTGTCTAGATCAAATTTGCGATGACTCCACTCGGCAAGGACGCGCGCCAATCTCTTCGCGTTATTCTTCTTCTGGCCGTATTTGAGGTCGTACACCAACTGGCCAAGAGGAGTGCGTTCAGTGATGAATCCACCTGCTCCGTCTGGCACGCTCGACACGGTATGCTCGTCGAGCGAATAGCCGCGAGACCAAGGCCCCTTTACCTTTTCAGGACGGCATTCGACACCTTTTAGCCTGACGGGTTTTGCGGGCATTATGGTTTCCCTCCGCGAGTTACGGCCTCCCCGTAGTCGACTCCTTAAAATCAAGCGTGCAGCTCAGCCCGAAGCTCGTCAAACACACGGTCTGCTCCCCACGCCTGAGCTGCCGTGTAAGCTAATCGGCGAAGCTGATCTGGCGAAAGGGCAGTGCGTCCCTTATAGCCAAGGTCATGTTCGGCTTCCGACCATGCATGTTGGAACAGTGTTTTGATCTGGAGTTCGAAAAACCTCGGGACCTCCGCAAGATCGACTCCCTCGGGAACGACATCGCGAGGCAGCGGTAGGACAAAATGTCTTCCAACGTAGCCAAACTCCCACTCCGACTCGGGTACGAGCTCCCGTTTCTCGATAGGTTGAAAATAGCGAGCGATCACGTCAGCGACAACAGACACGTCGTGCTGATAGAAGACAATCACCCTTGCTCCGAGCTGATCCTGGATTTCTGTTAGTGGTCTGTGGTACTTCGGCGAACCGTCTTCCTTTGTGCGGCGAGCCTTCTCAGCAAAACGTGCAGGGTCCTTGGCTCTCGCCGCTATGCGGTCGATATGAGGAACACCTGCAAGGTGTCCTTCCAGGTGACTTTGCAGATTCCGGGCAACCGCCTTTAGGAAAGCCTCGTACCGTCGCTGATAATCGGCGATTGGGTCATTCATTTTGTCTTCCTCAGCTCTTCGTCAACTACTCTTCCCTGCGTGATGTATCGAACTTGGCCTGCTCCCTCACCCACCTCCTGCTGCTGAAAGACCTCATTAAAGCGAGCATCCTCCGCGATCAACAGCGCCCCATTGTCTAGCCCGACTGCGCGGTAGGGCGCGTGTCGCTCGAACTCGGCGCGATCAAACTGGAATACCTCATCCAACAGGTCCGCACGCGGGAAACTCTCCTGAAGAGCAGTTGTAGCTGCTTCGGAAAGGCCAAGCTGCTGAACCAATTGACGGGCGCTCTGACGACGACCTTCCTGACCGCGCATCAAGTTCGCGGCGGAGATTAATTCGTGCTTTACCACGAGATCATCAGCGGAATGAATCGCATCCCGGAGTGCGACGGCCAAGCGCTTCGTCCCGGCCGGCCCGGTTGTACGTAGCTCGGATAAGAGAAATTCTCGAATCCAGTAGTCTGACAACTCGCGTGGGCCCCTGATCTGCAAGTCCACAGCACGGCCATCCCAAAAGCCGCGTTCCGGTGCGTCAGAGGAATAGAAGGCGCTCTTGTACGCTTTGGCGCTCTTCATGAAGACGCGTTCGACGAACTCAACAGACAGATGCTCTGCTTGTTCTTCCGCGATCACACCCTGGTCAGCTGGAAAACGTGAAATGACTAAGCGCTGTTCACCGTCCGCCTCACCCTTCATCAAGAACAGCAGGCCCAACCCCGATCGGTGAGTGCTCACGGATTGCAGACGGCTTGCGATAAGTCGCCCTCTTGGGATTGTGGGATGCTCCACATAAGCGACCAGAAGATGACGACACTCGTTTTGCTGTTCGCCGCCAGGCCCAGCTCGAAAAACGATATCGATTTTGCATTCCTCGGCTGCCCGCTCAAATACTCCTGTTAGCATTCTAAAAAGCGAACCACGCCGCGGAATATCCGTTCCGCCAATATTGGGTTGTTCGGCTTCGTTTTTTGCGGGATGGACGAGAAAGCTATGTACTCGCTCGATTGGCATTTCCCCTCCAGCCACGGAGTAATCCTTCTGACCTGGTCAGTGCCACTGGGGATTTATGGCGATATGTTATCACTATGAAAGGAAAAGACATCCGCGAACGGACCGATTACAAGGCTGTCAGAGCGGTCAGCACCTCGACGACTTCTTGTTCGTCCACTCGCCGGGCGATGCCCAATCATATCGGAGACAGTGGGCACAGAAATCGAAAGACGCCTTTGAAAGACAAAAAGGGGAAACTGCTAGGAGAAAAGGGATCAGCAGAACAAGAGACAAGTGCGGACAAAACACCGTAGTTGGACTCCTTACGGCGTTCACACACACAGAGCCGGGCTCGCTGCTTACGCGGATATTTCAATGGGGTGGGGGCGGAGGTGGCGTTGATCTTCACGTCCGTTGCTCCGGAGGGGAAAAACGTTAAGGAAGAACTGGTTCTGGAGTTTCTGCGGCGTTCTTTGTGGCTTGTTAGAATGATCCAGCAAACAAATCCAGAGTGGGGCCAAATCTGGCGGTGGTGTCGATGTCAGGGACGCGAGGAAAACGAGGATCAAAAGCCGGCCCGGTTCTCTCTGGGGCAGTAGGAGGCCCGAGCACCGGGGCCGGCCTTAATTATCAAATCACCTATGCCCTTCTGCGCCTGTTACAGCTATTTCCAGAAGTCCTAAGTTTTCCCGCACGCAATCCGTCGATCCGTGTCGAACCACGGGAGTTGGATGGTGCGACGGTCACAAGGTGGGACGTAGGCTTTGAGAGCCCGAAGGAAATGGCTGAGGTAAAACTGAACCCAACCAAAGAAGATCTAGACGAGTGGGTACAGCGTGCTGGTGCGCATGGTGGTCGCGAGGGACTCAAGTTCGTACTCGTCTACAGCAAAGCGCCTGTTCGACGGATGGTCGCGATCAGTAATCTCTTACGGATTGCCCGCGAAGTCCCATCCGATGCTGCGAAATTCTTGGCACTCGTGGATCTCGAAGAGATACCTGACGCAGAAGGGTTCTTGTCTCAGCTGGGACACAATCCGCAAGAAGTGCTCGCGACAATGAAAGTGCTTCATCTTCCCGACCACGTATTGGATTCGCAGGTCGATTTCTTGTGCGCCACCCTAGCTGGCCGGGAGCAGGGCAAGGGTCTCCGCGACATGTTGTTTGGCCGCATTGCTGCAGCGATTCCAGACAGAGCCACTCTCCAAGTCCGTGATCTAATCAAGCTCGCGATCGATGCCGGTATCCACCTCCACAGTGCGCCAGAGGTGGACGTGCCAGGCTTGCCTACTGAAATTAAGGAGGCGATGCTTCTCCTCAATAGGTGTGGGGTTCCAGTTCCGGTCCCCATTCTTGCGAACGCAGTTGGGTCAACGCCTGAAGTTCTTAACGAATTGCTTGAACACGCACGGGGAGCGGTTCTGGTTGCGGATGGAAAGTGGAAGCTAGCTCCCCTCCCAGTGCCCCTGCCGCACGCCTCTGGAGATCTCTGCGCTAGAGGATTGAAGGCCATCCTCTCATTTATAGACACTAACAGGTACCACGATGAGGGTCGGCAACAGGTGCACAACGCCGTCGCCCTCGCTCGAATCTGCGCGAGCGCGCGCCCGGATGCCGTTGCCCGAATGTTCATTACGATCGACAAGCCGCTGAAGGCTTGGGGAGATAAGCACCTCGTTCTCGATGCAGCAGAGTTGGTTATAGGATGTGCGCGAAGAGCGCCTTCTCGGGGACGTCCAGAGGTAGAGGGCGAAGCGCAGGCCATGATCTGTGGGAAGTCGTGGGCGCTTCAACGCATAGGACGATTAGACGAGGCGAGAATTGCTGCCGAGAAGAGTCTCAAGCTGGGGGAAGACATTGGGTGGGACCGCAACACAGCCTATTGCGAAAAATGCGTAGGTCGGCTGTACCGAATCATGGCAGAGGACGCGGCGGATCCGGAAAAGAAACGGGAGTTTCTGAACTCGAGTAAAACCCGGCTAGAGACCGCAATTGCGCGATTCTCTCTCTCACTAGAGTTCGGGCCCGACCACCCAGAAATTGGTGACTGTTACAGCCTTCTTGGTCGAACGTACCTAGTCGCACAGGACACTAAGCGGGCGTGGGAGTGCGTGGCAAAAGCCGGCAGCCTTCTGACCCAGAACGATGGCAAGGACTACCTGGATCTTAAGATCCTTGAAGGTGAGTTGTTGGAAAGACGTGATCGAGAAGCAGCGGAAGCTTGTTACAACGAGGTTCTGACGCAAGAGTTCGTTGGCGATGCTGAGAGGTCCGAGATTGCGGCGCGGGCATATTTGAGGCGCGCCAAGAACCGAGCGGCGATGGGGAAAGAGGAAGTGGCGGCTCGCGACTTCGCAAAAGCCGAGGAGCTATGGAACCGCCTCGGGGAACCCGGGAACGCCGCCGTGGCGGCCTGGGATCGATTTAAGATGCAGAAGACCATTCCGGTCTCTGCATTGAGCCTACTGTTAAAGGAGCAGTCCTTCCCCGTGCGTGTCGAGGTTATTCGAGAACATCAGCGCCGGCTGGAAGCCTTCTCTGGGAGACGTGTTGCTAGGCGTGCTGAGCCTAGCATTGAGTATTGGCAGCAGCTAATCAAATTAGCCCGAGAAAAAGTCGCAGTCGAGAACGTTCAATGGTAATGTCCAAAAGATCTAAACAATGGAAGAGTGCAGCGGCGAAGCGTCTGTTGTCATTGGCGGGTAATTCGGCCACTGTTGAGGATGCCGTGCAGATCGTCGCGAACGAAGCCATTCGAGACATACCCCATCCCCCACTACATCTGGAGGCTTTGGCCGAACGGCTCAATGTAACCAGGATAAGCTACGAGGAGATACCGTTTTCCGGAGAGTTGCGGCCTTCCAATGGCGGGTTTGCGATAGTCTGTTCAGTTCACCTCTCGCCAACTCGTCGTCGCTTCACGATCGCGCATGAACTCTCACATGCGATATTTGAGAAGAGTGGTCGAAACTGCCCAAGGACCGGTACCGAACTGGAACGGTTGTGCGACATGTTAGCAACCGAGTTGTTGATGCCTCGTCAAGCGTTTCTGGAGAGGTGCGGTACGGATCCCGACATCAATACCATTTTCGACCTCGCTCGTACCTTCCAGACGTCAGTCACAACGACCGCCATTCGTTGCGCCGAATTACTGCGGCTTTCAGTGTTCCAGGTGCAAGATGGTTCTGTCGTGTGGAGCCATGGCGCCATAAGGAAAGGTCCACTGCACGGCCTTGATGACCATCTGAGGATGCTCATCTCGGATGGAATTGCGGGTGGGAGCGGAGAAGAGCTTCTCCCTCTTAATCTGCGTGGCATCGTTAAGTACTGGCAGGTGAGATATCGTGGCACAAAAGGCCGCGTTCTTTTCTTGATGCGACCAGACCGCTCACATCTGTCTGCAACGACACTTAACGGGAGTCCAACCACTCGATGAAACTTAGCTCTTTTGCCGAATACTATGTCTCTGAAGGTACCGAACTCGCCTAGCAGCGGAGGAATGCTCCAATCGAACCCAAAAGAGAGGCTGAAAAGTCACTGGTGTGACGTGCTCCAATTTGTGATATGAAAGTTGTAGAGTTTTACCCCCGTGAAGAAGGAAAGTCTTGGTGGGGAACTCGGACAATTGCGGTGCCGATCAACAACAAAAAGTCGTACCAACGAGTCTTACCAATTGGATTGTTGGGCACTGAGATTCCCGCATGTTCCTGGTTGTTCACCGAGCGCCATTCCGCGGGGCAGCACTCAAGATAACACTCAGAAAAGAAAGGAGCTTACGTAGCTTTCCGTAGACTTCGGGGAACACCGAGGAACAAGGGAAGAATCAATGGTAGCTTGTCTTCTGGATCAGCATATCGGGGTTCGAATCCCTGGGGGGGGGGCAGCCAAATCAAATCAACAACTTACGCAGTTTCTGTTTCCCCGGTGTGCCGTGAATTTATCGCGGTCCTCACGATTTCCAGTTCCGGGTGTTGGTAAGTCATAGCGATCTTCACATCCGAGTGGCCCATCGCGTCCATCACAGCCTTTAGATTGCCAGTCTTGCGCATGACATAGGTTCCAAAGTCATGCCTCGCGCAGTACAGAACTAAGTCTTCAGGCAATCCCGCGGCCTTCCGAGCTCTTACCCATTGCCTGTTCACAAAAGCAGCCCCGATGTGCTTGCCCTTGTACCGAGATTTGAAAACCCAACCCTCGGTGCGATCGGCGCAGCGAGTTGTGAGAATCTCAAACGACCGCTCGCTCAGAGGAATAAACCGTCTCCCTTTTGAATGTCTTGCTGTTGGGGTTGAAGATCACGCGATTGTTGAAGTCAATGTTTTCGACGCGCAGCCGGTACAATTCGCGAACGTTTCTCATGCCCGTATCGCGCATCAGGACTATGATGTCTTTCAATGGTTGTTCCGCCACAGGCAGGAGCTTGCGCTCAGCTTCATCGTCCAAGCGCAAAGAGCGTCCATCCTCTTTGAACAGCTTGAACTCCGGCATCACGCGGAGCAACTTCCACTCCTTCGCCTTGTGGAGCATGCGACGCAGAGTGCGAAGCGCATTATTGGCATTCGCGGGAGATCCGGAAAAGCGCAAGGCTTCAACGGCATCTGCCGTGATCCGATCCATCCTTCTGCCAACAATGGACGTTGTTTCCAAGAGCCTCCAACCGTTGCGGTAGTATCGTTGCGTTTGAAACTCCAGCCGGGCAGTATCTACCCACTCCAAAAACCTTTTCGAGAATTCCCGCAAGGTCGGGGCCTTCCTGTCCAGCGGGTCGCTTCCTTCCAACGCAGCTGCCAACTTCAGGCCAGCAATCTTGCCTGCCCTAGCAGCGTTGGTTTCTTCGGTTGATCCACGGAAACGTTCGCCGCGAACCGTGAAGTCATACCAGTAAAACTGGGACTTCTTTTTCTTAAACAGCTTCACGAGCTTCCTCCATTGCAGCCCGCACGGAAGCAACTCGTGTGTTCGTCCGAATGTAATCGAGAAGAACAGCCACATCATAGCTGACTCTGCCTTCGATCTCTATCCAATTTGGGCCCACGCCTTCGTACCGCCACCGTTTGAGAGTTGCCGGCGAACGACCAAGGATTTCGGCGGCCTTGCGCGTGTTTACGAGCTCGATGTCTCCGCGTCATTCGTGCTTCCGTATTTGTCTGGGACGACGAAGCAAGTCAGGATTCCCGGTGGCTGGAGCGGACGTCGGATGAGTCAGGCCATCTCGAAGCTGTGGTAGTCTGACCCGATCTGCACGGATCACGCGGGCCGCTACCGATCAAGCCGCAAATGCGCTGACACAGGTTGGGCCACTCGCAAATTCCATGCTGACCGTAATCGGCGGCCACCAACAGTCCGGTGAACAGTGGGCACGTAGCTCAGTTTTTCCAGAATCATGTCATTGCGGAACATCAAAACTCTGATCCCCCTCCAAAATCTCGCGCTACGTTCCCTTCTGCGCTACCTGTGTACCACCCCAAGGCCTAACCCACGCACGAAACTTCAATGACTTACGCTGTATCCTAAGCCAGTCAGACTGCTACTAAGTCTTTCCAACTCTCCCGGACCGAAAGCGCCGTTGGCTGGACGGGGACGCGATGATTCGCGCAACAGCGGCCGCGCCGAGAAATGAAGTGCGAAGTGGTTCATCCTGCGCGAACGAATTCGCAAGCTTGAGAATGTACGCTTCGGCCTTTGCACGGTGGGTTTCGGCTCTCTTGTCATCTTCCCTGTGCCGAAATAGGCCCCATGCAGTCGCATGGACTTGCCAGGCCGCCACAGGAACCTCGAACTTGTCCAGGATTGTAAGAGCGTCCTCAATATGCTTTTGGGCGGACTTCCAGTCCTTCTCAGCCATCGCCACTCGCGCCTTCATCTCCCAGGCGAGCGCATGCAGGTAGGGGTCAGACGTCGAAAGCGCTGATTCCAGAAAACCATCAGCGTTATCGCGAGCTTTGATGGTGTTTCTCGATTGCAGCCATGCCTCGCTCAATCCCAGTTGGGACGTCATTCGCCAGACCCAATGAAGGAAGAACTTTGGGGTTATGTTCGGGTCCCGTACTTGCGTGAAATAATCGATCGCCTGTCCATATTTCCCGCGATCAATTTCGGCATATCCAGCGGCGACCTTGGCAATCGTTCTTGGCTGCTCAGTTGGATATTCGGCCCCCGGACGCATGACAACGTCGCAAAGCTGACGAACGCCTTCGAAATCCAAAGCCAGAGTGCGCAACCAGAGTTCGCGGAAATTGAACAGCCACGGGTCGTTCCCATTCTTCTCGGACATTTCCTTCCCGGCCTGCACGATTCGCAGCACCTCGCCAAACTCCCCCAAACGTAGAAGCGTCACAGTCTTTCCGCTAAGGGCAAAAAAGTAGGCCATCAGACTGCCTTTCTGATGCGTTTTCGGAGTACCTCCTTCAAAAACTTTGAAAGCTTCACGATAGTCGCCTTGAAGCGCTAGAAAGTGCGCGTAGATCATGTTGTGGTAAGGCGGCGTGTCGGAGTCACCCAAGTCGCTTAGAGCCTGATGGGCAGCCGCGCACAAAGCGGCATCTTCCTTGCGCCAACTGTCATAGAGCAGACGGATGCCTGCAGCCAACATTTGCGTGCGGGCGAGCAGCAGTGGATCGTCGAGGCGTTTGCTAACCTGCTCAGCCTGCTCGATGGCAGCGATGCCTCGGTCCGGATCGATGAGGCCGAAGGGCCGCGCCAGGCAACTGAGTGCGTTTACCTGAGCTGCTTTGAGATCAACGCGAGCTGCCAGGGACGCTGCGCTCTCATACGCTTGGGCAGACTGCGTCATGCCGCCAAGCACGTAATGAGTATCGCCGATCGACTCAAGCACTCGAATTTCCAATTGTGGGCCGACTGTGGGATTAATCCTGGGAACGAGTTTCAGCGCGTGTTGCAGCATTGCCATCGAGTCCCGGTACGCGAAACGCCCGGCCGCATTCTCCGCGGCAAGAATCAGGTAGGGGATCGTGCCTTCGTAATCGCGGCCGCCTTCGCAATGCAGAGCGATTTCTGACGCGAGTTCTTGCTCGTGCTCAGCGGAAGTGCATAGTCCCTTGAGGCGTTCTGCGAGGTTGTGGTGCAATCTCGACCTGATCCCATCCGAGAGGCGCCGATAAACAGCTTGCCGGTACAGCGAATGAATGAACTCAAACTGTACGCCGATGTCTCCCGCAAGTTCGATTGTTGCTGCGCGGCGTATGAAGTGCTGCCGCTTGGCAAGTGCGTCGCATAGATCTTCTAGGCGGTCGGGCTCGAGGTCCACCATAGCTCTGATCTTCCACAGGGGGAAACGCTCACCGGCGACGCTGGCGCTCTCTAGAACGCGCTGCTCTGTCGCACTCAATTGATCGAACTGCAGCTCGAGCATCAGCTGGAGTGTCTCCGGTACACCAAGATCCATGCTTCTCAACGGGGTAGTCAGACTCCATCCGTCTTGACCCTGCACGAGGAGTCCCTTCTTTACTAGCTCCTGAACGATTGTGACCATGAACAGCGCGTTGCCGCCCGAGTGGCTGTGGATCACTGCGGCGAGGCCAACGGGGAAGCTGTGGGACGGAAACTCCTTCGCCAGGTAATCGGCGATTTCGGGCTCTTCCAGGCGCTCAAGTGGGATCTCTTCACACAGCTGGTGCACCAGCAGATCCTGCTTGAGACCCTTCAAGTGACTCTTAGAAAGAATGACGTCCACTGGCCGGTATGTGCCAATGACCACCAGTTTTGCCGGCTCACGGCGGCGCGCCAACGCGGAAATGAGGTCGAGAGTGGAGGGGTCGACCCAGTGGAGATCTTCAAAGACCAGAACCAAAGGCTCCTCTACGGTAATCGATTCCAGGATTTCGCAAATCTCCCGAACCATCCGCTCACGTGTGGCTCCGAGTATCTCCCGTTGCAGCGCCTCTCTTTGGTCTGCTTTCACCAGTGAAGGAAACTGAATGAGCCAAGTGGGCGCCCGCTGAGCCAAGGCTTGAAGAAGATTGCTGCCGTGTGCATCGCGAATGAGATGACCCAGGGCCTCCAACATCGGAAAGTAGGCTTCCTTCCCGCCAAACCCCTCAACGCACTGGCCGCGAGCAATTCGCACAGCACGGTGAACGACCCGCCCGTGAAATAGGTCAACCAGCGTCGTTTTACCGATGCCCGCCTCGCCAGTTACGAAAACTATCTGCCGCTTACCACGAAGGGCTTCTTCCAGATGGCGATCCAGTTTGGCGAGGGCAATTTCACGGCCTACGACGTTATTACTGGAGTCGGAAGGAGAGTCTGAGCGCCAGGCACCAGAATCCTCGCGGAGCGGGGCGACGAACTGGTACCCGCGTTTGGGGAAGGTCGCGATGAAAACTGGTTTGTCGTATGAATCGCCCAGGACCTTCCTGATTTCCAGGATGTATTTCTTAACGACTTCCGGGTTGACGAAAACTTCCGGCCACAACGCCTGAAGGATCTCGTCCTGTGTCACCAGCCGCCCGGGGTGCTCCACGAGATAGCGCAACACGTCGAAAGCCTTTGGAGGAAGTGGCACACGTTGGTCATCGCGCCATAGGCACTGGTTCCTCACGTCAAGGCGGAATGAGTGGAAGACCTTCATTCACCAAGCTGGATGCGCCGAAGCACCGAGCCGTTGTCATTCACCGGCGGCTGCGGTGCGCCTCGCCGTCACCAATATACGACCAAAAAGCCACCGGGACGTCACGCCCCGCTGTCTTCAATTTTCTACCCTTGGATCGTGATGCGCGGGGCGTTTTTAATTCGACTCGGAAGGGACACAAAACCTGCCGCGGGCCAGTTTGAAGGCTGGGTCGAAGAGGTTGACTCCGGTAAGGAGCTGCGGTTTCGCTCGAGCGAAGAGCTGCTCCGATTTCTGGGCCGGCGCTTTGAGCTAATTCGTCGTCCCGCCGAGAGCGAACCGGAGCCGCGCGATAAGCGGGGGTTTCCCTGTGGGGAATAAGCCTAAAGCTACGCGGCAAAGATCCTCGGACGAGAGTACTCGCACCGATGGAGGAGGCATGGATCAAGAATACCAACAGTTTCTTTCATCGTTAACAGATGAACAGAAAGACCAGGATCGCATCAATCAACAAAAACAAGAACAGATCTTGGTGGAGTTTGCCAGGTATCTGACGAAGATTTCGGGTGAATAATTTTGCCAATCATAGCTCAGTTTTTCGCAAGTTTCAGTAGAGTTCACCCACTCCACCGAGTGGCTGTGGCGTTGAATTCATTGCGTACCGTCATCTTTCGCAGACACGCAGTAACACCCGTCAACATCTACAGACGAGTCTTCGCAGTTGCCGCGGGTTGGAAGCTGGCCTTTTGTTACTGCCGGGCTGCACAACGCGACGAGAAGAACGGATTTCCATTCACGGCTGCGATGGAATGGCGCATTTCTGCCGAACTGTTCCATTTTGTTCCAATGGCGCGCCAGTGCTGCTGGGGAGAGTGGGAACGAATCATGCGCCTGCCGCGGCGCTTCGCAACCCCGATCTTCGAGGGCAGCGTCATGGTGTGTCAGGACAGGTCAGCCTCGAATCGCAGCAAAATGTCCACGGCCGGCGGCAAAGCCTTCCTTTCGGGTGGCCAGCGTGAGCTCGGAAAAGAGAGAGGAGCCGCGACGCTGGAAATTTCCTGGCGTAATCCCGTTCCGCCCCGGAAAGTCCAAAACTCGGTCCAGAAAGTCGCGATTAAAAGCAAAAATGATGGCGTAGTGTACCTGATCTCCCGTTCCAACAGGGAGGAAGAGTTCGAACTGCTCGATGGAGGCTTAGCGACGTCCGTCAACCGAGCCAGCGCGATCCTCCCGGTAATGCCCAGCGCCGCCCCATAGCCATTCATTTCCGAGCCCCTCCAGCTCGAGGGCCGTTATTTCTTTAGCTTCGGAGTTGGCGACGCTAACCCCGCCTGTTTGCCGATTCGAGCGACCCATTACAAAGTCGAGCTTCTTGCCTGATTTTCCCCTTCTTCCACGGCTGCAGTGTCCGTCGTTGATTCACATAGCTCATGCAGCTACTACGTTACTGAAACCGGACCGAAACACCACCAGGACGTCACTCGTCGCCGTTTCCCTTCGCCTAAGCTAGCAACGCAACTGTGGACGGAATGATCTAACTAGTCGGTGCCGGTTGCAAAACAAATAATAAGGAGAATCGAAATGAAGAAAGTATTTCTAATGTCGGTTGCGTTGCTGGTGGCAATCGCAGCCTATGCGCAGGATAGCCAGGAAGTCCGCTGGCGGAGAATCGCTGGCGTAATTACCGCTGTGAATGTTAACAACCCGGTAGGAAAGATTAATGCCGGGACTTTCCCCTGGACCGCGCGAGGCGGTAGCGCCCGCGTGAACCTCTCAACGGGAGCCACGTCGTTCGACGCCGATGGGCTTGTGATTGATGGGACAATGTTCAGTGGCACAGCGGGCCCGATAACCGCGGTGACTGGAACGTTAGTGTGCAACGCTGGCGCGCAAAACGAATCAACTCACGATACCCCTCCGGTGCCTCTTACTGCGACGGGAAATGCGGATTTTTCTGGACAGATCGCAGGCATCCAGTTGCCTTGCGCCAACCCCTTGTTCCTGATCCGAATCGCGCAGCCGGCTGGAGCTGCGGGACTCTGGATTGCGACCGGAGCGGAGCGCACTGGCGGCAACCAATAAGAAAAAACCCACAAATCCAGGATAGATGGCGAGGCTAAAAGGCCTCGCCATCTATTGTCCTATTCTCGAAACCGTGTGGACTATCCGCTCGTTGTCGTCCGCAATGACGATCCTGGGATTATGACGGCGAGTCGGCAGAACAACGAAAGCCCGGTCCCTGCCAAATCGACTGACGGGAAGCTCCTCGTCGAGGTCGTCAGCACGATCGATCATGTCGAAAAGCGGGGATTCTCCAAGATCCTTTTCAATTTTGCGGGGAAGTATCTCGGTGAGCAGGAGGTGCTAAAAAGTGAATGGGATAAAGCGCGACAGTACATCAGATTCGATGCAGAACCATTAAGAGCCCGGCTTTCATCAAAGTCGTTTTGGGATGAAGAACGCTCTTCTGGTTTACGCTTTCCCGACGATGGCTGCAATGTCCGCTTAGAAAATCATGAACGTGGGATCGTCGGATCAATAGAAATGTTCAATTTGTATAACTACGAAATCCTTCTTGTCGAGGGGTGCCAGCTGCCCGAAGAGCTTGGCATGAGGTTTACCCCAGACAAAAGGCCCATTCGCGCAAAGACCGCTCAGTCCCTGGGTATTACGCCCACGTGAGAGTACGCTTGCCCCACTTCAAGCGCTCCAGCCACACCAGAGAGACGAGATCATCCGTGCGCTAAGAAGGTGTGCCGTAAGTGTGCCGTGCGCTTCGCGCCACTATGCGCCAAATCGAGCTTTTTCGATACCTGTAAAAGTGCTTCCGTGCGGGCTTGATCAGGTGTAAGTCGCTGATTTGAAAGCAGGAAACCAGGAGACTCTCTATATGCCGAATGCCGACTCTGGATCAGCATATCGGGGTTCGAATCCCTGGGGGGCAGCCAATCTTTTGAGTCACCTATAAGCATTTCTTTTCAGCTTCATTCAGCGTTTGCGTCTGGTTTGCAGATGTTGCCGGCGACTCGGAGCGGCACCCTCGAGGCATATATTCCTTTTTGTGAACCCGAGAAACGGTCGTAGAATGTCGGGCATCGTATCGCTCTCAACCCGCGGGCGGCGGTAGTATTGCTGGCAGTGATCGTTACGGTCGTTGTGGTCTCCGGAACCGCGCTTTGGCGGACGATGAAATTCAGCTGAGGCCGGATTCTAGCTGATCGATATTTTGTGGCGAATCATGCCGAGACACCCGTCACTGCCCGTGGCTCATGCTGCCGTTCATCGAAGCAGCCAAAAACGCCGTGGCATCAAAACGGACCAAATGAGAGCCAGCAGACGCTTCTCCGATGATGCGATAGGTGCTCTTCGAGAGACCAAGGGTCTGCGCATTCGTGCCGGTACTGGTACCCATCGCTTCATCGGCATCTGGTTTGTGATCGTTAAAGACCGCGTCTTTGTCCGATCATGGAGTGTGAAGCCGAACGGTTGGTACCGAGTATTTCTCAAGGAGCCGCGCGGCACGATCAAAACGGCGGACGGCGAAATCGCGATCCGTGCCGTCCGCATCAAGAGCGAGAGCCTCAGAGACGCTGTCGATCGTGCCTACCTGGATAGATACAACACGCCGGGAGCGCTCAAGTATGCGAAGGATCTGGCTCGAGAGAAATCCAGGGCTACGACGGTGGAGCTCGTGCCTTTGTGATCGACTTCTTAATCCGTCCCGGCTTCTAGAATCCGGGACTCAGCCAGTCCTTTCGAGACTCTATCGCCTGTACGCTGGCGATATATTGCTGCGAGGTCTTGTACCAATTGCCGGAGAACCAACGTCCAACGCAGCCCCATATGTCGCCCGCCTGATACCCGTTTCCCAGCCAGGTTTCTTTTCCTTCATAGCAAGCGCGGAGGACGCCAAGCATGTAATCGACATTAAATGCCGTGCTTTGATAGGCGTAAGGCCACGTCCCGGGATGAGTCGGTGGAATATCGGCGCCCTTTACTTGCAGAAGGCCGACGCTTTGACAGCCATGCGTTTCGGGCACGGTCGGCCCGCCATTGCAGTCCCCTAATGTAGACTGATGCCAATAGCTTTCCTGGACCGATTGTGCCCTGACAATATCTTCGTCGACGCCCCACTTGCAGGCGCCCCACTGAATAATCTCGTCGGTCGTGCCGGTAAAGTTGCCGGTAACACGCGATTCATATCCATACTGGTTCAGATAGCTGCCGGTCAAACGGCTGCCCTGCGCGTAAACGTTGGTATTGTTGGCGGTCGCATTGTCAGCGCGCGGCTCCCAGGAAGAGCGCCGCACTTGGACGGCGCAGTCGCTCTCGCTGGGCAGCGCGCTGCCCGGCGCAAGCGTGGAGAAGTGCCCGCTGCTGGACGTGCGTGAAACCGTCACGGTGACAGATGCGCTCGTGGCATGGTTTGCGGCGCTGTCGCGGGCGGTTGCCGCAAGCGCATGCGTGCCCGGCTCCGCAGTCGTCGTATCCCATGTAATTGTGTAAGGCATGCCTGTGACTTCGGAGCCCAGTGCGGCGCCATCCAGCAGCATCTGCACTCCGGCAACGCCTTTGCTGGAAGCTGTCGCTGTCACGTCGATTGTGCCGGAAACCGTTGCCCCGGAGGTCGGTGAGGAGATCGCAATGACTGGCGGGATCGTATTCATGCCGCCATTGCCACCGCCTCCGCAGCCGCTCAGCATCATCTGAATCTGACCGATCGCAGTGACGCAGACAACCATGAGAACCACGCTGCGCAGGCGGGGCTTCCTGTCCGGTCTCAAGCCAAAAAACAGTGCCGATTTATCGATAGGATTTAGGCTCTTCAAATTCGCGATCATGCCTGGGCTCCGAGAAGAGCAATCCGTCAATTGTTGCGGCCAGGGCTCCTGCACGAAATTGATATGGCTAACTGCCCTGCCACGTCAACGCGGGGTGTTGAACGACCATTCTTCCAGCAACATGGTTGAACTTTGTAGTCACGAAGGTGCTGACCAGATACTTCCAATAGAGCAAGCCCACACTAGCCAACCAGACTTCTTGGTTCCAGATGGTCTCTTCATCTTTCACTTTTTGCCGCCCAGTATTCTTCGCCACGTCCAATCCCCTCACGCCACGGTACCATTCGCCGTGACTTTGAATCGCCTGATTAGATCGACCATCCAAATCACTACGGCGGCAGGGCCGGTAGCCGCCATATTTCCTCTCTAACACCGCTCAGATGCGCACGAGACCGATCGGTCGCTAAATTATCTATCACCGCCGCGTGTAAAACCAGCAGGGACAAATGAAACCGATCGGTCTCATCGCGCATCGAATGGGAAATGGAACGAGCCGAGAGCTTTATGAACAATCCTTTTTCTCTCCACTCTCAATTGTTGCGAGGACTTGCCACAAAAGCGGCCAGAGCAACGGCAAAGCCAGCCGCGTATGTCTGCATCTCGGCCTTCGCTCTCCTGGTTGGTTGTGCGGTTGGACCAAAATATCGACCGCCGACAACGCAGTTGCAACCATTCCATAACGCTCCGGCAATCGCCTCCCGTGTTCCAACCGCCAGTCCACCTCCTCTTGATACGTGGTGGAAGGGCTTCAACGATCCGGAACTGACGCGCGTCGTTCAACGCGCCCTTGATCAAAACCTCGACCTACAAGCAGCGTTGGCTCGTGTCCAGCAAGCTCGCGCCGTTGCCAAAGAGGCCGGGGCAAGAAGGCTTCCATCAGGGGATTTGAATGCCCAGGCTCAAACCTTCCATCAGTCTCTCGAAGGCCCGGTCGGACGCTTCGGACCCAGCCTTCCCGGCTATAGCCGGGACCAGGCCTACTACGATCTGAATGTCGGCGCCAGCTGGGAAGCTGACATTTTTGGAAGCTCGAGAAGAGGCGCTCAAGCGGCTATGGCGGAAGCGCAGGCGGCCGAGGCCTTGCGGATGGGAACACGCATCTCCGTCGTTGCCGACGCGGCCGATGCCTACCTGCAAATCAGGGGAGCACAGACCAGGATCGCCTTGGCCCAAGATCAGATTGCGACCGATGAGCATCTCGTGCAACTGGTTCAGCAAAGAAGGACCGCCGGAATTGCTTCGGAAAGAGAGCTTGCCCAAGCCGAGGCGCTCCTATCTCAAGCAAGAGCAACCGTACCACCGCTTTTGATCACGCTGGAGTCGCAACTCAACCGGCTCGACGTGCTGCTCGGTACCCAGCCGGGAACTTATGCAGCGGAGCTTGCCGACGTCTCGGATATTCCCGCGGTCCCATCAATTGCCGTCACAGAGCCAGCTTCAGACTTGTTGAGACGCCGTCCTGACATCATCGCCGCCGAAAGACGCGTGGCGGCTTCGAACACCCGTATTGGCCAGGCGCTCGCCGAATACTATCCGAAAATTTCGCTTGCCGGAGTCCTGGGGAATGAGAGCATCGCTCCCGGAAGTCTTTTCAAAGAGAGGACGTTCCAGCCAAGCGCCGTTGCCGGCCTTCGCTGGCGGCTCTTCGACTTTGGGCGAGTCGATGCCGAGGTGAAGCAGGCTCGTGGTGCGAACGCGGAAGCCTTGCTGCAATACCGCTCTTCAGTCCTCCGCGCGACCGAAGACGTGGAAGATGCCTTCAGCGCGTTGGCACAGTCAGAGTCGCGCCGAGATGAGATTGTCCGCGAGATCGATTCTCTTCAGCGGGTGAAGGATCTTTCCGAACAGTCTTACAAAGCTGGAGTAATACCACTCACGGATGTTCTTGATGCAGACCGTCAACTGCTTGTAGCGAAAGACGATCTCGCTCTGACCAGAGAAACCGCAGCGCGCGCGGCAGTCGCTTCTTTCCGGGCTCTAGGAGGCGGGTGGACACCCTGATCGGGTCCTTCCTTCTATGAGCATCTCTGGGAGGCGTATCCGCTGTCCAGGAATGAAATTGAAATTTGATTATGGAGGTGTTGTCTTGGCAACAAATAGTACGGACACCAGGTCCGCGAGTTGGAGCGAGGTAATCATGAGCAACCAGAAATCATTAGTCCTGGTCACTGTTGTCTCCTTCCTATTAGCTCTTGCAGGCTGCACAGCACATGAGCAACAAGACCCAAGGACTAAGCCGGAGTTGGTGCGTATCGTAGCGGTTGGAGCTGCGCCGGGCGGTGACCCCGCGTTCACCGGCGTGGTCACGGCACGTGTCCAAAGTGATCTGGGCTTCCGAGTTCCTGGCAAGGTCACCAAACGTTTCGTCGACGTTGGGCAGATTGTTCGCGCCGGCCAACCGCTAATGCGCATCGACGTTACCGACTACGCGCACGTCATCACGACCCAGACCCAAAACGTGGAGGCTGCGAAAGCAAAAGCAGTGCAGGCAGCGGCTGATGAAGCGCGATACCGCGGATTGGTCAGTACCGGTGCCGTCTCCGCTTCGACCTACGACCAACTCAAGGCGACTGCGGATGCAGCGGAGGCTCAGCTTGCCGCAGTGGAAGCGCAGGCCCAGGTAGCGAAGGACGAAGGAGACTACTCTCTCCTGGTTGCCGACGCTGACGGGACCGTGGTGCAAACACTAGCCGAGCCAGGACAAGTAGTGGCCGCGGGCCAGACTGTCGTGAAATTGGCCCACGCGGGTCCACGCGAGGCGGCAGTCTACCTGCCTGAGACGATTCGTCCGGCCCTCGGATCAATCGTGCAGGCTACGTTGTACGGCGAAGCCGCGAGCGTGCCAGCCCGGTTGAGACAGCTCTCCGATGCTGCCGATCCCTCCACGCGGACCTTTGAAGCCCGGTATGTTCTTGGAGGCGCGGCCGCAAAAGCTCCTCTCGGCGCAACCGTTACTATCCAGATCCCAGAGTCCGCTGACTCCGATTCCATGCAAGTTCCTCTTGCTTCGATCACGGATCGTGGCCAAGGGCCCGGCGTCTGGGTACTCAACAAAAACACATCCACAGTTTCCTTTCGGTTGGTCAAGGTGCTTCGCACCGATAACGAAGATGCCACCATTGCGAATGGGCTGCAACCAGGAGAAGAGATTGTCGCGCTAGGCGCACATCTTCTCAGCGACGGACAGCACGTCCGCGTTGCCGGCAGGAAGGCGGCGGTCCAGTGAACAACTTCGAGATTCACGAACCTGATTTCGAGAAAGAACGAAACACCAAGCAAGGCATCAACCTTTCCGCTCTTGCGGTACGGGAACGGTCTGTCACTCTCTTCTTTCTTCTTGCCATGGTCATTGCTGGAGCATTTGCCTACTTCAATCTGGGTCGCGCCGAAGACCCACCCTTCACGGTCAAGGTATTTACGGTGACGGCGGCATGGCCGGGCGCTACCGCGCAGGAAATGCAAGACCTGGTAGCGGAGCCGCTTGAAAAGCGGATGCAGGAGCTTGCTTATTACGATCATGTGGACACATTTACGAGGCCAGGTCTAGCTTTTCTCACGGTAACGCTGAAGGACTACACGCCCCCCGAAGATGTTCAGGAAGAGTTCTACCAAAGTCGCAAGAAGATTTTCGATGAAACCTCCAAGCTGCCGCAGGGAGTCTTTCCGCCAGTGGTGAATGACGAATATACAGACGTGATCTTCGCCGTCTACTCGTTGGAGGCGCCTGGCCTCCCGCTTCGCCTGCTCACGCGGGAGGCGGAAACACTACGCCAGGATTTGTTGCACGTTCCTGGGGTCAAGAAGGTCAATATCCTCGGAGAGCAACCGGAGCGTATCTTCGTCGAGTTTTCGTACGCCCGCATTGCGACCCTTGGGGTCAATGCGCGTGACATCTTTGACGCTCTTGTCAGGCGGAACGCCGTGACGCCCGCTGGGTCGGTCGATACGCAGAACCAGCAAGTGTTTATTCGCCTGGACGGAGCTTTCGACGACCTGCAAAAGATACGGGATACTCCTATTACCGCAGGTGGGCGAACGTTGAAAGTATCGGAAATCGCCGAGGTTGAACGCGGCTACGAAGACCCCGCCACATTTCTGGTCCGTCACAACGGCGAGCCGGCGATGATGCTCGGTGTCGTAATGAAAGATGGCTTCAACGGCTTGGATCTAGGAAAGGCGCTTCAAGCTGAGCAAAAGAGGCTGCAGACAAATTTGCCCGCTGGAATCAGCTTTGCCAAAGTCATGGACCAGTCGGTGATTATCAAAGATGCGATCGATGAGTTCCAGTTAAAATTTTTCGTTGCCCTTCTGGTTGTGATGATCGTTTGCCTGATAAGTCTTGGCTGGCGGGGGGGTATCGTTGTTGCGGCAGCAGTTCCCCTCACGCTTTCGACGACGCTGGTCATCATGCTGGCGAGCGGTAAATATTTGGACCGTATTACGTTAGGCGCCCTCATCCTTTCTCTCGGACTTCTGGTTGATGACGCGATTATATCGATCGAAACCATGGTCGTGAAAATGGAGGAAGGTTGGGACCGCGTCAGGGCGGCCAGCTATGCATGGAGCCACACCGCCGCGCCCATGCTGGCCGGGACGCTGGTGACGATCATGGGCCTGATGCCGGTCGGTTTCGCGGCGTCGAGCGCTGGTGAGTATTGCAGGAATCTCTTTTGGGTGGTCTGTATTGCTCTGCTAACCTCGTGGGTTGTTGCCGTTACATTCACGCCATATTTAGGGGTGAAGCTTCTCCCCAACATTCCTCCCATGGAAGGCGGCTACGCCGCGATCTACGAAACACCGAATTACCAAAGGCTGCGCCGGCTCATTGTCTGGTCTGTGAGGCATAAATTCCTCGTGGCCGGAGCCGTCGTTCTTATCTTCTTCGCGGCAGTGTTTGGCATGGGCCTCGTCAAGCAGCAGTTCTTTCCCAAGTCTGACAGGCCAGAGGTTCTTGTGGAAATAACGTTGCCGCAGGGTTCGAGCATCGAGACGACACAAGCCACCGTGGTTAAGATCGAGAACTGGTTGAAGCCACAGCCCGAGACAAAGATTGTCAGCTCCTATATCGGAGCCGGAGCGCCACGCTTCTTCATTGCTTACAATCCCGAACTGCCCGATCCGAACTTCGCCAAGATGATTATCCTGACGCCAAATGCCAAGGCGAGAGACAAGCTTATCCTTCGCCTTCGCGAGCAAGTTGCGGCAGGCCTCGCGCCTGAGGCGCGTGTCCGGGTAACCCGGTTTGTTTTTGGTCCTCCTTCGCCGTGGCCGATTGCTTTCCGCGTCATAGGTCCCGACCCGGCGCAAGTACGTTCTATCGCCGACCAGGTGTTGGCCAAGGCGCAAGCTAATCCCCATGCGCGGCAGGGGCATGAAGACTGGACCGAGCGTGCTCCTATTGTGCATTTCGTCCTCGACCAGGATCGGCTTCGGCTGATTGGTCTTTCGTCGAATGATGCAGGCCAGCAGATACAGTTCCTTCTCACTGGAGTTCCAGTGACCCAGGTCCGCGAGGACATTCGTACGGTGGATGTCGTTGCGCGTACTTTGGGACCGAACCGTCTGGATCCGACAAAGCTGCTCAACATGACGTTGACGAACAGTGACGGGCGGCTCATCCCGCTGAGTCAGGTTGGAAGAGTTGAAATCCAAGAAGAGGACCCGATTCTGAAGCGGCGCGATCGTCTCCCAACGATTACTGTGGAGAGTGAACTCGATGACGCGCTGGAGCCACCTCAGGTGACAGCGGAGATCGCCGAGGCCATTCAGCCCATCATCAACAAATTGCCCGACGGATACAAAATCGAGATCGGTGGCAACACTGAGGAATCAGCCAAGGCGAACACGGCTCTGGCAAGAGTTTTCCCGATCATGATCGTCTGCATGCTCGTCGTCATCATCTTTCAGGTTCGATCGCTCCCGGCACTAGCGATGACAGTCCTGACAGCACCTTTAGGTCTCGTGGGTGTTGTTCCTATCCTCCTCGTCTTCCACCAGCCATTCGGCTTCAACGCCATTCTTGGGCTGATCGCTCTGGCCGGAATACTGATGCGCAACACGCTGATTCTGATCGGCCAGATCAAGACGAACCACGATGAAGGTCTGGATACATACCACGCCGTTGTGGAAGCAACAGTCCAGAGGTCAAGACCTGTCGTTCTTACCGCGCTGGCCGCGGTGCTGGCTTTCATTCCTCTCACGTTCTCGGTCTTTTGGGGCTCGTTGGCATACACGCTTATCGGTGGAACGGCCGTCGGAACTGTCCTTACACTCGTGTTTCTGCCGGCGCTTTACGCCATCTGGTTCCGGGTGAAGCCGATTGCTGCGAAACGGAGTCAGGAAGTGGCTGTTGCCAGTTAAAAAAGATGAAAGAAGGATGGCTTTTGATGGACTGTCTTTCGTGTGCATGGGGAGATTAGGAAGCGACTTTTGCCGGCTTCGGAGACCAGTCATCGACATTTGTCGCATCGAAGCTAAGATCGTCGGAGTTTAACGGCCCGCCGGTTTGCTGGTGATCATAGTGATGCTCGTAAATCACGTACGGTCCGTTCCATTTGCGGAAGGTGCGCCAGCTCAGAGTACAGGTCCGACCGGACGCAGAGACCAAGTCGAGTGTCCATTCGGTGTGCGTCTCGTCCGTGACATCTCCAGGAATCACAGTGTTCCGAATCGATACCGACAGGCCCCCGACCTCAGCCATTATGTGAAGCGGGATCAGAAAGTTGAGAAGAAGTGAGCGCACTCTAGCCTTTCCTCGAATCGGCTCTGCACCAGTTCCGCTGCTT
>WNFJ01078307.1_pt1 | contig 24049 bp, 24 predicted proteins | sample 5400461 | NCBI WGS metagenome assembly WNFJ01 (sample SAMN13153349, study PRJNA577476) | soil metagenome | isolation source: 115 cm saprolite on Douglas fir-dominated hillslope | place: USA:California | collected 2013-09-17
TCGATCCTGAAGCCGATGCTGGCCCGCGGCGAGCTGCAGACGATCGGCGCGACCACGCTGGATGAGTACCGCAAGCACCTGGAGAAGGACGCGGCGCTCGAGCGCAGGTTCCAGCCGATCCAGGTGGCCGAGCCGACGATCGCGCACACCATCGAGATCCTCAAGGGCCTGCGCGACCGCTACGAGGCGCATCACCGCGTGTCGATCACCGACGGCGCCCTTGTCGCCGCCGCGCAGATGGCGGACCGCTATGTCAGCGACCGGTTCCTGCCGGACAAGGCGATCGACCTGATCGATGAGGCCGGGTCCCGGATGCGCATCCGCCGGATGACCGCGCCGCCGGACCTGCGCGGGTTCGATGAGAAGATCGCTGACGTGCGCCGGGAGAAGGAGTCGGCGATCGACTCGCAGGACTTCGAGAAGGCCGCCGCGCTGCGCGACACCGAGAAGCAGCTGATCGGGAAGAAGGATGCCGGGGAGAAGGAGTGGAAGGCCGGCGACATGGATGCGGTCGCCGAGGTAAATGAGGAGCTGATCGCGGAGGTCCTGGCGACCGCCACGGGCATCCCGGTGTTCAGGCTCACCGAGGAGGAATCGCAGCGGCTGCTGCGGATGGAGGATGAGCTTCACAGGCGGGTGATCGGGCAGGACGTGGCCATCAAGTCGCTGTCGCAGGCGATCCGGCGCACCAGGGCCGGGCTGAAGGACCCGAAGCGGCCCGGGGGCTCGTTCATCTTCGCTGGCCCGTCCGGGGTCGGCAAGACGGAGCTGTCCAGGACGCTCGCGGACTTCCTGTTCGGCGATGAGGACTCGCTGATCCAGCTGGACATGAGCGAGTACCGGCTCTCCGCCGGGGTACGTCGGATACGAGGAGGGCGGGCAGCTCACCGAGAAGGTGCGCCGCAAGCCGTTCTCCGTGGTGCTGTTCGACGAGATCGAGAAGGCTCATCCGGACATCTTCAACGCGCTGCTGCAGATCCTGGAGGACGGGCGCCTCACCGATGCGCAGGGCAGGGTGGTCGACTTCAAGAACACGGTGATCATCATGACCACCAACCTGGGCTCCCGGGACATCTCGAAGGGCGTCTCTGTCGGTTTCGGTCCGGCTCATGACTCAAAGGGCTCGTATGACCGGATGAAGACCAAGGTGCAGGAGGAGCTGAAGCAGCACTTCAGGCCGGAGTTCCTGAACCGCGTCGATGACGCGATCGTGTTCCACCAGCTCACCCGCGCGGAGATCATTCAGATCGTGGACCTGATGATCGCCAAGGTGGATGAGCGGCTCAAGGACCGGGACATGGGCCTGGAGCTGCTGCCTGCGGCCAAGACGCTGCTTTCCGAGCGGGGCTACGATCCGGTGCTCGGCGCGAGGCCGCTCCGGCGCACGATCCAGCGGGAGATCGAGGACAATCTGTCCGAGAAGATCCTGTTCGGCGAGCTGAGAGCCGGCCAGATCGTCACGGTCGATGTGGAGGGCACCGGGCCGGAAGCGCAGTTCACGTTCGAGGGCGTGGCCAAGCCCGAGGCCGTGCCCGATGCGCCGCCCGCGGTGATTTGAGAGCAAGGCGGCCGCCGGCGGCACCGACGGGCGCCTGACCAACGGCGAGTAGCACCACCCGGGCAGCGGTTAAGCAGCCGCTCCTGGGGCGTTCTGTGGTCGCTGACACGGCTTCGGCGTGGGCCGCCAGCTACCGGGACCTGGACCTGGCGGGGGTTCGCCCGGAGGAGGTCACCGCCCGGGTAGTGCTGCACCTGGAGCGTTTCGTCGAGTACTTCACCGCTGCTGACCAGCCACGAAGTCATCGTCAACACCATCGGAGCGACCACCACAGCCGCTGGACTGACGGTCACTGCCGAGTTCGCCGTCGGCATCTATCCCAAGGGGAATCAAGATCGGCGACCGGGGGATGAAGGATCTGGAGAAGACCCGCATCACCCGTGACCCCTGGCACGGCGAGTGGAATTACCAGATCCACCCGGCTACCACGAACCAAGAAGCCGGATAGCTTGAATCAAGCCGAGCCCTAAACGATCATTCGCGCATGCCTTGCGGACGGTCCCCGGCGTGGGGAACGGCTGGTTCATCCTTGATCAGCTTGCCGGTAGAGCTGATCCTTCAGAGAGCAGGCGACGTGAACGGCGGCTACGAACTCCAACGAACTGACACCAAGGGCGCCGGCGTGTTCGCCACCCGGTCCTTCCAGGTCGGCGAGACAGTGATGGTCGGTGTCATCGATCGCGAACTCGACCACAACCACGCCCATGCCTCCCAGGTCAGCGAGACACGGTTCGTGCTGCACGGCGGGCTCATCACCAAGGTGAACCACTCGTGCGAGCCGAACTGCGGAATCCACCTCAACGCCAGCGGCGCTCACGACTTCGTCGCCCGCCAGCCCATCACCGCAGGCCAGGAGATCACTTTCGACTACGCCATGCGGAATTACTCGGTCGAGTACTTCGCCGCCCACTGCCAGTGCGGCTCACCCCGCTGCCGGGACCGCATCACGGGCTGGAAGGATCTACCCGCCGAGCGTAAAGCGGACTACCGCGGCTTCGCCGCCCCCTACCTCACCGACATCGACAACCAGCGCGCCACCAGACAGGTCGGTGAGGTCGCCGCGGGTCAAGCCGGTATCGCCCCTCAGCAGACCGGCCAGATCCTCAACGACGTACGCGTCGCCACCGAGTAGAGTCCCGGCGCCCAACAGCAACCGAACGCCAGTGGCCCCGTACCACGAACTTGGATCGTAACTGGATAGGTGGGCGGACCGGGGGCGGCGTGACGGGGAGACCGTTCCGGGCTGATCTTCGCCATCTGGAGCCTCCACCACTTGTTCCTCGACGCCCATGAAGGGAACATGGGGGATCTTTATCGAGCCAGGGATCGCGCTCGTTGCGGTGCCTCCTTGCTTGATCGATGGGGTTTCGCCGACGAAATCCATCGACCGGGCAAGTCGTTCTCGGCAGCTCGGCGAGCCTCGGCTCGAGAGGTTATCGGCGGCACGCTGCCCGGTTTTGCCGGACGTGACCGCTAGGCCGAAGTTTCGCTGGCTTTTATGGTGATCATGCCTCGGGCCTGCGCGGATCACCTCGACAGCCGTGAAATTGTAGACAGGGTGCGAAGCCGTCACGTGGCGAAGTCCGGGGAGGTCCGCGAGTACGAGTCGCGGCTGCTGCGCCGCTCGTTCCGCAAGCCCGACGGCAAGGTGGCAAGGAAACCCTCGCCAACTTGTCAGCGCTCCCCGCCGCCGCGGTCGAGGCGGTGCTGAAGGGCAGGACCCTGGTCGACGCGGGAGCCGCGCTGAGCATCACCCGGTCCCGCGCGCACGGTCACGTCGCCCTGGTGCACGCCGCCGCCCGGCAGCTGGGCCTGCCCGGGCTGCTCGGCCCGGCCTGCCGGGAAAGGGACCTGGCCTACGCCCTGGTCGTCTCCCGGGTGGTGGCGCCGAAGACCAAGCTGGCGACGCTGGCGTGGTGGGATGACGTCACCCTCGGCCCGGACCTGGGCATCGCGGACGTGCCCCGCGATCAGGTCTACGAGGCGATGGACTGGCTGCTGGAAACGCCAGGACGGCATCGAGGCGGAACTCGCCGGTCGGCACCTGCGCAAGGGCGGCATCGCCATGTTCGACCTGTCCTCCTCCTGGGTGGAACGCAGCCGCTGCGAGCTGGCCGCCCGCGGCTACTCCAGGGACGGCAGGAAAGGCCGGGAGCAGATCGAGTACGGGCTGCTCACCGACCCCGAGGGCCGCCCGGTCGCGATCCGGGTCTTTGCCGGGAACACCGCTGACCCGTCCACGTTCACCCAGGCCACAGAAGTGGTCCGGGACAAGTTCGGCCTCAGCGAGCTGGTCATGGTCGGTGACCGCGGGATGATCACCTCCGCGAGGATCCTGTCCCGCTCGAAAATAGGATTCGGCTGCTGACCTGCGCTTCGGCGGGCATCACACGGCATGTGCATATTCGTTGATCAGGCCGCCCGGGACGGGTTTTCGGCGGATCCGCTGGGCGTCGAGATTGGCGGCGGTGACGCGGGGCCCATCGTGTTCGCGGTCGGGAACGCGCTGGGCGATGCCCTGATGCGGCCGGGCCGTGTTGTAGTGCGCCTGGTATTCGGTCAGGACGGCGCGCAGATGCGCTTGGCCGAGGATCAGCACGCGGTCGAGGACTTCGCGGCGCAGGGTCCCGGCGAGGCGCTCGCAGGTCGCGTTCATCCGCGGCGCCTGGACGGCGGTGCGCAGGATCGTGGCGCCGGTGGCCTCGAAGACGGCGTCGAAGGACCTGGTGAAGTTCGATCCGTGGTCGCGGATCAGGAACCGGATGTCGCCGAACCGCCGGTCCAGGCACATGGCGAGGTTACGAGCCTGCTGCGCGGTCCACTCGCCGGTCGGGTATGCGGTGACGCCGCCCAGGTGCATCCGGCGGGTGCCGTGTTCGATGAAACACCAGGACATACAGCCGTTTCAGCAGCACGGTGTCCACGGGCAGGAAGTCCACGGCCAGGATCCCGGCGGCCTGAGCGGTGAGGAACTGCCGCCACGCCGGGCCCACGCGGCGCGGCGCTGGATCGATGCCCGCGGCATGCAGGATTTCCCAGATGGTGGACGGCGCAACTATTACGCCAAGCTTGGTCAGCTCGCCGTGGATCCGGCGGTAGCCCCATAGCGGGTTCTCCTTTGCCAGCCGGACGGCCAGGCGGGCGATGCTCCGGGCGGTTGGTGGCCGGCCGGGTTTGCGCCGGCTGCTCGTGTCGTAGTGCTTCGCAGTCAGTTTGCGGTGCCAGGCCAGCAGCGTGGCCGGCGTGACGGGCAACACCCGGGCCCAGCGGCAGCGCGGAATGAACGGGGCCAGCGCGGCGAGCCAGGCCCGGCCTGCTGGCTGGTATCGCACCCGGCCGGCGTGCCGGCGCAGCACCGCGTTCTCGTGTCGGAGCACCAGCAGCTCTGCATCCCTGGCCTGATCCCCGCGGAGCGCCAGGCTCAGGAAGCAGCGCATGAGCAGGTAGACGATCTTCAGCAGCACCTGGCCAGCCAACCATCACCACGCCTGTGCCCGCGGCCGAAACCCAAGGTCAACCTGCCAATCCAATATTCGGGCGGCACAGGCACGAGCGCCTCCCGCCGCGGAAAGGCCACCCGCGCACCAGATCGCGGCACCGAGATAAACGCAGCGGAAAAGAAAAGGCGACGAGCGCGGAAAAATCGCGGCACCCAAGTCCGAGAATAAGAATACGGCCCGGCCGTCGACCGGGAAACCGTCTGCTGAGTCGCTGGTGCGAGTCGTCATGCCAGGTGAGGACAAGAAGCCGGTGTATTTCCGTAGCTGCCGGCCGCCGTGAAAAACGGCATCTGGAATTGTTGCGAAGCCGCTTGACTTCACGTCCGGACCAGAGCGATTGTCGTCCAGAAAACACCGGCGCAGTCAAATGAAAAACGGGAATCGCGCCGCAGAATAGAAACGGAGTCACCATCATGGCACGCACCAAGACCCCCGCCCCCGCCCCCGCCCCGCACGCGGCCCGCAGCGCCGCCGACGCCGCGACGACCCCGGCCCCCGCGCCCGTTGCCCCGGCGGCGGGCGACAGCCCCGCAGTGGCCGTCCTGGCCGTGCTGTCGGCCGAACCCGCCGGCGCGACTGTCGCGGTGATCGCCGGGCGCGCCGGGATCAGCACGGCCGCCGCCCGCCAAGCCCTGCTCGCGCACGAGAAGGACGGCACCGCCACCCGCATCAAGGGCAGCAGGCCCGGCATCGCCGACACCTGGACGCCCGCCGCCCCGGCAGCCCCAGGCGGCGAGGCCCCGCCCGCCGACGCCGGGCAGCCATCAGCTGAGCCTGCCGACGTCACGGCCGACGACGGCCAGCCCGCCCCGGCCCCCGATGACGGCACCGCCGGGGACCAGCAGGCGGAAACCGGCACCGAGTCGGGGCTGGACCCGGCGGTGACCGCCGAGGCGGCCGGGAACGTCGCGGCCATCGCCCAGGCCGCCGACGAGGCCGGCAAGGCCCTCGCGGCCGGGAACCTGGACGTCGCCCTGGCCGCTTTGGAGGTCGCCCGTGACCTGGCCGCCCAGGGGCGGCGGGTGATCAAGGCCGCGGCCTCCGGCCGGCGCGCCCCCGCAACCCGGCCCGGCGCGCTGCGCGACCTGGTCGAGGAGCACCTGCGCAAGTTCCCCGACACCACCTTCACCCCGCATCAGGTCGGCAAGGTGCTGACTCGGTCGGCCGGCGCGGTCGCCAACGCGCTGGACAAGCTCACCGCCATCGGCGTCGCGCAGATGGTCACCGACAAGCCGCGCACCTACCGGCTTGCCCCCGCCGCCCCGGCACCCGCCCCGGCACCCGCCCCGGACGCGGCCGGCGACCCCGCCGCCAGCGCGGAGACGGCGGCCAGCGCCGCGTAACGCGCGGACGGCGCGGCCGGGATGGCACCAAGCCGCCCCGGCCGCGCCTTCTGCACGTTGTACCTGCGCGCCCGGCCTGCGGTAGCGGCCGGGCGTGACCCCTTCCCGCCGCGCCGGCCGCCGGCCGCTCCCGGCCAGGTACATCAGGGCGCTTACCGGCGTCGTTTCCCGCCAGGTACACCGCACGGACACGGGAGGTACATGAAGGGCCACCGGAGGTAACCGGACCTCCCGCAACAACCGCGTTTTTCTGCCCCGTCAGCACCTTTTTCGCGGTGCCGGGTGAAAAAAGGCCCCGAAAACCGGATTTCTGTAGTGGATGGAAAACCAGGAGGCGTGAGGGAGCGGCCTATGACAGATCCTCCAGTCAGCATAACGCGCCGCGCTCAGCCGGGCGAGCCCGTACCGGGCTGCCCGGCGGCGGGCGCGGGTACGACGGTGGCGCGCACCCTGGCGGTGCGCGCCACCGTGCCCCCTTCGCGGTACCCGCCCGGCGGCCGGCCCTCGTGCGGGGCCGTCCCCTCCCGGGCGGGCGGGTACCGGCCCGCATCGACCCGTGGCTCCGGGCCGGGTGTCAAGCCCGCCCCCGCGCCGGACCGGGCCGACTTGACGGGTCGGGCGGAGTGGAGGCTGGATGCCTGCGGTCCCGGGCGGCAGGCCAGCCCGCCCCGCCGGCCGGCATCCGGGCCGGCTGCCTCCACCCCCGGCAACGGCGAGGGCGTGCCGGAGGTCACCGCCCGGGACCACTCCGCACCCGGCCCTGCCGGCCTTCCCCTCCGGCACGGCCGGGCGCGTCCCGCACCGCTCCGCCGCCCAGCTCGCCGACGGGGCCTTTCCTTTCCCCCCTGTTCCGCGGGCCGGCCGCCCCGGGCCGCAGCCAGTCGCCGGCCCGTCAGGGGCCGGACTTGACGCGGCGGGCCGAGCGGAGCGTCCGTCGTCGCGGACCCACGGACGGGCCGCCCCCGGGAACGCCAACCGCTCCCGGCCGGCCCCCCGCCACCCCGGCCGGCGAACCCGGAACCCCGGACGACCCGCTGCTGACCATCGAGGAGGTGACCGCCGAGCTGCGGGTATCCCGGGCCGCCTTCTACCGCTGGCGCCGCCAGCGAGCCGGCCCGCCGGTAGTGCGGCTGCCGGGCAGCGGGGTGCGGGTCCGGCGCAGCGCACTCAGCCAGTGGCTGCGCCGCCTGGAAGAAGAGGACACGCAAGACGGACAGGAGCAGACAGCAGATGGACAGTTACGACGTCAGGTTCTGGGACATCAAGAAGCTCGGCAACGGCACCGCAGCCCGGTTCCGGGTCCGGTGGGCGGTCGACGGGCGCGAGCACTGCAAGTCCTTCAAGGCCCGCCCCCTCGCAGACGGGTTCCTCGACGGACTCAAGGACGCGGTCCGCGACCGGCGGCCCTTCAACCCGCGCACCGGCCTGCCCGGTGCCGAGGCCACCGAGGGGGAGATGGTCACTGGTACGCCCATGCCCGTGCGTATGCCGAGGCCAAGTGGGGCGGCCTCGCCCCGGTCTCGCGCCGGTCGGTTGCCGAGGCACTGGTCACCGTGACCGTCGCGCTTTCCGCGAAGGAGCCGGGTGCGCCCGAGGGCAAGGTGCTGCGGCAGGCGCTGTTCGCCTGGGCGTTCAACCCCGCCACCCGCGACAGCGACCCGCCCGAGAAGATCGCCGACGCCCTCGACTGGGCCGAGCGCGCCTCCCTGCCGGTCGCCGAGCTGGAAGACACCGCGACCGTGCGGCTGGCGCTCGGCGCGTGCGCCAGGAACCTCACGGGGAAGGCGGCGGCCGGGTCGACCCAGCGGCGCAAGCGGTCGGTGTTCTACAACGCCCTCGGCTACGCCGTCGAGCAGGGCCACCTCGCCTCTAACCCGGTCGACCGCATCCAGTGGACCCCCCCCGCCGTCGCGGCGAGCGTCGACCGGCGGGTCGTCGTCAGCCCCGCCCAGGCCCGCAGCCTCCTGGCCGCCGTCCGGGCACTCAGCGGCCGGGGGCAGCACCTGGAAGCCTTTTTCGGCTGCCTGTACTACGCCGCGCTGCGGCCCTCGGAGGCGGTCATGCTCCGCGAGGCCGACCTGCACCTGCCGAAGAAAGGGTGGGGGAGGATCGTCCTGGCCGCCTCCGCGTCCCGGGCGGGCACGGCCTGGACCGATGACGGCACCGCCCGCCAGGAACGCGGCCTGAAGCACCGCGCCGACAACGAGACAAGGACCATCCCCGTCCCGCCCGAACTCGTCAGGCTGCTGCGCGCCCACATCAAGCGGTACGGCACCACCCCCGACGGGCGGATCTTCCAGACCGCCCGGGGCGGCATCCTGCAGGACTCCGGCTACAACGAGGTCTGGGGCGAGGCCCTCACCCCCGCCCAGTACAGGTCGCCGCTCGGTCGCCGGCCGTACGACCTGCGGCACGCGGCGGTGTCGCTGTGGCTGAACTCCGGGGTGCCCGCGACCGAGGTCGCCCGCCGCGCCGGGCACGGCGTCGCGGTCCTGCTCAAGGTCTACGCCCACTGCATCGACGGGCAGGCCGACGCCGCCAACCAGCGCATCACCGACGCCCTCGGCACCCAGGACGCCCAGCCCGAGCCCGGTGACGAGGAAGACGGTCACAGCGAGCAGGCATCCTGAGCAGCAAGCCGTGCCCGGCCGATGGCTCGCGGGGTGTGCGACAGATTTGTAGGTGACTGGAGAGTAGGGTCGCTGACAGGCTGGTCAGGCTGGGGTTACCGGAGCAGGCCCAGCGACCTCAGTATGCGTCCGGTGTCGGTCCCGTCGATGATCATGTAGGAGCGGGGGCGCCGGGCGTCGTGGGCGTAGGAGTCCATCATGCCAACCACGCTCGGCTTGATCTGATGACAGTGCTGCAGGACGAGTAGCTCCGCTGGCTCGGTGAACAGCCGGTCGATCTGGTCGCCGTTCTTGCCCAGGGCCTTGACGTCCATGGCGCGCGGGTAGCCGGGTCCCTTGAACAGCCATGCGGCCGAGACCTGGCGCCCGCGGGCGAACACCCGTGACGTGTAGAGGTCGGAGCGCTCGCCGCCCCAGTCCTTCGGCACGTACGACTCGCCGATCAGCCCGGCGAAGGCGCGCTTCACCGTGTCCTCCGGCACGCGCAGGACCGCCTCAAGTTCGGCCTGCGTGAGGGGAGACGCGAAGTCGATCCCGGTGAACTGGCCGATATCGCTGGGGTACACGCGCAGTCCCGGCGCCAGGCCTTCGGCGGCGAGGTTGTCATCGACGAACGACCTGATTCCGATGAAGACCGGCCTGAGCTCAATCCGCTCTGCGGCGAGGTCGGTGACCGTTCCAATCAGGTAGGCCCGCCTGCTCCCGGCGAGGCTCCCGGTCGCGGACGAACTGGCGGTCCGCGCCGAGTTGAAGGTGCCAGCGACGCGCACCGGCTCGCCCGCGTCGAGCACCGTGGTCCCGGTCCCGCTGGAAGGCGAACTCCAGCTCCGCGCCAATGACCTGCCCCGAGCGCACGTCCTGCTCCAGGACGCACCTTGCCAGCTCACCGATTCCCAGCGCGGGGAGTGCCTCGGCCAGCTCTGAGGCGAGCACGTAGGGCAGCGCCGCCCCGGGGTCGCTCCTGCGGGCCGCCCGCGCCCGCGCAGACTCCGTCCGCTGGTCTCCGAGAAGAGACTGGACCTGGTCCTGGTGCAGGAAGTACGGCTCTAGCGCGATGCGCGTCATCGGCGGCTTGATCCTTTCGGCCCGGCCGGACCAGGCTCGCTGCCTGGCTGCGATGGGGCGGTATGCGGAACAGCTACGGGATGTCCTTGAAAAGGCGGAGGAACTCGTCCACGTCCTGCGGCCTGTCCGCCGGGTCGCGGTGGGTTGTCTCCGCTACTACGGCCCGCCACGGACCGGTCTCCGGGAGCAGCGGGATGTTTGTCTCCGGAGGCTGCCCGGTCAGGATGGCGCCGATGAGCCGTCCGATGCTGTAGATGTCGGTAGCGGGCGTCGCGTCATGGGGGTTGCCGGACAGCAGCTCCGGAGCTGCGAATCCCTCGGACCCGAACCCGGAGCCGGTGCGTGTGCGGCGGGGAACGCTGGTCTGTCCTCGGGGACGCCGTCCTAGCCCCCAGTCTGCTACGACCCACCGGCCTTGCAGGAGCAGGATGTTCGCGGGCTTGATGTCCCGGTGGGTCCAGCCATCCGCATGGGGTTGGCGCAGCCCCTCACAGGCCGCCTCGACGAGGCTCCGGAGTGCGGCAGTCTCTCGCAGCCGGTCCGCGTAGTCGGCGGCGCTGCCGTTCGCGTGCGGCATGATGAACCACCGTCCGTCCGGATCGGCGTCCAGCACCGGCATGACGTTCGGGTGGTCACCATACCGTCGCCCCATGTCGATCTCGCGTCCCATGCGGTGTACCGAGTCGTCATCGCCGAAGCGGAGTCGCTTCAGCGCGATAGTGATATCGGTAAGCTTGTGCACCGCACGGAACACTGCGCCCTGGCCGCCCTCGTCGATCGGTTCCGGGGACATGGCGTAGTCTGCCTTTTTCCCGCGCTTGAGCCACCGCACCGAGATCCACGGCATGTCCTCGCCCGTGCCTGGGAGGGTGCCGTCGGCGAGGAGGACACGGGCGGCCTCGATCGCGTGGTCACGGTAGGGTCCACCCCGTTGCGCGCTGAGGATGGCCACCAGTGGCCCGGCGGCCGGATAGGAGGCAAGCTCGGTGGCAAGACGGCGTGCTTCGTCCCCCTGAGCGGCCCGTCGGGCGGCGCGCTGGCTGCTGTGCTCTTCCCGGACCGCGTGCAGGTCAGGATGAGGAGCCCAGCCACGGGGTGGCAGGACCACGCGGGCGTCGCGGAAGTCGCATTCGAGGACGATGCACCCGCTGCGCGCTAGCTCTGCGGCTATGTCCTCGGCGCGGTCGCCGAACGTGGTCACGGCGGACTGCCACCGGCGGGGGCGGCTGCTGACGAAGGCCCACTGGCTGTCGGTCAGGCCGTCCGGGCGGTGCGGTGCCGGGAAGCCTTCCGGCTCCAGGGTGACGCGCGTGATCTTCGGGTTGCCGTTGCGGTCGCTGTTGTAGCTACCGTCGGGTAGGGGGACGGCGTACGTGGTGAGGTCGGGGTAGACGCTGATGTGGCGCATCGCGAAGCCTCGCGGGCGGGGGCGGGCGGTCATGACGGTTCGTGGTACTCGTTGCCGGTCAGCCAGGCGCGGAGCAGTTCGACGCGCGGGGCGTGCTCGTCGAAGCCGACGACGACGGGCTGCTCGTTGTACGGGCTGGAGTCTGAGCTGCGGCGCAGCTTGATGTACTGGCCGCAGGCGTCGATGGCATAGGACTCCATGTCGTCTTGCAGTGCCCCGACGACGGTGATGCCGCTGTGCCTGCCGATCTGCCCGAGCAGGGCGACCGCCTCGCGGCGGTGCTGCTTGCCGAGGTTGCGGCCGAGCTCGTCCAGGACGAGGACCAGGGGGCGGCCTGTGCCGCTCGCGGCCGCGGCGGCGCAGACGAGCTTGATCGCCCGGTCGTCGATCTGCGCGGTGTTGGCCCGCCGGTTGTAGGGGATCAGGCGCCGGCCCTCGGCGCGCCGCCACATCGGCGTGACCTTCCAGTCCCACGCCTCGGTGGGGTCGGCTAGCGGCGTCGGCTCGTCGTACTGGAGCGAGGCCCCGTACCCGCCGTAGGTCCTGTCGAGCCGCTCGAACTCGGCTGCGACGTCGGCCAGCTTCTTCTTGATTGCGGAGGCGAGCGCCCCCCGGTAGGCCCGGCTGGCCTGGACCGCCTCCCCGTGGCCGATCCATGCGGCATCGAGGCTCTTGTGGCGTTCCTCGCGCTGGACTGCGATCTGCCGACGCTCGTACCGGTCAGTGTCCTCCAGATGGCGCAGGTAAACGCGCAGCGCGTGGTGCAGCAGGGGGAAAGCGTCCTGTGCCCGTCGGCCGCTGCCAGGGCCGCGCTGGCTGAACTCGGCCGACAGGCCGGCGATCTCCGTCGGCATGCTGGTTGTGGCGGCGGGCGGGAAGCACGCGGAGATCGCGTCGCTGATCAGGCCGCGGGCGTCCTCCCACCAGTCGTCGGCCGTCCAGGACTGCTGGTGCTCCGGCAGGCCCAGCAGGTGCGCGTGGGCGATGCCGGGGGTTCCGTCCCATTGCGAGGCCAGTTCCGGGAGGCTGAGCCGTGACCGTTCCTGCTCCAGGGTCTCGCGTTCCTGGCGCTGCTTCCGGACGGCGGCGTCGAGGGCGCTCCCCTGGCGCTGCAGTGCCTCGACCTGCTGCTTGCGGACGCGTGCCAGGCTCAGCACGTCGTCCCGCTCGGCTTGCGCGGCGCTGAGCGCCGGGGCGAGTTTCCCGCGTGCTTCCCTGGTGGCCCGGTCCTTTTCCCGCAGCCCCCCAGCCTGCGCTTCCAGCCGGGCGGCCTCGGCTGCCGCCCGTGCGCCCTTCTGCCGACGCTCAGCGCTGGTTACCTTTTGCCTGGCGGACTTCCGTGCCTCGACGGCGTCCTGGTGTTCAGCGGACTTCTGGCGGACCTGCTCGCGGGCAGCCGCGATGCGGGCGGCGCGGCCGGTCGCAGGCTGGCTGAACCCGCCAATGACCACGATCCCGGCGTCGTCGTGGACACGGTCGGGGTCGCCGCGGGCCGTGGTCCGGGCGTCCAGGGCCCCGAGGAAGCCGCCCAGGTCGTACCCCGGGTCGGCGCTGCCCGGGAGCCTGCCGTGGGGCGCTGGCGCGGTAAGGTTGGCGGCGATCAGGATCGAGCCGGGCATGCCCGCCAGGAGCTGGCTGGCCCGGCTGAGCTGGGCTGAGTCCACGACCGCCGCCTCGCGGTAGGGCCACAGGGCAGCTTCCCACCGTGCCCTGTCCGGCTCGTCAAGGACGACGGCGTCCAGCAGGCCGATAGCGCCGATTCCCTCGGCTGCGAGGATCTCGATTTGCTGCCGGGCCAGGTCCCGGCCGCTTTCCGTATCCCGCAGGCTTGCCTGGGCGTCGGAGAGCGCCTTCTCCGCCACTCCGACCGCCTTGACCGCATCTTCCAGGGCCGCGTCCGCTTCGGCGCGCTCCCGGTCGGCGGCTGGCTCGTCTCGGCCGTCGGCGTCGCGGGCTGCTTCCCTGGCCTCGCGCAGGAGGCTGGCTGCTTCGTCGATCTGGTGCTCCAGCGTCGCGATTTGGCTGCCCAACTCGCGGTCCTCGCCGTCGAGCTTGCTGAACGCGGTCATGGCCGCCTGCTGCCGTCGCGTGAACGCCTCGTCATCGGCCAGCTCCGCCGCCTGCCCGGCCAGCTGCTGCGCCTTCTGGCCGTCGCGCTCTATCGCGATGTCGATGTCGCTGATCGCGGCCTGGATGTCGGCATCACGCTGGAGGGCATCGCACAGCTGCCGGGCGGTGCGCGACCGCCAGCGCTCTCCTGCTTCCGCGACCTGTCCGCGTGCCCGGTCCCGGGCGTCGATGCCGTCCTCGATGACCTGGGCGCTTTCCTCCCAGGTGGCAAGGTCGGACTCGGCGTCGCTGGCCTCCTGCTGGCGGTCGTACTCGTGGCGACGGGCCTGGCGTTCCTTTTCCAGCTCGTGGTCGATGCCGGTGAGCGAGGCGATCGCCTCGAAGATCCGCCGCTCGGAGATCTCGTTCAGCGGCTGGGCGAGCAGGTTCGGGGTGACGCTGGCCCGCACCGACGTTGACAGGAACGACACGCACCGCACGTGCTCGCCGTAGAGAGTACGGGGCAAGTCGCGGGCCGCCACGTCCTGCCGCCCCGCTCGCGGGGGCAGGGCCTGCCATAGCGAGTCGGCGGCCTGTTCCCGCTCGGCCTCGCTGTCCCCGGCGGGCAGGTGCAGCTCGTCCTGCCAGCGCAGCTTCAGCCGGGGTCCCTTCTGGCTGCTGCGGTCGATGCGGATCCACACGGTCAGGGCGCTGGCCTGAAGCTGATCGAGGGTCCCGGCAGCGGCGGGAGCGAACACGCCGATGAGGTACCCGTGGTCGGCATTGCCCCACCGGTCCTCCCCGCCGGCGTCCTCAGCGTTGAACAGCAGGTCCACCGCGGCGGGCGCGCCTGAGCCGAAGCGCCACTGCTCATCGGCGTGCAGCAGGCTGACCTGGGCTATCAGGGACGACTTCCCCGCCCCGTTGGAGTCCTTCGGACCCTGCCCGGCTACAGCGATGAGGGTGCCGACGGCAACGGGGACGGGATGCGTGGACAGCCGGGAGATCCGCACGCTTTGCAGGCCGACCAGGACACGGTCACCGACGATGTCCTCTTCCGGCGTGCTGCCGCTCATGAGCCGCTCCTCGGGGAAATCGCGTCACTTCTGGGGGCGGCCCAGGCTCCGGCGGACCGTGATCGCCGTGGCGAGCGCGGTGTCCGGGCCGACGGCCAGGATCAGGTTCTCTTGGAGGCGCTGGCGCGCGGCCGGAGTGAGCCGGCGAAGCGCCGGCCCCGGGACATAGGAGGCGCCGGCCATCTCGGGATCGGCGCCGCGTACCGCGCGGATCAGCCCGGCTGCGCGCAGCCACTGGAGGGCATCGGACAGGCGCCGCTGCCCGTGAACCTGCGACAGCTTCCGCAGGCGGGTCGGGGTGGTCGGATGGGGAGACTGCCAGTCGTCCTCGGCCAGGCGGCCCTCTGCCCGGGGGATCGCGACCGAGTAAATCAGCACCAGCGTCAGCGCGGCCCGCTCCAGCGGCGGCAGGACCCCCCACCCGTTCGCCGCGAGATCAGCGGCTATATCGTCCCGGTACCCCGATGTCCACAGGTAAGCGCCCGCATGGACGAGAGTGCGGCCGGTCCGGCGCAGCATCTGGTCAAGGAGGTGACGCAGCGCCGCGTCCCGGAGCGCGGGCAGCGCGGCCTCGCTGGCAGGCTCGCTGCCATGCTCAAGCGCCGCCCAGGCCGCGACCAGCGCGTCGCGCTGCTTATCGCCGAGCGGCTGGAGCAAGTCGTCGAACAGCCCGCTCACCGGTCCGGCTCCCGGCCAGGCCGCGGGGACGGCAGCTCCCGGCACAGCTCCCGCAGCGTCGGCAGGTCCTGGTCCGGCCAGGTGGCCACCCGGGGGCCGAGGCAAACCCGCTGCGCCTCGTCATCGACATCCAGCCACCGGCTGGCGTGCAGGCGGCGGAGCGCCCCCGTCCCGAGGCGGTGCAGCACCTCTTCCCCCCGTCCGGGGATGAGCTGATCCACCACGTCCAGCACATCGCGCACAGTCGTCGGCTGCCCCGGCCATACGCCAGCCTGCGCGTCGGTCCAGCAGCAGCGCAGCGCCGCGGCCAGGACCCGGCTGGTCTCGTTCGGGTGCTCCACCGGAAGCACCTGCATCCGCAGCTCGCGCAGCACGGCCGGGGTTACGTCATCAGGGGGGCGGGGCAGCAGCCAGCAGCGCTCACCGCCCCGCTCCACCAGCCGCAGCATGCCCGCCGGGGTGCTGGTCGCCGACGGCACGCGCAACGGCCCCTCGGTCCGCGCCCGTGCCCACCACAGTGCCGCATCTGCGCTACTCACACGGGCCTCCGCACTCGCTCGAACACGCCATGGGTAAGCCAGGACGGCACGCGGCCGGGTCGCACCTCGACCGTGCCGGACCATACCAGCCGGTAGCCGAGCCGAGCGTTGTTGCTCGCAGCGACCAGGTCGGCCAGCACGCGGCGCGCCGTCACCCAGTCCGTGCCTGACAGCAGTTGCTCGACGGCGACAGCGTCACTGTCGCCGAGTACCTCCTCGGCGACAGCTGCCAGCCGCTCGGCCTCCGCGTCAGACCACTCCTCCGGGGGCTGCTCATCGCCGTCGGGAACCCGGGAACGCGGCGGCGTCGAACGGCTGCCGGCAGGCTGCGGTGTCCCGGCAACGGCCTCTGCCAGGTCGGCGGCGTCGTGCCATGGGGCAGGCGCGTCGAAGACCTGGTCGGCCAGGACCGCCGCAAGTTCATCCACGGTCGCCCGCCGCGCGAACCGCACCCACATCTCGGGCGGCAGCAGGTTCAGCGCCCGCGAGGTCCCCGCTGCGGCCATCAGGCGCGCAGACGCGTTCGTCGAGGCATCTTCGTAGGCAGCGATCGCCGAGCGCAGCTCGCCGCACCAGCGGCTGAGTTCCGGCCAGAACTCCAGCAGGATCTCATGCACCGCAGACGCCTGATCGATCAGCGACTTCGCGTTCCACAGCAGCGGGGCGCGTTCCCGCAGCGCCTCCACGGTGCCGCCGACGGTCAGCGCCACAAGCTCAGCGACCAGGAGCCGCAGCGCCGTCGTGACCCCGACGGCAACCTCGCGGGCCTCCTCGGCCGTACCCTGCCCGCCCTCCAGCCTGATCTTCTCCATCGTCAGGAGCTGGTGCAGCTCCGACTGGCCTCCGCGGGCCAACATCCGCTGGACGAATAGCATCGACACGTAGCTGGTGAACGACGCCCGGTACTCACGCTGGTAGGGCTTATCGAACGCAGGCTGGATCGCCCCGAGCTTCCGCAGGACGCCCAGGCGGTTGTCGATCACGTCGGCAGGGAACGCGGCGCACGCCGACCTGATTTGCTCCGCGGTTAGCCCGTCTTCACCCGCGCGGGCGAACGCGGCAAATAGCGTGTCCGCCAGCCGGAACAACGCCGCGTCGGTGATCGCCGCGTCGGCCTGACGCGCCAGCACAGCGACGATCTGCTCGAACACGGAAACGACGGCCTGTTCGGCCGCCGCTGCGTCCAACCCCAGCTGTTCATCAGCCACATCATCACTATATAAGCCCAGCCTGACAACATTAAGTGACAATAGAGGCCAGGTGCTGCGCGGCTTGTCCGGCGGCATTGGCAAGCTACGCGAGGCCTGAATGGTGCGTGTAAAGCGTCAATGGATGGCCAGGAATCCGGCAAGGTTCTGCCTATGACCAGCGGCCGATGGAGTCACCTCCGGTAGGACGGCCGCGTCGGCCACCGTGCGAGAAAACCACCGTGAGTTGGCGAGAGGTTGGTGGCGAGTGACTACCTAGGACCCCGCGCGGGCGCTGAAGCGCGCCCGCGCCCGTGCCGAGCAGGCTGAGCGGGACGCCCGTCGCATGCGGGACCAGCGGCGGCGATGGGAAGCGGAGGGAACGCGCCTTAACCGCGCCGAGTTCGAGGCCGGGGTGCCGTGCCGGGGATGCGAGACATGGCTCGACGGTCTCGGTGACTGGCCTCCGCTGCTCAAGATGACTCCGGAGCAACGGGCCGACCATGACCGAGAGGAGGAACGATACCGGGCGCGTCATGGTGAGTGCCGGGCACACAGGAAGATCGTCGAGGACAACCGGACCTGGCAGATAGGGGCTTGACAGGCACCGGGAAGGCGCGGCGCACGAATCACTGAGAAGGCAAGAATCGGTCAGGTGAAATGCCCATATTCCATGCATTTTCGACTAGAGCGCGCTCCATAATTGGGACCTGGACTGCAAGAGCGCTGCCGACAGGAGTGTCTCCCAGGATAACATCGGTCGTGGGCAGCACAACTCCTCCCTGATGCTCGCCAATAAATACAAGTTGCCTGTCGTGTAGAAGCTTGTAGTGCCGTCCACCCATGGAACGCATCTCGACACCCTCGATGGAAAGCAAATCTCGGATGGCATCGGCATCTCGACGAATTGCTTCGGAAGTCAATGTACTTGAGATTAGCAATTGGAACTGCGTTGATGTGAGTGCCCGAAGATCCAGGACGAATTTATGGAGGGTCCGAGGGTTAGAGGTAAGATATCGATCGACCCATATCAAGCTAGATATGCCACTGATCAGCTCGGCAAAACGTTCAACTGAACCATCCCAAGTGGACGGCCATGCCGGTGACCTCTGCTCAAGGTCGCTCTGGAACATTTGCCCTCTGAGGCCCGCCAGGATTTCACGAGTACTGGCGTCCGCAAGCAATGGCTGGATAGCTTCCCAAGCCAGTGATGAACGGAAGTCATCATTAATCTCGCGCCGCCCAGTTCGTAGCCAGATTATCGCTTCCCAGGGCAGGTCATTGATCCATCCGTCCGAAATATCGGAAAGCGTTTGCCGCACGATTGAATAGTCTGGCATGCTGCCTATCGCCCGGATTTTTGCTAGAAGGCTGGCGGTACCTCCGATCTCATCGCGAGTCTTCGCGCGCTCATTGGCTGGAATGCCTACTGACTCCATATCGACATCTGTAATGAAAGGCAGCGAACGGAACTGTGCTCGTGCCATCAACGGCGAGCCTCGCACCTTCAAGTGCATTGACCGTGCCCATCTGCCTGTGAGAAGGGCGCCAGTGTCACGTGCGTTTGGCCCATCAACCAGCATGTGCAGCAACAACGCCTGCAGACGAGCGCCTCCTGTCCAGCGCAAAGCATGTGGGTAATCGTCAAAGACCAGTTGGGCATGTCCATTCTGCTGGATTGACGTGCTTATTTCCTCTCGAAATTTAGCTGCAAAATCATGCTGATTCTGCTCGCTGAACGAGCGCCCGTTCACCATGATGGCACTTTGGTCAAGCTCGTGCTGAATGGCATCCGCAAGAATTGATTTTCCAGTCCCTGGAAGTCCGCGCAAGACAACAATCTGCCCGTCAAGCAAGTCGAGACAAACGTTATCTACCCAAGCTCGCTGAGTTGGCAATAGTATGTTCATCACAGGAAGGGAACTAGGGCCTTGATCCGAGGTGACCAGTCATCATTAGATAGTCCGTAGGCCGGCACGTGCAGGGCGGCAGTGGGATCCTCGCCGAGTAGCTGTCTCATTGCGACACGATCCTCTTCTGGACCGGACCAAAGCGACTTCAACATATAAGCTTCCTCAGGAAACCACTCCTCGAAAGAGGCAAGCACATCAGTGGCCTGCTCTGCGGGGGTATCGCGCCCACGCTTCGCTGCGGCATCGCGCACTGCGCTCAGTGGGATGTCCCAGGGAATTTCGTGTGGAGGTCGCTTCCGTGTTGCAATTGAACATGCCTTTCGGGTCAGCAAAGGATGCCCGCCGTACTGATCGAACAGGTAATTTATCACTTCATAGTCGCGCACGCGGAGACCCATGCGCTTACCGAGAGATCTTACCATCTCTGCCATCTCATCACGTTCCATCGGTGCCAGGAACTGGAGGCGGACGAGCTTATATAGTAGATTATCACGGCCGCTAAGCAGCGGTCGCTCGAATATTGCAGGGTCCACGCCGGCGCAAAGCAGTACGATACTGGTTAGCCCATTCGAGTCTCGACGTTGAATGAGTCCCCGCAATTGCGTCAGTGACGTAAAAATTTCTCGTGCAGTTTCGTGACCAAGGGTCGACCGGTCTGGATACGCTTGATCGATCTCGTCGATTATTATCTCAAGACGCATATCGAGCATATCGAGCAACTTAGACATGTCGCTTATCCAGTGCAATTGAATGGGGGGACTGTCGGCACGGTATGATCCTTCCCGTGTAAGCAGTTTGATGTTTGGCGGTTTTTGATTTCGAAGTTGTAGCGCAGTATGGGTACGCTGGACGAGTTCAAGCCGGAATTCTGCCGCACTGGCAACCTCGCTCATGTCCAGTCTAACGACTGGCCTGCCAGCTTCTATGCGTTGACGTTGCACAAAATTCAAAAGTGACGTCTTACCCGCCTTGCGGAGACCGAAGATGCCCACTGGCTGACCTCGGTCTAGGCTGAATTTGAGTGCATCAACCTCACGTCTCCGCCCGAAGAAGCCGCTAATTTCAGTTACCGGGAATGTCACGTCGTAGTGATCAAGCCCCGTGAGAACCTCGGACATGCGCGTTCGGAGATCGGCTGATGAAGGAATTGACAATTGTGTTGCATCTATCGAAAGCAATGCGAATTCGCCACGCCTTCTAGCAACAAGACGGCCAAGCTCGCTGTCAAGGCTAGCCACTACGGCAAACTCTGGATCAACTCGGGCGTCGTCCCGCAAGCGTCGCTGGAGAACACTGAGAAGTCTTGGCTCCACGTGGCGATATTCAGTATAAAGACATGCGACCTCAAGCTGAGTGTCAAACATTTCAGCGATTTGTGGTGGCATAACGAGATTTAGCCACCAACGACCTGGAGGATCCGGTTCAAAACGATAAATATCGACGTTGCTGTTGCGAAAGAGTTTCAGTATTTCTGCGCCATACTGGGTTTGACTAGCGAACCGATCGCGGTATTGGTCTAGAACCTGTTGATTTATGGTCTTACGCGGTGTCTCGCGGTTCATGGCTGGAGGATACACCTCGACTTTCGCGGGAGTGCCTTAGTTACTGCTCCTGGCATCACAGGTCATGATCACCTGGGGCACTTTCGGTCGCGTGGGATGCACAGGGTGACTACTCGGGCGTGGCGGGCAGGTTGGACGGCGTGGGCTCCGGCCACTGGTGGACCCGGTTCCTGGACATCGAGCGGGACCCGACAGTGATGTCGCCGACCTCGGCCGACATGGTGCTCGGCCCGGTGGAGATCATGATCCAGGTCGTCAGGGCCGCCGCCCCGAAGCGGCTGGACTAGTTCGGCAGCACCCGGTTCCGCGGCCATGATGACGCGAACCTGCTCAGCGCTCGCTTGGAGCTGCTGTGCGGCTAGTTTTTCCGTCCGGCACGTTCCGTTCGAGTTCGGCGGCAAGGCCGAGCCCGACCTCACCTAAAACCCTGGCACGACCGTGCAGGGCTGGAGAACCGCTGTGGTGAGGTGCCCCGAGCCTTCCGGATTGCCCGGGGCGCGATCATCCAGGACTCGGCCTACGGCGCTGTGCGGGTCAAGGCCGCAAGAGAGCACTCACCGCGGCGCAGCGCCGGTCGCCGCTGGGTCCGCCGTCCCTACGACCCGCGGCACGCGGCGGTGTCGCTGTGGCTGAACTCCGGGGTGCGGGCGACCGAGGTCGCCCGCCGTGCCAGGCACGGCGTCGCGGTCCTACTGAAGATTTACGCGCACTGCATCGACGGGCAGGCCGGCGCCGCCAACCAGCGCATCAGCCACGCCGTCAGCACCCTCGAGGCAGAGCAGGACCTCAGCGATGAAGTCGACGCCGATAGCGAGTCGGGAGGCTGAAATGCCAGCTCAGAGGCAAGAATCCCGGCGTGACGGTCGGTATAACCGCTCCCGTCGGCCCCGTCCGTGGCCGTCCGTGGATTCTGCGGCTCCGGAACCCGGGGTCCACGGACGCATAGCGGACGGCAGCAGCCCGGATTTCCGCCTCGAACGGCGTATGTGCTGGTCAGCGGGGGGTGACGCGGGCAGGAGGAGCGTGCTGTAAAACCGTCGGCTCAGCCTTGGCGTTGAAGCAGATCGAGGCAGCCGCGGGTGGCCAAGGTGGAAGGGTGGTCGGGTCCCAGGACCCGCAGCCGAGCGTCGAGGACCTGCCGGTATTCGGCCTCGGCGTGCCCTTGAAGCCAAAGAGAAGTTGTCACAAGGATTCTGTAGGCGTTAACGACAGGGTAACAGGGGCCCTCTTTGCCTCAGGGATCGCGGAACTGGCGAAAGGAGTCGCCATCAGCCGGGCTGGGAGCGGGGCTACCCGCCGACTCCAGGGCGGCGGCCTGCCGCTCTTCCGGGCGGGAGCCCTACGGGCGCGCCGCCCCGCCGCGCCGATGCCCCGCACCCGCGGGCGGTCCCCACCACTACGCACCCAGCTTATTGCTGCGCTAACGTCCAATGGGTGGAGCTGCTGCGAACACAGCGCCTGCTGCTTCGCCACTGGGATGAGTCAGATCTCCGGGCGTTCTTCGACATTTACTCCCGCGACGACGTGATGCGATGGCTTGGACCGCACCCTCGCCGTGCCCTGGCCACCCTGGACGAAGCACGCGAACGCATGCGCCGATCGCGCGCCCGCGAACGAGGGCTGCACCCTCCTCTTGGCCTATGGGCGATTGTCCCGCTGATCCACGGCGCGCAGCCACGGGAGCCAGTCGGAACCGTCCTGCTGGTGCCGCTCGCGGACGCCGATGGGCCGAGCGGCCTGGTTGAAGTGGGCTGGCACCTGCACCCGCAACACCAGGGCCAGGGGTTTGCGACAGAAGCAGCCAAGGCAATCCTCGCCGTGGCGGCAAAAGCAGGGATTGGGCAGGTACTTGCCCTGACCGATCTAGGTAACGTCCCCTCGCAAGCGGTGGCCGCCCGTTTGGGGATGTGCGATGAAGGTATAACCCGGCGCTGGTTCGGCCTGACCACACGCCAGTACCGTAAGATCATCGCACTCGGCAACAATAAGAAAGCCGAGACTCCTCCGGCACGGCAAGATCTGTGATATCAGGCCTGGAACCGAGGCGCGCATCGCCAATTCGCCAACAAGATATGCCCCTAGCGTCAGCGCAGCGCCGTCATGGTGCGCTCTGTCGGCCACAACCCAGCCCCACTTGTCCGACCGGGACGCCGCACATCAAGAGCGGTACCGTCGAAGGCTCGCTCATGCGGCAATGACGGTCGTTCGACCTGCCGATGACGGGGGGCTTGGCGTCGGGGCCCGCGCGGCGGAGGTGACGGTGGGATCAATCAGCGAGCGCGAGTCGCGCCACGGCGGCGATGTGATACTTGGTCACGTTTCCCATGACGGCGACGGTCATGGGTTGACGGTCATCGTGTGGTTGCTGCCTCGAGTTGGGCTAGCTCTGAGTTGAGGATGCGAGCTAGCGCGCCGAGGTCGGCGTTTGAGCCGCGCAGGCCAGCGGCTCGCAGCGTCCGGCGGGATACTCCGGCGCCTGTATCTGCGAGCCGTTGGGCAGTTGCGCGGGCCTCAGCCAGCCGCCCATCAATGCTGCGCTGCGCCGGCCGGCGGCGCCCGCCAGGATCGCGCCGCAACGGGTGCTCAGGCCAGCTCGAAGCGCGCACGCCGGTGCAAGGCAGAGCCTGGCCCGATGAGCTGCCCCGGGTGGGGTCTGGGACCGGATCGATGTGCGTGCCGCGCAGCAGGTGCGCGAGCGCGGCGCCCATGCCGAGGACTAGAACTGGCAGGCAGGCCACCGTGGTGGTGATCTCCCAGGGGGCGCGGGCCGCGCCAGCCTGGTTGAGAAGGTGATAGGTGACTTGTCCGGCCATGCCCAGCAGCAGCGAGGCGATGGCGGACCAGCGGGCGAAGCGGCGCGCTGCCGGGTTGACCAAGCCGCTGGTAGAGAGCCAGGCGCGCAGTGCATAGGCGGCGTAGGCTTCGACGCCGATCGGCAGGGTGATCGCCGAGTCGAGGTGCAGCGAGTCCCAGATCCCTGGTAGCGGGCGGACCAGCCCGAACCCGGTCATCCGGCCGATCCCGACCCAGCCGGACCACACAGCTACTGCCGCGGGCGCGGCTAGCAGGATCAGCGGCCAGGTCCGGATCGTTCGTTCCCGGACCGCTGTCGCCGAGGACCGGTCCGGGCCTGCGCTCACGGTGGCAGAACCAGCGGCACTACAGCGGCAGGGAGCGGCGCCGGCGCCGTCGGCGTGCCTGCCGCTCGCCGTCTCGCCCTGCGGAACCCAGCCAGCCATCGACCGGCCATTGCCGGCCAGGGCCGGCCCAGAGTCTGGGCTCTGTGGTATCGCATGGCTGGGCATCGTGTGCACTGGACCGAGGGGCGGGTTGAGACGATCGTATGACACAGAACTCCTCCTTGATCAACTGGGAGGAATTTGGGAGATCACAACGGTCGTGAACTGCCTTCAACTACTCCCAATCGGCTTGAAGAGGAGCCTCTGACCTGGCCTTCAGCCGGTCGCCGCTGGCCGGGGGAGTGCCGGACGTTTCCTGGGGGTCAAGGGGTCGCGGGTTCAAATCCCGCCGTCCCGACGGT
>WNFJ01095987.1_pt2 | contig 24039 bp, 21 predicted proteins | sample 5400461 | NCBI WGS metagenome assembly WNFJ01 (sample SAMN13153349, study PRJNA577476) | soil metagenome | isolation source: 115 cm saprolite on Douglas fir-dominated hillslope | place: USA:California | collected 2013-09-17
AGGTAATTGTCTTTAATTTGCAGAACCGACACGTGTTGCGTCTGAGCGCCCAAGCCTTCGATCAGGTCTGGTGGTGGGGATGGGCAAGCCCAGGGCGGAAGCGCGGGAAAGTCCATCGATAAGAGATCCTGTTCGCGGCGGACGCTCAGAATTCCGCTGCGAGTGACGAAACTCACAAATTCCCGCTCAGGTTCCAGGATCCTCAACAAAACAAACGCGGAGGCCAATGTGGCATGCCCGCACAAATTGACCTCACACCGGGGGGTGAACCAACGGAGGCGAAATTGCTCTCCCTCCGGCACGAAAAAAGCGGTCTCAGAAAGATTGTTTTCTGCTGCGACGGCGAGAAGTAGTTTGTCATCTAACCAAGCCTTGAGGGGGCAAACTGCGGCCGGGTTGCCCTTGAAAGGCTGGTCGGTAAAGGCGTCAACGCGGAACAAAGGTAGGGACATTACCTTATTCTGACATTGATTGGCACCTGGCTAAAATCGTTGGGGAAGCTCACGACGGGCGCATAGCGGTATCCACCGCAGAGGCTGAGCATGCTGGCAACGCAGAATGATGCGGCGACAATGCAGGAACTGCAGCAACGGCTGGTTGATGCTCGCCGGCGCACTGACGAGATCTTCAGCCTGGTTAGGCCGGACGCGCTCTATGACCGCCCCATTCCGGAGCGTCACCGGATCATCTTTTATATTGGTCACCTGGAAGCTTTCGATTGGAACCTATTCGGTGAGCGCGTCTTCGGTCTGAAGAGCTCTCATCCTGAATTCGACCGCTTGTTTGCCTTCGGCATAGACCCCGTTGGTGGCGGGCTACCTGATGATCTACCCTCAGCCTGGCCACCTGTGAAAGAAGTTCACGAATATGCTGCGAAGCTACGCCAGATTCTCGACGACAGTTTAGCGAGGGGAATATCCGAGTCGACGTTGCCGGAATTTTCTCTAACTACATTTCTGAACGTGGCCGTCGAGCATCGCTTGATGCATGCAGAAACGCTGGCGTACATGCTTCATCAGTTGCCGCTCGGGAAAAAAATACTCGGAGCGACTGAGAACCTGTCGGCGCCCCCGATTGAGCCGAGGATGATCGATATTCCCGCAGGGTCCGCGACGCTCGGTCAAAACCGCAGCGATGAAAAGTTCGGCTGGGACAATGAATTTGAAGCGATCGTGGTGGACGTCCCGGCATTTGCTATTGATCAATACAAGGTAACGAACCGCCAGTACCTGGACTTTCTTCTGGCGGGCGGTTATGACATGCCTGCACTGTGGAGCGACGAGGATTGGAACTGGAGAAGGCAGCAAAACATTTCGCAGCCAGTTTTTTGGAAACGAGACGGTGACCAGTGGCAATACCGTGGAATGTTCGCGGACGTGCCGCTGCCGATGAACGCTCCCGTGTATGTGAGTCATGCTGAAGCGAAAGCTTATGCGCGTTGGGCCGGAAAGCATTTACCCACGGAGGCGGAATGGCATCGAGCGGCATATGGCAGCGAATCGGGCACGGGGCGCGCGTCTCTTTATCCGTGGGGAGACGCCGAGCCTGATGCGCGATTCGGGAACTTTGATTTCACCAGATGGGATCCAACGCCCGTCAATGCTTTTCCGGAGGGAAACAGCACCTTCGGGGTTGGCGACCTGATGGGCAACGGCTGGGAGTGGACATCCACTCCGTTTGCCCCATTCCCCGGTTTCGAGCCCTTTCCGTTTTACCGTGGGTATTCAGCAGATTTCTTCGATGGGAAGCATTTTGTCATGAAGGGCGGGTCGGCCCGTACGGCGGCCTGCATGCTCCGCCGCTCGTTCCGGAACTGGTTTCAATCGCACTACCAATACGCTTATGCCGGATTTCGGTGTGTACAGCGCTGACGGCGGAAAGAGCAAAAAATGTTGACTCAATCGATTGTCGCTAATCCGAGCTTTGAGTTTGCCGCCGATGTGCGCGCCGGTCTTACGAAGTCTGTGCAGAAAGAGCTGCCGTCAAAGTACTTGTATGACGATGTCGGTTCCGCGCTTTTCGAGGTGATCAGTTTTCTGCCCGAATATGGTTTGACGCGCGCTGATGAGCGTCTGCTGCGACGGCACTCTGGCGATATTGTGGACCTCCTGACGACCCCCGTGGCAGTAGCTGAACTGGGAAGCGGCAGCGGCAAGAAAACGCGCTGGATTCTGGAGGCGCTATGCCGCCGCCAACACACGTCGTACTATCCGATCGAAATCTCGCGTACCGCGCTGGCTATGTGCGAACGCGAATTGCGCGATATCGATTCCACCAGCATTCTTGGTTGCGAGCGCGAGTACCTGGACGGATTGCTGGAGGTTGCGGCGAAGCGGCGTAAGGGGCACCACCTGCTTGTGCTGTTTCTCGGAAGCACCATCGGTAATTTTGACCGTATGGCCGGATTGAAATTTTTGAATCAAGTGCGACGCATCCTTGAGCCTGGAGACTCGATGCTGCTGGGAACGGATCTGGAGAAATCTCACGCGCAAATGATCGCTGCTTACGACGATGAGCTTGGAGTTACGGCAGCATTCAATCTCAATTTGCTGGCGCGCATCAATCGGGAACTCGACGCGGATTTTGACCTGAGCCAGTTCGAGCATGTCGCGCGCTTCAATCGCGAGGCGCGCAGCATAGAGATGCATTTGCGCTCGAAGCGGAGCCAGCACGTGACCATACCAGGATCGGAGTTAGTGGTCCAATTTGTTGAAGGCGAAACCATTTGGACGGAAAGCAGCCATAAGTACAGCACGAGCGAAGTCTCCTACTTGGCCCGGAGTGCGGGTTTCCGTTGCCGGGCGCAGTGGGTTGACGAGCAATGGCCTTTCGCGGAAAGTTTGCTGGTCGCCGAATAACCCACATCCGGGCTCCTTCATTTTCTTTCTTCTTCCTTCTGGATTGCACGCCGATTTCCGCCTTTGTAAACCTTTGCGCGGTCTGGGTAAAACTTTGTAAATCGTCGGGATTGGCGCCTCTTGGCATGTAGATTGAAGGTTGGCCTATGAACGCGATGAAGGGTTCCGTGCATGCGCTTGCGTGTTGTTTGTCCGTTTCCGGACTCCTGTCGACGACACTCTGCCTAGCGCTGCCTCGCAGCGCGCAGCAGGTATCGGGAGAGGCAGGACAGAGTGCTGTAACCAGGCGCATTGGTGCGATCAGGGCCATTAACAATGACGTCATCACGTTGGCGCCGGATTCTGGAGCCGAAATCAACGTGACCGTAAACGCTACAACTCGAATCCTGCGCGTGGCGCCAGGCGAGAAGAATCTTAAGAACGCGAGTGCGGCGCAGCTGCAGGATTTGCAGATAGGCGATCGGATTCTGGTGGGAGGCGAAGCATCGGGCGATGCCAAATCCATAACCGCTTCATCCATCGTCGTGATGAAGCACTCGGATGTTGAAGCTCGTCAGGAACAGGCGCTCAAGGGCTGGCAGCGCGGGATAGGAGGGCTAGTAACCGCGGTCGAGCCGGCCTCTCGAACCGTGACAATGTCCATTACTGGTTTTGGAGGTACAAGAAGCGTCGTCATCCACACATCCCAGGCCACGGTGATTCGGCGCTACGCTTCCGACTCGATGAAGTTTGAAGACGCGAAGCCCAGCACACTCGCGGAGATCCATCCCGGGGACCAGTTGCGGGCTCGCGGTAGCCGAGGGCCGGACGGAACTGAATTGACAGCGGAAGAGATCGTGACCGGCAGTTTTCGCAATGTGGCAGGCACCGTGAATTTGCTTGACCCGGAGACTGGGACGATCAGTGTTGGGGACTTACTGAGCAAGAAATTAGGGCACATAAGAATTTCACCGGAATCGCAACTTCGCAAATTGCCTTCCGAACTCGCCCTGCGTCTCGCGGTCCGGTTGAAGGGAGGCGCAGCCGGTACTCTAGCGGCGACCGGCACGAGCCCGCGGGCAAATTCTCCCGCAACTGATGTTGGCAACGGGCAGCGCGCCCGCTCGGGATCGGCTGCTGGGATGGGGCCAGCAGGCGGCGGCATGGGAGGAGGCTCGCGTTCAGGCGGAGCGCCCGATTTTCAGCAGATGCTGAACCGGATGCCTGCGGTCACCCTGAGCGACCTGCACAAGGGCGATGCGGTGATGATTGTCGCCACTCAAGGCACGTTCTCAAATGGAAGCTCGTCAAATGGAAGCTCGCCCCATGGAGGAGCGTCGAATGAGGTATCGTCGAATGAAGGAACGGCGATCACCCTGCTCACTGGGGTGGAGCCTATTCTCCAGGCTGCGCCGAGCGCCAGTCGGGCGATGATGCTATCGCCCTGGAGCCTGGGCGGGCCCTCCGGCGATGGTCAAAATCAATAGTTGAGCTGCCCATGAAAGCGATGAGTTCTCCTCCCTGGCAGCGAGGATTTAGTGGACGGATATTAGTGGACGGACAGTGGAATGAAGATTGAAAGCCTCCGACTTCTGACAATTCTTTTCTTCGCATTGTTCTTGCCAGCCGTGGCAATGGCGCAGAATGGTTCGGGAATTCTGCGGGGCCAGGTGACCGATCCTTCGGGGGCCGCGATTACGAATGCCAATGTGGTCATGACGTCCGCCGCTGGCTCCCCTCTGACGACGCAAACCAATGCTCAGGGTTTGTACGAGTTCAAAGGCCTGCCCGCCGGTAAGTACACGTTGAATGTTATCGCGCAGGGATTCACCATTTACGAGAACGACAGTGTCGAACTCGGAGACCAACCTCTGCGTCTAAACGTTCCCCTGACCATCGAGGTCGAGACGCAGAAGGTTCAAGTTTCTGACATGGCTCCCACCGTGGACGTGAATCCAGCCAGCAACGCCGGAGCGATCGTCATTTCAGGCAAGGAACTTGAGGCTCTTCCGGATGATCCCGACGAATTGCAGTCGGACCTCGAGGCTCTGGCAGGACCTTCCGCGGGACCGAATGGTGGACAGATGTACATCGATGGGTTCACGGCGGGTCAGCTGCCGCCGAAGGCGTCAATTCGCGAGATACGGATCAATCAAAATCCGTTTTCCTCGGAGTACGATAAGCTGGGCTATGGACGCATCGAGATCTTTACCAAGCCCGGCACCGACAAATTGCACGGTCAGTTTTTTGTGAATGGGAATGACGCTGCCTTTAATTCCTCGAATCCATTCGCGGGCTCGGAGCCGGGATATTACTCGACACAATACAGCGGGAATGTCGGCGGGCCGCTGGGCAAGAAGGCATCAATATTCTTCAGTGTTGAGCGCAGAAATATCAACGACCTCACCGCCGTCAACGCGACCACGCTGGACCCGAACAGTCTTCTGCCGACTCGAACGATCGAGGCGATTGCGAATCCTCGCCGGCGGACTAATATCGGCCCCCGCCTCGACTATCAAATCAGCAAGAACAACACGTTGACCGCACGGTACCAATATTTTCGGGACACACAGAACAACGACGGCATCGGACAGTTCAATCTGCCTCCGCAGGCTTACAACTCGAAGTCCATCGAACACACTCTGCAGATCAGCGACACCCAGGTGATTGGTTCGAAGATTGTGAACGAGACTCGGTTTCAGTATCTAGGCGAACGCGACAGTCAATTCGCGCAAACCACGACGCCGGTAGTAAATGTTTTGGGCTCATTCACGAGCGGCGGCAACAGTCAGGGCAACATCATTGACAGCCAGAATCACTATGAGCTGCAGGATTACACGTCACTGATTCACGGCAACCACATCCTCAAATTTGGAGGCCGTCTGCGTGCTGTTCGTGACACCGAGAACACTACGTCTGGATTCAATGGCACATTCGTCTTTTCATCCCTCGATGCGGCTTCGAGTTCCAACTGTACTCCACCGAGCAGCCCGATACCTTGTCCTATTTCTTACCGGTCTGCGGTGCAGGCTCTTGCCAGCGGGGGGACCCCATTTGCGACGCAGCTCACTTACACGACAGGGAATCCGAAAGCTGAAGTCACGGCCTACGATGCGGGGCTTTACCTGCAAGACGACTGGCGCGTGCGGCCGAACTTTACGCTCAGCTACGGATTGCGCTTTGAGACACAGAATGAGATTCGCGATCACGGAGATTGGGCTCCGCGAGTTGGGATTGCGTGGGGCGTTGGTGGCAGGAGTGCGCCGCCGAAAGTTGTGGTCCGCGGAGGTTTCGGGATTTTCTATGATCGATTTCAGACCGAGCAAGTGCTGCAGGCGCAATTATTGAACGGGATCACTCAACAGAAATTCGTTATTAATAATCCTTCCTGCTTCCCGGGCCTTGATAAGCCACTGGTTCTTTCGACCTGCGGCCCGGCGAACGCGAACAGCACATCGTCGATCTACCAGATCAATCCCAGGCTTCATGCCCCCTACACAGTCCAAGGGGCGCTCAGCGTGGAACGGCAGCTGACTAAGTCGGCAACTTTGTCGGTCACGTATCTGAACTCCCGCGGCTTTGACCAACTTCTGACGATCAACAGCAACGCTCCGTTCCCGGGCACGCCGGGGAGCACCATTCGCCCCGATCCAACTCGAGGAAACGTTTATCAGTATGTGTCGAAGGGTAATTTCCGGCAAAACCAGTTGATCGTGAATAGCAATGTCCGTATCGGAACCAGGCTTCAGTTATTCGGCTATTACACGTTGAACTATGCGCGCAGTGATACCTCCGGCGTCTCCAGTCTTCCATCGAATTCGTACAACATCAGCCAGGACTACGGGCGGGCATCGTTCGATACGCGTCACCGCCTATTTTTCGGGGGGACGATCGCATTGCCCTATGCGTTTCGTTTGAGCCCGTTCATGATTGCGAGTTCTGGTTCACCGTTTAACATCACCTCTCCGAATGACCTGAACGGTGATTCTGTGCTCAACGATCGTCCCGGGCTGGTTTCAAGAGCGGCTTGCTCAACTGTGGTAGTGCCGACTCCTTCTTCTACCGTCTATTGCACTCCCCTGGGAACCTTCGATGCGGCTGGCGTGGGAAATATCATTCCCGTCGATTACGGTACTGGGCCGGCTCACTTTGTGCTGAACCTGCGGCTGACCAAGACTTTCGGTTTTGGCCCGCGGGCAGAAAAGGGAGCGGCTGGATCAGGGCCTGGACCTGGAGCTGGTCCGGGCGGAGGAGGCCATGGCCACGGTCCCCTGTTCGGCGGCGGTCCTTCGCCGATGGCGTCCAATTCCGACCGGCGCTACAACGTGATGCTGGGTGTGAATGTGCGCAATGTGTTTAACAGAGTGAACCTCGCGAATCCCAGTGGGATTCTGGGTTCTCCATACTTCGACATCTCCAATGCTCTTCAGGGAGGCCCGTTCTCCAGTTCCGCGGCGAACCGCCGCATTGACGTGCAGGCAACATTCAGCTTCTGAGTAATGTTTGTCTTCCGGTGCGCTCCGCTCATCCAACATGCGAGGACGCATCGATGTCGTCATGTGTCGCGGATGTCGCATTCGCGATATGCTGCTTCTTGGACGTCCGACAGAGTAAGGCTCCAAACCGATTGGCCCCACTTTCCATCACCAGGCGGACGTTTCTTCGTCTCGCGGCAGCAACTGGAGCAACCGCCCTCGGTGTAGACGCCATCGTGCTGGCGCCCAACCGCCTTCGCGTAGTGAGGAGGGATCTTGCGTTGCGACGCTGGCCTGAGCGTCTGGAGGGCTTCACCATCGCGTTGCTCAGCGACTTTCACTTCGATCCATATTTCTCGGTTCATCCCATCGAGGCTTCCATCGGAATTGTGAACGGTCTCCATCCCGATTTGATTGTGCTGACCGGAGATTTTGTTTCCATTCCGCCGCTCGACGGTGACGAAGAGAAAGCGGCATCAGCAGCCGAACCCTGTGCCGATCTGCTGCGCCGGATGCATGCCAAGCATGGCTTGTGGGCGGTCATGGGCAATCACGACTACTACACCAATCCCTGGACGGTAACGAGCGCCCTTCAAGCATGTGGAATAAACGTCCTGGCGAACCAGTCCTCTCCGATCGAGCAGGATGGTGCGCGGTTCTGGCTCGCTGGCGTGAATGACGTTGTGAGCGGGACTGCCGATCTGGATGAGACGTTGCACATCGTGCCCGAAAATGAAGCCACCATTCTTCTGGCGCACGAACCCGATTATGCTGACGAGGTGGCACGATATCGCGTGGATCTCCAACTCTCCGGACATTCTCATGGTGGCCAAGTCCGGCTTCCGCTGGTTCCTCCCCTATTCCTGCCCGAGCTGGGGAAGAAATATGTCTGGGGCTTATATCGAATTGGTCCGCTCACTCTTTACACCAATCCGGGGATCGGAACCGTGGTTCTTCCCATCCGCTTGAACTGTCCGCCGGAGATAACGCTGTTGACGCTTCGACGTTCCTCAATCTAGGGAGAAAGCGCCCAGACGTACCGGTCCGCAGCAACTTTGGTGCAATGACTTTCACATAGAGAAGTACTCCCCGAGAGGATGATCTGCAAGTCGTTGTAAACAAAATACCTATGTCGCGTTGCGGTGGCCCACCGCTTGCCACCGTGTAGGCGCAGGTGGATAAATGCCCAATTCAGTAAAGAGGGTGCCCCACGCGCTGCGTTGCACTTGGCCCTTGCTGGCGATCCTTGCAATGCACGCAATCGCCGCTGCTTCGGTAAGTTTGCCCGTGGCGCATCTTCGGATGACGGCTTCAGAAGACCGCGAGCACCAACTGTGGAGGACGCGGGTTCGTGATTCGCAGTTCAGCGATGTGCCGCACGTCACAGCGCGTTCGCGCTGCGAGGATGTTCAGCCGCCGCAGGCTTTGACCACGCCTGAGCCAATCTTGAATCCGATGCACGACCGTATGAAAGCGAAGGTCAGTTTTATTATTGGGACGGACGGGCGCGTGCACAGCCCGCTGATTCTCGAAAGCGCAGGTCCCACCAGCGATCACCACATCCTGCAAACCGTTCGCAGCTGGAGATACCGTCCCGCAACCTGCAACGGCGTGCCCACTGAGACCGAGGGAAAGATCGAGTTTTCCAGCCGTTGAACCGCCCCACTGGGCTAAAATGAGCTCAGAAAGTACGGGTGGTTCGAGCGTGGATAACGAGAGAGACAAGGGAAAGAAGTCCGCTAGTCCCGCGAGTTTCACGGCGGAGAACTCTGAAGACCTCTATCAGAAATTAAAGCCTGAGATGCGACGTCCGAAGCCCAGTCAGGATGCGATGGCGGCAGCCCTTGAAGTGGTGCAGCGGCTCGCTGCGCAGGTTGACATTGAGGATGCCGCGGGAGAGTTTGAGGAAGAGAATGCCGGCGAGAGTCCGGTTCGACTTTGTCGCGTTTGCGGATATCAGAATCGGGAGGGCAACAAGTTTTGCGGCATGTGCGGGCTGCCTGCAGAGTCGGCGCAAGAACCAGAGGCGGTACGTTTGTCTCAGGATGAAAAGATGCCCGCGCCAATGATTCCGCAGGGGACTCCCCAGGCAGAGCGCCACCCCGTTTCCCATCGTGGAGCAGTAACCGGGGAAACACATCACTACCACCATCACTATCATCACCACTATTTCCCGGCAGGGCAGGAGGGTGGAGTCGTGCGCTCCGCCACTGAACTCCCTCGCGAGTCGGACAAGCTACGGTCCTCCGCAGCGCTGCGAGGTGAGTCCATGAGCCGCGCGGAAGCTACCGTCCGACGCATCAGCCTGGACTGGGTACTGGCCTGCAACACCAAGCACCTTGATGATCTTCTGGAACTGTACATTGCGGATGCAATCGTGCTGCGGTCGAACTGTCCTCCAGTGCGAGGCGCGCCTGCGATTCGCGAATTTTTCTTTGGCGCTCTCGACGCGGGCTTGGGAGAAGTAGAAGTCGACCCCATCCGGGTGGAGGTTGCCGGAGATATGGCGTACGAGGCTGGGCGCTGTAAGGCCCTGGTGCCGGGCGCGGCAGGGAAGCGTCGCGAGGAGCGCGGCAAGTACCTTTGGGTGTTTGCGCGGCAGAGTAATGGAGAATGGAAGCTGGCGTCCGACTGCTGGTCCAGCGACTTGACGCTATCGACTGCTGAATTAGACATCGCACCGGGCGCCACGGGAAAGCCTGGCCTGCCGAGAAAGAGTGCCTGACAAAGCCGCGCGTTTCATAAACCGTACTTACGTACTCACACCTAATTTTTCCAGATCAGATCGCAGCTGGTTCAGGGTCTGCATTTCGATCGTCTGCATGCCAAGCTTGGCGGCACACTCCAAGTTCAGCGAGCGATCGTCGATGAAGCAGCATTCCCCGGCGGGTATTTGCGTGGTTTCCAGGGCAAGGCGGTAGATGTCCCGCTCGGGCTTGCGGAGACCGACAAAACACGAACTCACAAAAAGGCGGAAGATCTTCCGCAGGCCGTACTTCTCGATACGGTAAAGATTGAGTTCCCTCGATTCGTTGTTAATCGTCCCCATGAAATACTTGCCCGAATTTGCCAGCAATTGCGCGAAATCGAGGACATCCGGCATTGGTTGAGACAACGAAAACATGAGGTCCGTAAATGCCTCTCGGGTGAAGGGACGAGTGCGATAGAAGACTGTGCGGTCAAGGTATTCGTCGAGGGAAATCTTTCCGCGCTCGAATGACGACACGACCATTTCATGACGGTCGTGGAATTCCTCTTCATCCAGATGGAAATGCTCAAGAGCCGCCATCCGCTGAGTACGGTCCCAGGCATTGGTGAGCAGGACGCCTCCCACATCCCAGAATATGGCTTGAATGGGCAAGAAATTACCTCCGGGCAGCAACGATCTAGATTCAACATCACAGGTTCAGCATTACTCTCCGGCACTACAGGAGAATCGTACATCCCCGTTCTTCGAGTCGACGCATGCGGCCGGGAAAACGAGAAAGCTTGTTCCAGCGCAGGTCCAATTTCTCAAGACTTCCGAGTCCTTCAATCCAGTCTGGGAGCGAAACGAGCAGGTTAGCCCTCAGATCCAGGTAAGCAAGCTTCTGCAACCTTTGGAGCGACTCCGGCAGCGTCGCTAGCGCGTTATTTCGCAAGTCCAGCTCAGCCAGGCGGGCCAGATTGCCGACGGACTCGGGCAAGAACGCCAACTGGTTGTCCCGAAGATTCATCTTTCTGAGATTCGCCAGACTGCCAATGGATTCGGGCAGGGAAGTTAGTTGGTTGTTCATCAGGTGTAACTCTTTAAGCTTTGCCAGACCACCAATCGAATCTGGGAGAGACGTGAGATTGTTCTCACTGCACCTAAGCTCAATGAGACCAGCCAGATCGCCGGTATTTACGGGCAGGGAAGTCAGCAGGTTGCTGCTCACATTTAGATAGGCAAGATTTCGCAGGTTTCCAAGAGATGCAGGAAGTGCGGTCAATTGATTATCGTGAATGTAGAGAAACCGAGTCAGACCAGACAGATTTCCCAAGCTCCCGGGCAGGGAGACTAATGCATTGTGCCCCAGGTCCAAGGTGTGGAGATTCCCTAGTTTGCCTATGTTGCAGGACAGGACAGACAAACGATTCTCACTCAGGTTCAAGGATCGGAGGTTTTTCAGCTGCCACAATGATTCCGGCAAGTCCACCAATTGGTTTCTGTACAGACTGAGTGTTTCAAGCTTTGTCAGCCGGGCAATGCTTTCGGGGAGAGAAGTTAGTTGGTTCTTCTCAAGACTCAGTTGCTGGAGGTCCGCAAATGTTGCGGGCAATTCAGGTAGCGAGGAAATCCCCCGGTTGGCAAGGTCTAATCCATCGGAATTGCCGATCTCGCGAACCGACTCGTCGAATGCCTGCAACAATTCCGTTTCGGTCATTGGGAGATAAAACGCGCTAGTGTTTGTAGATGGTCGTGTCCGCATGATAGTTCCGCCAATCGAACCAATAATCTTTGAGGGACGGAATGCGGTCGAGACATTTTCCAGCGGATGGGCCGGAGATGGCGCAGCCTTGGAAGTTCCACTGGCTGGCCGTCGTTGTATCGAGCAGCGCCCAATCCTTTGTGCCACTCTGGAGAAAAAACTCTGCATCCTTGCCATCCACACGGCTGACGAATGCGCGAAAGGACTTTCCGTCCGGCCCGACTGCGATTAGCAACGGGGTACCTTGCACGTGGTCGACGACCGGCGACTGTTTGAGCAGCGTCGCCCATGGGTAGGCGCGAGTGGACCCAGCGATCTCCAATCCGACGACGACATCGCGCGACTTCAGTTCCGTTCCCGGGAAGCTGATGACGACGGGCAATTTTGCCACTTCCGGCTCCCAGTTGCTGTCGTATTCTTTCGCATCCTTCTTCACTGGAGCCAGCACCTGTCCGTCGGAGATTTCAGACTTCCATTCTCCAAAGGTGAGCTCATCGCTCGGAACCAGTTCGAGGACAGCGCCCTTCATAGGCCCATAAATCGCTTTGCCAGTGATCTGCTGCCACCAGGTTCCAGTTTCCTTGTCCCGCATAAGAAAGTTCTGGTTATTGATGCCGGCCAGATAAAAATGGAGTGTCCTTCCGTTTGCCGTTCGCCTCCACACCAGACCGGTGTGACAAAGCGTTCAATAGGTGACGGCCACCGGCACGGTGCCGACCATGTCATTCACGACGTGGTGGTACGCCATTTCGCGGATGGGATAAGCGCGCGCGTCGCTGCCAAAGCGCACCGCCATGATCATCTCCGCAGAGTCGAGCTTGCTCTGCGTCTCGGCCTCAAATTGCGGGCTGTCCACGGGGTGGAACATCCACTCGAAGTAATTGATGCGGGCCATGACTGTGGAGAAGGCGACGACCACTATCGCCGCCGCGAGAACAATCCGCTGCCATCTCGCTGCGAATCTCCACAGGGCGAGCGCGAGCAGAAGACAGATGAACGCAGCTACGAGAGTTCCCAGCGGAGCTCGCTGCCGCAGCATCAAAGCGAGAGAGAGCGCCCGTGGCGACTGATAGCGGAAGGGCCGGATGATGAAAGCCGGAATGAAGAACCATCCTATGCAGGTCAACGAGGACGCCGCAAAGAGCGTCCAAAGTCCACGAGAAGCACGAGCGGCAGATTGTTGCATGGATTGAGTCTCCGTCGCCCACAGTCTAGCAGGGTGCTAAGGGCCCGTTGCGGACCGGATGTCACCTCAGCGGCTAAAAGCCGTGGTTGATCTTCTACACTGACGGCGCGGCTTAAAGCCGCGCCCTTTCAAGACAGAGTCGTTGATGGAGGTTTCAACCCCTTCAAAACAGAGTCATTGACGGAGTTTTTCATCAGCCTGCCAGTCGATTCAAGTGGCGTTCAGAATGGGTTGGTCAGGGTTCTACCGAATTCGCGCAGTCTTGCGCGGTCCACCGTTCATGAAAAGAAACCGCCCCGATCCGCGGAGCGGGACCGGGGCGGCTGGTTGGTCGGCTTATAGATCTACTGCGGTGTGAAGTTCTGGTGATAGCTCAAGCTGACTACGTCCTGGAACATCGGAGTTCCCGGAGGCAGGTTGTTCGGGTTCAGGAACTGCGTGTCGAAGAAGTAGTTTCGAGTAGGCGCGCCATAGACCGCGTTGCAGCACTTGAATATGCCGGTGGCGTACTGCGAGTAGTACATGCTGATTAGCGACCCAGCGTAATTCACAGTCGCCCCGTTTGCGCCTCGATTTTCGAGATAGCGTAGGAAGTTGTGCATACCACCGTCGGTACCGAAATCCCTCAAACCGGCAGCGTTACCCCAGCCGGGCAGGGGAAACGGAATGCTCTTGCCAGCTGCGATAGCCATTCGGTAGTGACTGGTGTTTCCGGGACGGCTACCCGCCGCACCTGGAAAGTGGAAGCTTTCGGCGTCGGTCCAGCCGACGTTCGCGACCGGCAGTGTAGCTGCCGACGGAGGGTTGGAGAGCAGAGTAACCGAGTCCGCGATGATCGCAGCTGCAGAGTGTGGAGTAGTGGGGACGGCTCCGCTTGGCCAGAAGGGATCGGCGGCACCGCTGTTGTAATCTCCCCATACGTACACCGGTTCCTCCGAAGCGACCGTAAAGCCATTTCCAAAGGTCGCTGGGGCGTGGCAGATAGCTGGTTCCGGCGTTGTCCATGCCGCCATCGACAAGGCGCAGCACGTGCCGTGGTCCGGTGACCATGTTCCACTCCGCGGTTGTCGAACAGCTGGCGATGCCGGCTGTCGTGCCGCTGATGTAGTAGGGCTGGCTCGTGGCCGCTCCGAGGAGGCCAAAACCGGCGCCCAGGTACTTTTGTCCCCAGTTGTCGAGGAACCCGTTACCTTTTACGGCCACATCTTCCGGCGAATAAGGTGTGGGTTTGGCAGTGGCGTAGTACGTGATCGGTTCCAACGCACCGTCGGGCACGCCTGTTGACGAAGCGGCGTTGACTGTATCGTTTAAACCGGACATTCCCGAGATGTTGTTATAGAAAGTCGTCAACGGATGCGTATCGGGGAGCATCCCGCGGCGGTCCGAGAAATAGAGTATGTAGCCATTGTTGTTGGTCGAGTTCACCTGGTTGCCGGTGCCGCCGCCGTACGGTGCTTTCCCCTGCAGCCAAAGCCACAGATTGCCCGCGTCGAGCTCAACGGCATTCATGACTCCGATCGGGCTGCAAGAGGCGGCGATGTTGCCCCCTGGCCGGCTGTCCCGGGGTTCTCCTTCGCGAGCGTCGTAAAAGTTAATGGGTTCCCAGTTATTCGCGGTACTGGCAAGACCGGTTGCCTGGGCCGGAGTCGTGCCCTTTATGAGCTGTTGCAGGATCAGGATGGCCGGACTGATCGGGTTGTAGCATTGCCCTGCGGGGAGCGCCGGGTACAAAGGGCAAGCCGGATTTCCGGCGGTGCCGTACGGGGCTGTCGGAGGCGCGTTATAGCCGCGACCGAACCCGTATCCCAGCCACTCGTTCGTGACGCCAACCCAAGCTCCGGCGTTGTTTAAGTACTCCACTCGAAGCCATACACTCTGGCATTGACTGCCCGCCTGCGTGACTTGGCCGTGCAAGGGCCACGAGGTAGGCCCGCCACAGCCTACAGGAGGAACCCAGCTTCCGCTGGGCTGGGCGGTAGGTTTGGCCACGGCGTAAAACATAGTTCCGGCAGTCGTCGCAACGGAGCCGGTGGAGGGAGTCCCAAGCTGCACGTCGTTGGCATCGAGCACGCCGGCGCTCCGCTCGGGGTGCAAGTCGGCTATGTTGTCGGCCAGCAGAATTCGGATTTGGGCTTTGGAGTAGAGGCGAGAAGTGGTCAACAGCGCGGTGTCGGACGTTTGCGGTCTGCGAATAATATCGATTGCCCCAACCTTGGATGACTGCACAAAGGGCAACTGCAGCTTGGTCGCGCCGTTGGTTCCGTTGACAATGAAGTTACCGAAAGCCGTGGAAACTCCTTTCCAGCCCCCGTTCGCGGCGCCCGCTCCGGTCGGGAAGCCGCCCGTCCAACTGCCTTGTGTAATCGCTGTGCAGTTCGTGGCTGGTCCGGCCCCTGGGGCGGCAGGACAGGCACCAGCAGCGCTGGGCACGTAGACACTTCCGGTATATCCGTTGCCGGTCGACCATCCGTTCTCCAGTTGGTCCAGAACGACCTGGTTAACTGCAGCAATCTTGTCGGTGAAGGTCAACTTGCTGCCGGAAGCCAGGAATAGATTGCCATTAGTGTGAACGCGTCCCCCGAAGTTGAAGTTTGGACCGGCGAAGTAGTCGCAGTCGCCGTCGCAAAATACGCCGAACTCGAATGCGGGAAGGAGCGCAACCTCCACGGTGCGCGTCAGGTTCACGGCTGCGCCCGTGGCAGCGGCAGCGGAGTATGCCCCCGTCTGCCCGCTACTCCCTTGGCGGGTCGCGGTGACTTGCAGGTTAAATGGGATCATGGTCGCGACCATGCCCTGATCAGGACCGGACCCGACGATGTCCCATGCTCCTGTGGGGTTGCCGGCAGCATCGGAATTTGGCCACGAGATCGACTCGACATAGTTCATGTTTGTGATGTTCGAGCCCGATATCGTGGTGGGATAGTTCGAGGGGTTGGTCAAGGCATTGATGGCGGCCGCATTCGGCGTCTGTGAAGTTTGATAGAGCTGGGAGAGTTGCGCCGTCAGGTTCTCGATGCCGGCTTCAGCGCCATAGTAGGCCAGGTTTCCTTCCAGGTCGTTCCCTCCCATGCGAATTTCGTTGCTGACCATGTACATCAATCCCACGGCAATCCCCGACAACAGAATGGTCAACAACAGCGCCGCGATAAGAGTGAACCCTCGCGAATCTCGTTTACTCTTCCCCATGTGTCTCCCCCCAAAATCTTCAGCCGCTATCATTGGCACACCGTCGCGCTGGCGCTGTATGAATTGCAGAAGCTCATATCGCGCGCGCTCACCGACGTAGCCAGATACATGTTCTGGGACTTGTTCCCGCCTAAGGTCAGGCTCTGGGCCATGATCCATATGTTGACCTTTTGGATCAGGCCGGGGGACTGACCTGCGGCGATCGGATCTGCCAGATTGGCGTCAACACGGCCCGTCGTGAAATTGATCACATCGTAGGTGAATTGCAAATTGATAATGTTGTCAGCCACCGGAACCGCATCGTATCCGTTCACTTGACGCATCAAGCGTGGAGTCTGCACCGTTCCGCCGGCAGGAGGAACCTGCAGAAAGTAGGTAACGGCGTTGAGACGGCAGACTGTGGTCTGCGCTTTCCCACCTCCGGCGGCGATGGCAGCCGACACGCTTGCCAGATTGTTCGAGTTTCCTGCGCCGGTCTGGTTGAAATTGAGAGCATCCGCCGTGGCAAAACTGATGCTGGTGTTGTTGGGAATGCCTGTGATTTCGGCTACCACTGCTGCGTTTTGTACGGAGCTGGTGCCAACGTTTCCGGTGCCGTTGCCAGGCGTGCTTACAATGAACAGGAGCAAGTCGCCCACGTTGAGACCGCCCGGCGCCAGGATATTATTCGGCTGGGCCGCGCCATTCACCACGGCCACGTTGGCCGAAGTTGTAGTTGGAAAAGTAAACGTGAAATTTGAAAGCGGAAAGTTGTAGTCACAGTAAATCGAGGTGATGCTGCTGTTGATCTGGCCCGGAGCGTTGGGAATGGCGACGCCGTTCTGCACTCCGTTGTTGAAACCGGGCAGAATCCCATACATGTAGTTCGGCGTGCCAGCGCCGCTGTTGGGATAAGTATTCGCCGGAACATAACAGGTGCCGGTCTGGTTGCACGCGAAGTTCGATCGTGCGCCCCCGCTGACCAATTGCAGGCCGCCGGAAGGCAGTCCAGCGCCAGCCAGGCTGATGTCCTTGGTCATCAGTTCGATAGCGGAGCGCATGTTCTGCTGGGTCTCGGCGCGTTGCGTGACCGTGAACGTTGCGTCCATGCCCATTTTGAACAGGCTGGTCATGGCTAAGATCACCACCAGACCGATGGAGGAAGCCACCATCAATTCCAGCAAACTGAAACCGCGTTGCCATTTTGCCGTTCGCATATGCATGGTCCTCATCAGGGTCAGTGGTAGCTCGAGATCAATCCATTCGCGGTGTAGGTCCGGGATGGCATTCCCGGCTTCATGTAGTTCACCGTGATGGTGATTGCCATCATGTTGGAATTGACCGCCCCGCTCGGCAGCAAAACCTGGTTGATCGCGATGGTGCGAGTGAAATTGGCCAGGCTCATGATTTGGTCGTCGGCGGTGCCGAGAACCCCGTCGGGTCCGGGAAGAACCATGCATTCAACGCCACCATTGGGGCAGGCCGCTCCGGCTGTCGTGGTGCAGGGCGCGTCATCCGCGGTTCCCACCAAGCCATCCGCGCCTGCGCAGAGCAGCGGCTGAGGCCCACTCCTGAAGATGCCGCCACTGGCGATGTTGTTGATCGAGGCGAAGGGGATCTGCTGGCTGTTACGAGCCGTGTAAATACTCTCCATGGCCTCGATTGCTTTCTGCCGGGCGATTAGATCTTCCTCCGCCGACTGTGTGGCGGCGATAGCGGTGGCAAACGTCGCAATCACCGCGAGCAGACCGACTGTCATCACGACAATGGCGATCATGACTTCGAGCAGCGAAAACCCGCGCTGTCGCTGCAAGCACATTTTTTTCGCGATTCTGTTTTGCCTCATTGTTGTACCCACACTGGGGCGCCCGCTTGCTGATTCAGCCGCCATCCCCGAATTCGGCCGGTTGCACCCCACACCGTCACCGATCGCGCACTGTAGATAGTGTCGGCCGGGCTCGTCATGTACACGACGCCGCTGTTGTAGTTGCCGAGAGTATCGCGCGCGGAGCCGTCGGGCATGAAAGCCACATAGTTCAGGCCGCCGCCTCCCAGTCCTTGGCCGAAGTCAATGGCGTTAATTCCAGTACCGAATCCATCCGGAGCGTTGGCGGGGAAGCCCGTTTTAACCGCAAAACTCACATCGACTGGCACGGTGTAAGTGTTCACCTGCTGAAGCGGCGGCAACGCACCGTTGCCCACCGCCGGCGGCTGATATTGGACCAGGATGGTCCCCCCCGGAAAGCCTCCGGGATTGAAGACAACCAGGTACTCGTGGCCCTGCGTGATGGCCAAATGGCGGGTATCGCGCAATACCATCAGCGTCGTGTCGTAGGCCGAGTCTCCGTGGCCCTTCTTCAACAGCGGCGGAAACGAGATGAAGGTGACCCCCGCCAGGATCATGACAAAGCAGATCGTGATTATCAGTTCCAGGAGCGAGAGGCCGCGCTGTTTACTCGACTTCATGAGTTTCTTTCCTGGGGGAGAAGCGGTGGTATGCGAGCGCTCCAATCATTGTCCAGATCGCCTGAAGGTCGCGTCAGTCAACAACGTTCCAAACTTTAGTGTTGTTGTTCATTTTAGGAATGCGCTGAGAAGGGATCAAAGCACCAAGGGACCACAGTGGAGCATTGGCCTTTTGGCGTCTCGTGGGTCACTTTCGTCACATCAGTTGAAAGTGCTTGAGTTAGGACCTGCCAGGTGGTTGCTCGAAGGATAGCCAGATGACCCCGGTAACCTGTTCAGAGAACTACCGGGGTCACTGGTTGATTAAGTTTTCTCGGTGCAGTTCGCCGAGTCCGGGTTAGTACATCTCCTCGCGAGAAGCGACCACCGTGTAGTGCATGGTGTTTCCGATGTTGGCCCAGCAACTGTTGTACTGGATGCCATTGGTGCCGCCGCCGTTCCACTGGATTAAGGGAGAGGCCAAAGCAGCAAGTTGCGCGTACGGGGCCGTTGAGCTGTTGGTCTTAGCCAGGAATATCGATCCATTGAATTGTCCATGACCCGAACCCTGTTCCGTCATGATTCCTTGCCCAATGATCAAGATCAGCCCGTTGAAACTCGAGTTTCCGGTGATATTGAGCGTCCCGGTTACGACCAGCACGCCCGAGCCGCTGTTGCTGCCGAAGTTAAAATCGCCGTTCACAAAGGTTATTAGCGGGCTGGCGTCGGTGCCCAAACCGGTTGGTGGGAAGCTGCACGGCGTTCCTATGCCACAGGTGAGGGACTGGTCGGCTCCATTCGCGATGGCAGCTACCAGGGCATTTAGTGATGAGGGGGTTGACCACGCACCGGTTAACTGGGGGTTGCTACCTGTGGGTCCAGAGTTAACAATCGCAGGAGGAGGCATGGGAGTGTTGCTGTTACTCGGTCCTCCCGTGTAATTAGCTTGGCGGTTAGAGGGAATGCTGCCAGAGGGGCCGATGAGGTTATTTACACCCTGTTGGTCGCCCGTGCTTATGGCCGGTACTTGTGCGGGGCCCGTGGCTGCGCAAGCGGCCGGTCCGCCCGGTCCTGTATATGAGCCAGCGCCGCTGTTATTGCCATTGGCGAAGTAATTGGACGAATTCGGCGCGGGAAGCGGCGGGCCCGTCCAATGCCAAAGCTGACGGGGGCGGCGTGATGCTGAAGGCCGCCACCTCATATTGGCCGACGCGTCTGCTCCCTTGCGGGGTGACGGCCATGGACGTAACAAGATATGTGGGGGAGACATTTAGGCCGGCACTTCGTGCCGCATTGCAGTCGGCATACCCGAGGGCACCGGCCACGACTTCCTGGTTGCCCATCGAGTCCCAGCAAACCGGCGAAGCGGCAGCCTGGGTGGAATCCACCGGCGTAGTCGGGAAGGTCCCATTCTGCTTCATGGTGATACGAGCCCACTTGTACTTCAGGGAACCAGCTGTATTGGTATACGGCGACATGCTGGCCACATACGGCGCCACACTGCCCGTGGGAGGCGCCCCGGCGGAGGTACACGGCGTGCCCACTGGCGTGGCTGCTCCCACAGCGCTGAACTGCTCGTGACAGAACTCATCATCGAAGTACGCGTTACCGAACGTTGCCGGATCGACCGGGTCCGATGCGCCGGAAGGATTGGTGATATAGACAATGGTATTCGCCGCCGTGCCGGGCTGGGCAGCCGGGATCAGCGGCACTGTGAGCGCCGGAACCGGTGGCACGCTATTGGACCGCATCCGGTCGCGCATTTCTTCCAGCCCGCCCCGCATCGAAAAGAAAGCTGACTGCGTGTCCTTGTAGTTGCTATTGATCGAGGTTTCGGTGCTTGACATGTACACCATGCCCAAGCCGACGGCGGAAATCAGAAGAAGCGCCAAGAGGGCAATGAGAAGAGCCACTCCGCGTTCCTTGTTACAAAGGTTGTGTTTGCGCATATAAAGAAGTCTCCTTAGTTGTTCACCAGGCGAGCGTCTCCTACCAAAGTCGTGACTGGCCGGACGTTGGTCTTCAAATCCACGCCGGTGGTTGCACTTGCCAGAAGATTGATAGTGAGTCGGATCGACTTAATACAAGTTGCGACACCGGACGGGCACGCCAGTAGTGCCGCGCCCGCTGTGGTGGTGTTGTCCTGGGGAAGTTGGACGATGTTGCCAGCTTGGTCATAGGCCTGAAAGACCGGGTAATCTTTGAAGCTGCTGACGGCAGCGTAGTAGGCAGTATTGCTGGCTCCCCAGGCGGTATTACCCGCTATCGGCAAGCCGCCTCCGTAGGCCGCAGTGCCCCCGGGTACTCCGCTATTGACCACGTTCTGCAATTCCTGACTGAAAGTGGTGAGCTGGGCAAGAGGCATGGTGTTATTCACTTTCGGCATCTGGCTGCGCTGGATGGTGCAGGGACAGGTTCCGGTGGGCGGGTAATTGCCGGCGGAATCCAACAGGCGATACTGGACGGAGTCCACAACGCCGTCACCATCCACGTCCCCCTCGAAAATGACCTGGGTATTTGAAACGGAAACCAGGCCAACCGCCACGCCCGAATAAGCCGCCACGTTGGCATTGGTAATGGAATAATCTGTGGGACAGTTGGGAGCAGTTCCAAGTCCTGGGGCCCTGATCATGCGGCAGTTGGGATAGCCCGCCTGATGGAGGTCGCGCTCAAACTCATCCACGAACTCGCGCCCTTCCTGAGTCAGACCGACCTTGGTCTGCTCGGCCTGACTGCGTTGGGTAGTGAGGGCGATCCCATTGAAAACCGACCCCATCACGATCGACAGAATTGCACACACGATGACGAGTTCGAGCAGCGAGAAGCCCTCTTGCGACGGAAGTGATGTTTGTCTCGGTATCTTCATATTCATAACCATGTGCTCAATTGCTCTCAATGAGAGTGCGCAGCGTCGTGGGGCGCGCAAAAAGCATGGTGTTGTTGGATCCCTTTGCTGTAACTTGCCGGGACGAGACCGTCAGTAAGCTGATACGGGTGGTGCCATTGGGGGGCGGAGTTGGACCGCCTTGCATAATATTCCAGCGGACTTCGTAAACGTCTCCGCTGCATTCCTGGTACCGCATGGCATAACCTTGGACCGTGGAAGTCGCTAGAGTAGGAGTCGGTTGAGTCCAGTCAATGTCTCCCACGTTGGCCGGTAGGGGTGCCGTGGCTGCGGTGTATAGGGTTGCGCCGCCTCCAGTTGGACCTGCTCCCTGAGCCAGCGAGGCATTGTGGGCATTCGCGCTGTTGGCGCTGGGGGCGCAGTCGTAAATAGTGACAGATCCCGGTGCCGGATAAAGCTTCAAGGTCGCAAACTTCTCCAGGATCTCCTGATCCAGAACGGTCGCGGAGCTATCCGTTTTGTTCCGCGTGTTCGACTGCATGCCCACGAGGATCATGACCATAGACCCCAACATTCCAACTGTGAGCACGGTCATGGCGATCATAAGCTCGAGCAGCGACATTCCGCTCTCCCCGAGCCTCGCCCGCTGCCGGGCACTTCCAGATAGACGGTTTGGCGATTCAGACATTTTGTTTCCTCAATTTCGTTGTATCCAATTGCCCACGTTGTCGCAGGTCCAAATCTGCACGCGCCCGCTAGGGTTGATGACGATCGAAGCCCAATTGACATTTCCCGTGAGGGTGGGTTTCGACAGAAACAACACGAAGCCCTGACCGGGAGTTTGCGGGCAGGAGTTCAAGGACGCAACACAAGGCAGTCCACGCGCATTGAAGCTGGGGGGGCTCCCCCCCGGATTGACGGTGAAATTCAGGCCGGCGATAAAGGTCCCTTCGTTGGGGGCACCGCTACCTATTCCGGGGTGGACGGTTACCTGTGCGCCGAGGGGTAGGACCGGATCACCATTGGTGTACACCCCGCTCTTGGGAATATCGATGTAATATCCGGGGTTGCCCGAAGGCAATGTGGCCTGTTGGATGGTATAGGAGGTATTTTTTCTGACCGCTTGGATGCGGGCCGACTGCAAAAGGCCGCTGAAGTTCGTCGCAGAATATCGCAGACCGACATCGCTGACGGTATTCAACACGCGAGGCAGAGCAATTGCCGCCAAAATCATTATCACGGCAACGGCGATGATCAGTTCAATCAGGGAAAAGCCGTGATCCTTCTTCTGTGTCGTGGCATTCAGCATATTTTGAGACTGAAAGTGTTCTTTATCGGTACGCACAAAGACGCATACTCAGAAGTTCATCGTAGGAGCGGGCCGGAAATGCGTCAAAGCACGACAGTCCAACTAGTAGTGACTGGCCTTTTGTCACTCTGATTGGGTACCGAGGTCACCGGGTTGATTACAAGCTACTTAATCTTCTCTTGGGTGGGCCATCTGGAGTAAGCGATGACTCCGGTAACTTGTCCGGGGAACTGGCGTGCCTCTACGATATCGCCGTATGACTCTATCGTCGCTCCTGGTTTGCGCGGATGAGGCGACAGCTCAAATCCTGCGCCATGTCCTCGAAGAACTTGAGATTAGGGTCGAGTCTTGTCCGGATGTCGTGCGCGCGGGGATCCGGCTGGCGCAACAGCGTTTCGACGTCGTGATCTTTGACTGCGAATCGCACGCCGACGTCCCCGGCCTGCTCGGTGAAACCCGGTATTCCCGTTTGAATGATTCCATTCTTGCCGTGGTGATTGTGAAGAGTCAGGAAGGCATCCGCGAGATGTTCTCGCTGGGCGTCAATTTTGTGCTCTATAAACCGGTTTCCCACGAACGCGCCCTCAGCAGTCTGCGGGCAGCGCGGGCGATCATGTGGAAGGACAAGCGTCGCAGCGCACGCGCCTCCGTCCACGCTCATGCCACGGTCGACTACGCCAACGTTGAACAGGAAAAAGCGACACTCGTCGACTTGGCCGAAGACGGTATGGCGGTTCTCTTCGGCAAGAAGCTTCCGCCCACCAGCAAGGTTTATTTCCAGTTCAAGTTGCCCGGTCAAAGCGCCAGCGTGCGCCTCTCCGGACAAATACTTTGGCAGGACTGGAACGCACGGGCTGGAATTCAATTTGTGGACGTGCCCAAGGCTTCTCGCCGCCTGCTCACTGAATTCTTGAGTGCGACGCTGCCGGAGGCTTCTGGGGAAGAAGCCCCTCTGACTGGAACAGTGGGGATGGAAGAGCAGCTCCAGGCGGTTGCGGTGTCCTTCGGCACCAAAGCGGCAACTGCAGAGGGTCAGCAGAAGGTCACGAGCGGCAACGCGGCACCTCAGTCAGATTCCGTAGATTCCGTACCGGACAACAGGCGCGCACAAGCCCGCTACGCCTGCCGACTGGGCGCCGAAGTCTACCTGGAAGGCTCTGCGGTCCCCCATCATTGCTGTCTCACGGATTTGAGTTCTGGCGGCTGCTACCTGGAAGTGCACTCACCGTTTCCGCCTGGGTCAGCGGTAGAGATCACAGTCCGCACCTACGACTTAAAACTTAGGGTGAGGGGCGTCGTGCAAGCTTCGCATCCTGGCTACGGGAT
>WNFJ01258663.1_pt2 | contig 24037 bp, 26 predicted proteins | sample 5400461 | NCBI WGS metagenome assembly WNFJ01 (sample SAMN13153349, study PRJNA577476) | soil metagenome | isolation source: 115 cm saprolite on Douglas fir-dominated hillslope | place: USA:California | collected 2013-09-17
GGTTTTGTCGTGCACGTTTTCAGCGAGCAGGCACGGCGCTACTACGATCTCGAGCGCCTCTGGCGCCCGTCGCCCAAGCTCGATATCCCCGATCAGCCCGACGGCCCTTCTTCCGGGCGGGATTTGCCTGATTCGTCCTTCGGGCACGAGCACTTTCCCGGCGAAGCTGCCTCCAGCCGGCCCCATAGCGGCCGTTCGCGGCAATGACCGAGGCGCGATTACCGTGGATCGCCGCTGATCCGGCGTCCCTCCGTCTGTTTGAACTCGCGGAAAAAGTCGCCGTCGCTCCGGCCACTCTTTTGATCACTGGCGAAAGCGGCACTGGCAAGGACCACCTCGCGCGATTGGTTCATGAACTCGGCCAGCGCCGCGACGCGCCCTTCCTGAAAATCGATTGCGCCAGCCTTCCGCCGCAGCTCGTCGAAAGCGAGCTCTTTGGCCACGAGCGCGGCGCATTTACCGGCGCGGTCGAGCGCAAACTTGGCCGTTTTGAGCTCGGCGGCAACGGCACCATTGTTCTTGACGAAGTCGCCGCGCTCTCACCCGCCGCGCAGGGCAAGCTTCTGCGCATTCTGCAGGAGCGCACGTTCGAACGGCTCGGCGGCACGGAGACTCTGCGCATCGAAGCGCGCCTTATCGCTCTCACCAATGTCGATCTTCCCGCCGCCGTGAAGTCCGGTAGTTTCCGCGAGGATCTCTATTTTCGCTTGAACGTTCTCACTCTTGCGGTTCCGCCGCTGCGCGAGCGCCGCGCCGACATTCTGCCTCTCGCCGATCATCTTCTCGCGACCCTTCGTTCCGTCCACTCCCGCTCCAATGCTCAATTGAGCGATTCGACGCGCCGGATGCTCACGGCTTACTCGTGGCCCGGCAATGTCCGTGAACTCCGCAATGCTCTTGAACGGGCCGTGGTTTTCTCGCGCCCTGGTCGCGCCACAACAGCTGCCAAGGGCGATCTCCTCGAGCCCGAAAATTTTCCAGAGAGTGTGCGAGCGGCTGCCGCAGGCGCCGCCAGCCCGGTTGCTGGCCTGCGGTCCCTTGAAGAAGTGGAACGCGAAGTCATTGCCGCTACTCTTGAAGCAACGCACTTTCAGATCAGCCGCTCAGCCGAAGCCCTCGGCATCAGCCGCAAAACCCTCCTCGAAAAGCGCAAGAAATACGGTTTGAAGTGACCATCCGACAAGGATGGTCATCCCGAGGAGCAACGCGACGAGGATCTCTCTTCGGGTGATCTAACACTGTCATGAGAATTCGTCTCTTAATGCTCGGCAAGACCCGCCGCCCCGAAATACGTGCCATCCTCGATGATTACGCAAAGCGCATCAGCCGTTCCTGTCCGATCGAAATCACTGAGGTCCGGGACGGTAACGTCGCGCTCAAGAAGCTGGACGCGGACCGCGCCGCAACGGTTGTCCTTCTCGACGCCGCCGGAAAAAACCTCGATTCGAATGGCTTTGCCAAGTGGCTCGGCGAACTCCGCGACCGCGGCACTCGTGAACTCGTCTTTCTCTGTGGCGACGCCGACGGCTTCCCAGAAACGCTCCGCCAGCGCGCTCACCACAGACTTTCTCTCAGCGCCATGACTTTCTCCCACGAACTCGCCCGCGTCATGCTCGCTGAGCAGCTCTACCGCGCCTTCGCTATCCTCTCCGGCAGCCCCTATCCGAAATAGCCCGCCTAGTGTTAAAACCATATCCACCATGTCCATCCGGATTGTCCCAGACAAGAACCAGCCCTCCGCCGCCATCGAAATCCCGCTCGAAAAACCGCTCCCAGACTATGACCTTGACCAGCTCGAACGACCCACGCCGCGCGACGTCGACGTTATCCTTGTGTCGGAGGGCTTTCGCGATCTGGTTGACGATGCTCGCGGCGTCTTGACCGACCTCCTCAGCGGCACCGGGATCGAAATCGCGCAATTCACGGGCGCCATTTGTCCCGGCGACGACGAAACCTACCGCCCCGGCTTGTGGATCGTCCTGCGCGACGCGAATACCGCTCACGGCCGCGAACTCTCGCCAGATTCGCGGACGCGCATCGCCGCCATCGCCGAAGAGCTCCTCAAGCGCCTCCAACTCGCGTGAGTCCCGCGCGCGCGACCACTAGTGGAATAACGGCCGCACGAACTTGACCTTTGGAAGAAGACTCCGCAAACTCTAATCCTTTCGCCGCGCTGAGAAGGGTTCAACAAAGTGTAAGTTCATGCCGGAAGAAAAGGGACTGCTCATTGTTTACACCGGGCCAGGCAAGGGCAAGACCACCTGCGCTCTCGGCACCGCGTTCCGGGCCGTAGGCCAGGGCTTGCGCGTCTTGATGGTGCAGTTCATCAAGGGCTCCTGGCACTACGGCGAACTCGACGCCGCCAAACTGCTCGGCGACGACAAATTTGAAATCCGCCCCATGGGCCGCGGCTTCGTCAAAATCGGCGGCGCCGAAACCGATCCCGCGGACATCAAGCTGGCGCAGGAGTGCTGGCAAGCCGGCCGCGACGCCATCTACAGCGGCAAGTACGACCTCGTGGTCCTCGACGAAATCAACTACACGATCAGCTACAAAATGCTCGACGCTGCCGAAGTGGTCGAAGCCCTGAAAAACCGTCCCGAGCGCGTCCACGTCATCTGCACCGGCCGCAACGCCCATCCACAGCTCGTCGAGCTTGCCGACCTCGTCACCGAGATGCGCGAGGTGAAACACCCCTACACCAAGGGTATACTGGCCCAACGGGGGATTGATTATTAGCTAGCGTCGTAGCCGCCCTCTTCAGAGAGTGGGCTTTTTTCAACTTTAAACTGTCAACTGTCGACTTCTTCTATGGCTTGGTTCAAGCGCGACAAAAAATCGATCGAGCAATCCACTCCGCCCGAGGAGCGTCGCGTGCGCACCGAAGGCCTGTGGGTCAAGTGCGAATCCTGCCGCACCATCGTCTTCCGCAAGGACCTCGAAGCCAATCTCTACGTCTGCCCCAAGTGTCAGTTCCATTTCAAAATGAATTCCAAGCAGCGCCTCGAAATGCTCCTCGACGGCCGGTGGACCGAGCACGATGCCGGCATGACCTCCACCGACCCGCTCAAGTTTGTCGACACCAAGCCCTATGCCGCGCGCCTGCGGGAAGCCAAGAAAAAGCTTGGCATGAACGACGCCATCATCACCGCCGAAGGCCAGCTCAACGGCCGGCCCGTCGTGATGTGCGCCATGGAATTTGGTTTTATCGGCGGGGCATCGAGCTCGCCATCGAAACCGGCCAGCCGTTCATCGCCATCTCCTGTTCCGGCGGCGCGCGCATGATGGAAGGCACCATCAGCCTCATGCAGCTCGCCAAGGTCTCCGCCGCTCTTGCGCGCCTCGATGACGAAAAGCTTCCCTATATTTCCGTGCTCACCGATCCCACCACCGGCGGCGTTACTGCCAGTTTCGCCATGCTCGGCGATCTCAACATCGGCGAACCCGGCGCGCTCATCGGTTTCGCCGGCCCGCGCGTCATCGAGCAAACCATCCGCCAGAAACTCCCCGAAGGATTTCAGCGCTCCGAGTTTCTCCTCGAACACGGCTTTCTCGACGCCGTCGTCCACCGCAAGGACCTCAAATCCTTCATTGCCAACTCCCTCGATTTGCTTTTGACCTGAGATGAATTACGAATCCTCGGTCCGCTACTTGCTTTCTCTCGGCCGCGAATTGGCCGCGCCCACGCAAGCCGCCGCCGCGAAGTTCAATCTCGAAAACATCACCGTTCTCGCCGAGCGCCTCGGCCATCCGGAGCGCGCTTACCCCAGCGTCCACATCGCCGGCACCAACGGCAAAGGCTCAACTGCAGCGTTTCTCGAATCCATCCTTCGTCACGCCGGCTTTCGAACGGGCCTGAACACCTCGCCGCACCTCGAAAAAATCAACGAGCGCATCCGCGTCAATGGCGAGGAGATTAACGACACCGCCTTTGCCGAGATCCTCACGCGCATCCAACTCTTGATCGAAGAACTCCTCGCTGCGGGCAAACTCCGCGCGCATCCCACGTATTTCGAATGCGTCACTGCCATGGCGTTCGAATTCTTCGCTCAGGAGCACGTTGAAGTCGGCGTCTCCGAAGTCGGCCTCGGTGGCCGCCTCGACGCAACCAACATCCTTTCACCAGCCGTCACCATCATCACGCGCATCGATTTCGACCACGAAAATTTTCTCGGCCACTCCCTCAAGGAGATTGCTTCTGAAAAGGCCGGTATCCTGAAGCCCGGAGTCCCGCTCGTCCTAGCTGAGCAGCGTCCGGAAGCCCGCGGAGTAATCCTCGCTCGCGCCAAGGAATTCGCCTGCCCGGTCATCGAGCCCGCTCAAATCTTTCGCGTCGATCAAGAATCCTTGCAAAATGGCTTCGCCCGCGCCCGCCTCATCGAAGCAGACTCCGGAAAAGTTCTCAACCTCGCCCCAAGCCTGCCCGGCCGTTTCCAGTTGCAGAACGCCCTGAACGCCGTCGCCGCCGTGCACCTCCTCCAAAACCGCGGCTTCCAAATCTCCCAGGAAGCCGTCACCCAGGGAATCGCGAACACTGTTTGGCCCGGCCGCCTCGAAAAACTGCAATCCTCCCCCGACGTCTATTTCGATGGCGCGCACAATCCCGGCGCCGCCGGCGAACTCGCCCATTTCCTCCAACAGAATTTCTCCGGCCGCAAAATCTTTCTGATCTACGCCGCTCTTCGCGACAAGGCCGTTGACGAGGTCGCCGGCCTGCTCTTCCCCCACGCCGCGCAAGTGATCTTCACCGCGCCCCGCACCACACGCGCCATTTCCGCCGCGCAACTCGCGGAAATCGCCGGCCACCACGCCAGCCGATTTTCTGTGATACCCGACGCCGAGCGCGCCTTCGAGCACGCCCTCGCTGAAGCCGCGCCCGAAGATGCCATTTTCATCACCGGCTCCCTCTATCTCGTCGGCCAGCTCCGCCACTACTGGAAACAGCGCGCCCAAGTCGCCACGCGCTGAAAAAAACCGTAGAATACCGCCGCAGGTCTAATGGGTCTTTGTAGCGCCGGCTTCTCAGCCGGCATTCTTTCTTAACGCCTGGACGGTTATGCTGCCGAAGAAACCCAAAGGTTTGAGACACCCAACTAAGCAGGTTAGCGCAAGCGCGCACCCTCTCGTCGGCATCATCATGGGCTCCGGCTCCGACTGGGACACCATGAAATTCGCCTCCAAAACGCTCAAGGCCCTCGGTGTTCCACATGAAACGCGCGTCGTCTCCGCCCACCGCACTCCCGATCTGCTTTTCAATTACGCTTCCTCCGCCGAAAAACGCGGCATCGAAGTCATCATCGCCGGTGCGGGCGGCGCAGCGCACCTTCCCGGCATGACCGCCTCAAAAACCGTTCTCCCCGTCCTCGGCGTTCCCGTCGAATCGAAAGCCCTCAAGGGCCTCGATTCGCTCCTCTCCATTGCGCAAATGCCCAGCGGCGTCCCCGTCGGCACGCTCGCGATCGGCAGGTCCGGCGCGGTTAATGCCGCGCTCCTCGCCGCTTCCATTCTTGGCGTGAAGCATCGCACCATCCGCGAAGCCTTCCGGAAACTGCGCACCGAGCAGACCGGCCGCGTCCTTGCCAACCCGGATCCCTCCGTCGCTCCGCCCCCAGCCAAGAAGAAGGGGAAGCGCGCGTGACCATCGGCATCCTCGGCGGCGGACAACTCGGCTACATGCTCGCCCTCGCGGGCTATCCGCTCGGCCTGCATTTCCGCTTTCTCGATCCTTCGCCTGAAGCCCCCGTGGGGCGCATCGCCCAGCGCGTCACCGCCGATTACACCGATCAAGCCGCGCTCGAAAAATTCGCCAGCGGCCTTGAGCTGGTCACTTACGAATTCGAAAACGTTCCCGTGGAAGCCGCCCGGTTTCTTTCCGAACGCGTTCCGGTATATCCGCCGCCTGCCGCCCTCGAAGCTGCGCAAGACCGCCTCGCAGAAAAATCTCTCTTCCGCAAACTCGGCATCGCCACCACGGAATTCGCCGCCGTTTCGAACGCCAGAGAACTCGACGCCGCTGTAAAAACCATCGGCCTACCCGCCGTCCTGAAAACCTCTCGCATGGGCTACGACGGCAAAGGCCAATGGATCCTTCGCACCGCCGAAGATGTCGCCAAAGCCAAGTCCGAACTTCCTCCCGTAAAATTGATCCTAGAGCGTTTCGTCCCCTTTACTCGCGAACTCTCCGTCCTCGCCGTCCGCTCCCGCACTGGCGAAACCGCCATTTACCCGCTCGTTGAAAACCACCATCGCAACGGCATCCTCCGGCTGTCACTAGCGCCCGCCCCGCGCCTCGATGCAGAAATTCAGCGGGCCGCGGAAAGAGCCGCTCACCGCGTTCTGGAATCCCTGAAGTACGCGGGCGTCCTCGCCATCGAATTCTTCGAACACCGGGGCGAACTCCTCGCCAATGAAATGGCCCCGCGCGTCCACAATTCCGGCCACTGGTCCATCGAAGGCGCCGTCACCAGCCAGTTCGAGAATCATCTTCGCGCCGTGCTCGGCTTTCCGCTCGGCTCCCCGGGACCAGCCGGCCACTGCGCCATGCTGAATCTGATCGGAGACCTCCCCGAACCCGCCGAAGTCCTCGCCGTCCCCGACGCCCACCTCCACCTCTACGGCAAATCCCCGCGCCCCGGCCGCAAACTCGGCCACGTCACTCTCCGCGCCGCCTCCCCTGAACGCCTTGCACTCCGCCTCTCCGAACTCCCCGCCTTCTTCCACCGCCCCGACTTCTGCCTCGACGCCGCCCTCACCCCCTCCGCCTCCGTCCGCGCTTGATCCCGAACAGACTGATAAGCTGAACCAAATATCGTTGTTTAGAATTTCCGTCTGTTTACATAAAGTAAACAAGGGCATGGCAAGAAGTTTGTTGGGGAGAACTTGCTCATGAATCGTGCTGACCTGCAACAACTCGCGAATTTGCGCCTCAAGGAAGCTAGCGTGCTATTGGACGCCGGCTGTTTCGAAGGCTCTTATTATCTGGCTGGCTATGCGATCGAGTGTGGGATGAAGGCTTGCTTCGCAAGGAAGACAGAGCAGTATGATTTTCCAAATAGAAGAGCTGTGGATCAAATATACAAACACGATCCAACTGAACTGATTTCCGCCGCAGGGCTGGAAGAAGAATGGCAAAAGGAACTACAATCTAACAAGGCTTTCAACGAGAATTGGGCTGTCGTAAAACAGTGGTCGGAGCAGAAACGGTACGCGGTTAAGATCGCTCAAAGTGATGCGAAGGATCTGCTGAGTGCCATAACCGATCCGTCTAGTGGGGTCATAACATGGCTGAAGAAATTGTGGTGAAAGAACCGCTCACAAGGGAATTGAAGGAGATGGGGAGGGAGATGTCTCTCCGTCTACGTGAGAGGGGATTTGAACTTGTATGCTCCCTATGGCTTTATCATCCAGAGTCAAATCGTTGGCGGTTGGTCCTGGCATCTCCCATTGTAGACCGTGAAGGCCCGAGAAAAGCCTACGAAATTATCGAGCAAATCTTGCAAGAAAACTGGGAAATGGGCATCTGGCTTCGCGATATCTCCGCCGTAAGCCCCAGTGATCCCCTCATACAAGCATTGCGCTCGCTGGGCAAGATAGAGCTACTCCCTCCCAACTATGCCTTGTTCCCACGGGATGACGTAGGACGCAAGTACACACGCAGCCGTTTGGGCGACATCTTTCTTGAAGATGCCTACATTTTCCTCGTTGAATAAAAGGCCTCCCGCCAGTCGTTCCCGGCTAGCCCGCTTTCATAGGCTCTGTCACGAACTGAAGGAACTTGAGGACGTTCAGTTGTCTTGATGCGCCAGAAGCTCTGATTCAACTAGGTTTCTTACCTAACGTGCTTACCACAAACCAAGTAAGAACGATAGAGGAAACTAACCAGACGAATATGTCTTCTTCTACCGATGAATGGTGCGGAATCAGCACGAACAATCCGCCAAAACACAGTGCCAATGGGAAAACTATAAGGACTCGCCGAAAATTCGACATGGGCAATCCTCCAAGCAACTAACTTGTACCACGCACAAGCATCAGCCTAAAAGCTGGGTGCCACACTCGCCGGTTCTGCGATTGGCTTCTCTCGATTCGGTTTCGACTCTTCTTTGTGCCGTCTGTGTCTCTGCGTTTAAGCCTTTGTTTTCTTTCGTTTGCCACGCCCCCTCCATTCGAAAGTTACTACGCCTTTCATTCGGAACTAGTACTATATCGTAATATAGCTGACAAACTAACTGTTTTGTGCCTCCCTGCTTCCGTCACGTGACGAAAAATACGTCACCGCAACTCCTTTGGAATCTGTACTTAAGAAACCGTGACGCCCGTAACTCCTTTAGAATCCGCTCTTACGAAAACTGCCGGGTGTCACCCGCCTTTTCTTCTGCCAATTCGCCCATTCTGGAACTCAAACCCGTCCGGTCTCCCACCTATTTCCTTTGCTTTCATGCTCTTGCGCACTGTTTTGCACTTTTTTGCACTCCTCAAAATCCCAACTCATTTATTTTCAAGCAATTCCGCACTCTTCGACAAAAAACCGACGGCTCGCGCCAGCCGCTTTTGTCCACACCCAATTCTCAATGCAACCCTCTTCCACGAATCATGGAGCACGGATCACGGAACACGAACCCCGAGTCACCAGCGACGATCACCAATCAACTCTCTACCGGTTGCCGCCCTTCGCTTCGAATGCTACGATTTGGTGTTTCCATGACCCCTGCTAACCCCCAACTGAGCACCGCCTCCCGCCCCCGTGTGGGCATCCCCTGGCGTACCACCGAGGAACAACACCAGAGGAAGCGGGACAAGCTCGATTATTACTTCGAGGCCGCCCGGAAGGCCGGAGCGGACCCTGAGGAAGTGGAACTCGATCAGTCTTCGGAGCAACTCGAAAAACAACTGAAAAAACTCGACGCCTATGTTTTGCCCGGCAGTCCGGCGGACGTGGATCCCAGCCGCTACGGTGCATCGAAGCACCCTAAGACCAACACTTTGGATCCCAATCGCGAGGCCACCGACCAGGCCATCCTCGCTCACGCCCTTAGCGCCTCGAAGCCTGTGCTGGCCATTTGTTATGGCTGTCAGATTCTCAACGTTCACCTAAAGGGCTCGCTGATCCAGGATATCCCGGCTGTGCGGTCGGATCGTCCGAACGCTGTTCCTCATGGAACAACGGACCTCGGCGCGGGAGCGAAAAGCGGTGATCAGCAGCACGACGCGGCTTTGACTGCCGGTAGCCTGCTCGCAACTCTTGCGGGGTCCACTACTGCCCATATCAACAGCAGCCATCACCAGGCCATCGACAAACCCGGCGAAAAGCTCCGAGTCACCGCTCAGGCCCCCGACGGCACCATCGAAGGTGTGGAATGGACTGGTGATTCCAATTGGGTCGTGGGAGTTCAATGGCATCCGGAGCGCATGCCGGATGATCCGTTCGCGCAGCGTCTGTTTCAGCAATTCGTCGCCGCGGCACGCGCCCGCGAGGCCGTCGCGCACCGCTGAACGACGGAGCCGGTCCGGACGCCCGTCATTCCGAGCGCAGCGAGGAATCTCTCTTCGGCCGGGATGGACGCACGGCGCTGAAATATTTGAAGGCTTTTTGCTTTCGACTTTTGACTTTCTGGGGGCTTGATGATTTCTCTGGCGGGCAAGGCGGCACTCATCACCGGCGGTTCACGCGGCATCGGCGCCGCAGCCGTCAAACTTTTCGCGCAAGCCGGCGCTGACGTGGTTTTCAACTACGTCAAAGCCAAGGACGCCGCACTCCAGGTCCAGCAGGAAGCCGGTAAGCACGGCACGCGCGTGGAAGCATTTAAAGCCGACGTCGGCAAACACGCCGACAACCAGAAACTTGTCGAGCACACCATCGCCCGCCTCGGCCGCCTGGATATCCTCGTCGCCAACGCCGGCGTCTGGAACTTTGACGATCTCCCCATCGAAAAAATGTCCGAAAAGCAGTGGGACGACATGATCCGCATCAACCTCAAGAGCGTCTACTCCATCATCCACTTCACCGTCCCCCACATGATCAAGCAGAAGTCCGGCAAAATCATTCCCATCAGCTCCACTGCCGGCCAGCGCGGCGAATCGTTCCACACCCACTACGGCGCTTCCAAAGGCGGCATCATCAGCCTCACCAAGGGCCTTGCTACGGAACTCGCCCGTCACAATATCCTCGTGAACTCCGTCGCTCCCGGCTGGGTTGCCACCGATATGTCCAACGCGGTTCTCGAGTCCAAAGCAGGCCAGAAAATGGCCGCCACCGTGATCCCGCTGGGCCGCGCTGCCACCGCCGAGGAAGTCGCCGGGCCTATTCTCTTTGTGGCTTCGGACCTGGCCAACTTCATGACCGGCGAAGTCATCAATGTAAATGGAGGTTCCGTGTTGTGCGGTTGAATCCCGTCCATATCGCCATTGTCACGCTCATTGCCTCTTTTGTGTTTGGTGCAGACGTTCGCGCACAGCGGCCCGATTCGATGATGCCGGAAGCGAGTACCGCCAAGGGCAAACAGATTCTGAGCGATCTGATCAATGGTCTCGGCGGCGCCGGCTACACCGAAGTTCGCGAGAGCCTCTGTCAAGGGCGCCGCGCGCTTTTCGGCCACAATGGCCAACTGACAGGCTACATCGACTTTGCGGAGTACCGGCGCTTTCCCGACAAGGTCCGCATGGAGTACTTCTCCAAGGGACGCAACACGATTCTTGCGTCCTTGATCGGCATCGATGGCTTGGACTTCGCGCATGGAGGAATCGTCATCACCCTGTATAACGGAAACCAAGGCTGGACCTACGATCGCAGCGGCGTCAATGAAGTCCCCGCCACCGCGGTCACCGATTTTCAGGAACAAGTGAAAAGAAATATCGACAATCTATTGCGGCTGCGTCTCAAGGAACCTGGCATGTCCATTCGCTTCGGCGGCAGTGATACCGTGGATCTCAAGCAGGTGGATTGGGTTGAGCTGACCGACAGCGGTGAGCGCACCTTTCGTCTCGCCGTCGACCGTTCGACGCATCTCCTTGTTCGCGCTGTTGTCATCACCAAGGACGAAGAGACCAAGGAGATCGACCAGGACGCAATTATTTATACGAACTACCAATTGAAAGACAGCGTGTGGGTGCCGCTTCAAGTCAGCCGTGAACACAATGGCCGGCGCGTTTCGCAATTTTTCAACGATACCTGCAGATTTAATCCGGGCTTCCCCGACTCGCTGTTCACCAAAGACTCTCTCTCTAAGCACGGCTCGGAAGAGATCATCAAAAGAAGCAAAAACTAAAATTGCCACACGATCGAAAGGACCAACCGGCCAGGAACAGACATGATTACTAACATTAAAAATAACTTCGAGAGGGGAAGCGCAACGGCCCAGCTTCAAATTGTTACGTTTTTACCCATACCTTGACCTTTATAATTAAGATGTAACGGTCTGGTCCGACGAAGTACTATGTTTTAGGTGCGGTTGCGCCCGGCTGTCCCCTGGCATCACAACTGCTTCGAGTAGTTCTCTTAACCGCCTTTATGGGCTGGATCGCTGGTCCCGCCGCTGTACGAGGATTACGACCGTGTCTAGGAGTGCCCCCATCACCAGCACTCGCCGCAGCTGCCTTGGCGGCTTCAGCATGGTCGAATTGGCTGTTTCACTGACCGTCCTTCTGATTCTGAGCGCCATTGCTATTCCTTCGCTGATGCGCTCGCTTCGAACGTACCAATTGAACGACGCGGCCGCGCGCTTGTCCGATATGTTGAAATTTACGCGATTCGAGGCGGTGCGCCGGAACAGGCAGGTGTGTTTTCTGATGAAGCAAGACCCAACCACGGGGGCTTGGACCGTCGGGACGGACTCCACCTGCAGCGGAACACTCGATGTGAACGGGAAGCAGCAGGTGATCTCGGGAATGGCAACACTTCTGCCTGCGACCCAGAGTGGATTGCCCGGGCAGGGCCCCATTTGCAGCCTCTTCAAGAATACTGGGCCTTGCCTGAATGATACTTTGTCGGGCGTCAGCGGCGGCTCGATCGCGTTTGACACGCGGGGCGCGGTTTCTGGACTAATCGCGTATGTGTTTTACGTGGGTAGCAACGCAGACCCCGAGTTTGGCTATCGCGCCGTGGTTTTGCTTCCTTCCGGCGGCACACAGATTTGGACAGCTCCGAACGGGGGGACTTGGCAACAGGTCGGCTGAGGCACGGAACCAGAGACAGGAATGCAACACTTATCCACAGAGCTTCGCAAGAGACAAAGGGGCTTCAGCATCCTCGAGATGCTGCTCGCGACCATTATTCTATTGGTTGGCCTGGTGGCCATCGCACAGCTCGTGCCGGCTTCCATGCTCCTCAATTACCGCAATCGCACAGACTCAGCGGCGCTTGTCTTTGCGCAGCGGGAGCTGGACCAAATGCTCGATCAGCCGATCAATCCCACTCCACCCCAATTCACGGATGCCCTTGGAAACGTATGTGCCCTTGGCAATCCCACATCCCTAAACGTGGTCCAAGGAAATCCTGTCGTAGTCACCTCCAGCTATAACTCCATCACCGGGGCGCAATACAGCCAGACCCTCATCGATTTCAGAGGAACACCTGCCACCAACTACAGCTTCATCTATAAGGATCAGTCGGATCCAACCGGCGTAGGTACGACGTATGACGTGCGCTGGGCGGTTATCATCACCGGGACCAGCGGCAGCGTCTCCTCGAAGCGCTTCATCCTTGGTGTCCAACAGGCCGGAGGAAACGGGTACTTTCAGCCCATCACGCTAGATACGATGGTGGAAAGATGAGGCAGGCCTTCGGAAGTAGACACCAGCGGGGTTTTACGTTGATAGAATTGCTGACAGCTCTCGGAATTTTCCTTCTCATCTGTGGCGCGGCGTTCACTCTCCTGACCTCTTCGCAGCAGCGCTACCAGACCGAGTCCCAGGTTTTGAATTCTTTCCAGGAAGCGCGCCTCGGATTGGACCAAATCGTACGTGACGTCAATGACTCCGGGTTTCCTCCGCCTACATTCAATGATGGAACTGCAGCCGGCGCCATTCAATTTGCGAGTTTCCCGTTCGCCTGGAGCGCTGCCGCGGGTTACCCCGCTAAGGCCTGCCAAATCGGCACGGCCGGGGGCGGGAATTGTACTACTGCCACGGCGGGCATTAACAGCCCAGGCGATTTTGACCTCATGATTGAGACGAATCCAAATGCCAGCCAAGTCCAATGGATTCGGTATCAATTACAGGGCACAACGCTCATGCGAGGAATGGCTCAAAAGGTTGTGGGCACCGATCCAGATGCCGCCACAACAGCAACAACGCCAGCACCAGTCCTCGCGCCGTTCGTACAGAATGTCGTAAATAATGTATGTCTTCCGCAGATTCCAAATTGTCAGGCGTCATATCCGGGCCTGTTCCCCGGCGGAGTTGCGGTGCCGATCTTCTCGTATACTTGCGACAATCCTCCTGCGCCTCAGTTTCCACCTCCTCCAACGGTTTTATGTACCTCGCCATTGGCAGGCACCAACGATTCACCGGCAAACATCCGGGAGGTCAACATCACCTTGATCGTCGCGGCTCCTCTTCCGGACGCTGCCAGCGGCCAGCCCCGCCTTGTTATGCTGAACGGGCGTGGACGCCGCATCAATCCGAATCAGTGACAGGGGCGAGTTTAGATGAATGCGGGAAGGCCAATACGACAGCGACGGAATGAAGACGGCATCGCCCTGCTCATCTCGATCTTCGTTCTCCTGCTAATTAGTGTGATGGCGATTGCCATGATCGTCGCTTCAGGTACTGAGTCCTCGCTCGCGGGGAACTACCGCTCCTCCACTAGCGTCTATTACGCTGCGCTTGCCGGGCTGGAAGAGGGGCGAGGCCGGTTGCTCGGAAAGAATGCGGGTTCGTTCAAGAACACAGCGCCCACCCTAATATCCACGCCCCTTCCCATAGGGCAACCTGTGTACATCATCAATCCGGTCGGTGGCGAGAACGTGACACCCTGGGTCCCGGGTTCCACGTACGCGGATACTGAGTACAACTCGGAGTTCACTCCCACCTATCCGCTTCCGAACCCTTCTCCGAGCACTCTCTCCGTTTCCACGGTCGCAGGAGTGCAGGGGCCGTCCTACAAGTGGGTGCGCATCAACGCCGTCTCGGAACAATCACACGGCATCTACGTAGACGGTGACACGACGAGGGGCAATCAGGTGCTCTACTACGACAGTACCGTTCCGAAGTTGACGAAGAATTCCAGCGGGACCCAGCAGGTTTTTGAAATCACTTCGTTCGCGGTTCTGCCCAACGGCAGCCAGAAGATGCTCCAGTATCTTGCTGCGCCAACACAAATTACGCTGCCTCCTTTTCTAGCAGCGCTGACCCTTTCAGGAAGCCACGGCGGTAGTGACCCAGCCTTCCAAGCTCCAGCCAATAACAGTGTGTACGCTGTGAAGGGGGATGACCAGGATTGCAACGGCAATCTAACTGGGGCGAAATTTGCGGCGATCGGCTTTTTCGGCGGTTACAACGGTGGCAATTACAACCCCGCCCAAAATGGCATTATCAATGGCATTCCATTGTTCCCTCCATCCTCTGCGGCTCAATCGAATTATACCGGCCAGAACTCCGCACCGGATGTCGAGTACCTGAACACGTATCCCGCAAACATGCAGTCGCCGAGCCAGCTCGATGCGATCGTGAACTCCATTGCGCTAAACGCCGACGCTATTGTCCCTGCGGGTTCCACGCCGAGCTCCGCGACCTATCCTCTATCCACCTTCACGCAAGCTAACCTGACACCGCTAGGAATGTCTCCCACCAATCCACTCACTGTCGTCGTCAACGGCAATTTGGATGTTACCAGCTGGGCCGGTACGGGATACGGGCTCCTCCTGGTGATTGGCAAGTTTACCTACGACCCCGCCACGACCTGGAATGGAATCGTTCTTGTGATTGGGCAAGGCGCAGTGGACAACATAGATCACGGCCAGTACATGCAAATGAATGGCGCCGTGTTTGTAGCCAAAACTCGGGACCCAAGCGGGAATCTGCTGTCACAAATAGGAGGGGCGTCCGTGTCATTCGATGCCGCTATGCAAGGCAACGGCATTCGATACAGCAGTTGCTGGATTCAAAAGTCGCTGCCGACCAGCGGCTACAAGATCCTCTCCTTCCACGAAATTTCACAGTAAGAATTTCCCGGCTGAGATACATCCGGCTGACTCTGCGTTGCCACCTTGCAGCACTCCCTTCGTTATCTCAAAGAGCCGCCGAGCTTCCCCATTTTGGCGCGGCGACTCTGCGGGCGCTATAATGGGCGGATGCGCAACCGCCCAGAAAGTCCACAGATGCACGGCACCACGGTTTTGTGCGTGCGCAAAGACAACAAGGTGGTGCTCGTCGCCGATGGCCAGGTGACCATGGGCGATCACGTGATGAAGCACACCGCGCGCAAGACGCGGCGGCTCTACAATGATAAGGTCGTGGCCGGCTTCGCCGGTTCCACCGCCGACGCGATTACACTTTTTGAACGATTCGAAGGAAAGCTGCAGGAATTTTCCGGCAATCTCCAGAAAGCCGCGGTGGAACTGGCCAAGGAATGGCGCAAGGACCGCGCGCTGCGGCATCTGGAAGCGTTGCTGATCGTTGCGGACATGAAGGGAACTTTCATTCTTTCCGGCAATGGAGATGTGATAGAACCCGACGATGGCCTCGTGGCGATTGGGTCGGGCGGCACGTACGCACTGGCCGCGGCGCGAGCGCTGCTGAAGCATTCGAGACTCACAGCCAAGGAGCTGGCCATGGAGGCCATGGGGATTGCCAGCGAGATTTGCATTTTCACAAACGCAAATTTTACGGTCGAAGAGCTTTAGAACGCACGGCCACGGAACGTCGGACTGGGGAAGAGTCGTTAGTTTTTAGTTGTAAGTTTTAAGTAGGAGCAGAAAGGATTTTGGGCCCTACCAGGGACGGGTAGACGGAGCAGATTATTGTGAGAAGCGCGGATTAGGGGTAGGGTGAAAATACGGCAAGGCGTTTTCGCGCATCAAAGGAACTGAGCAAGACATGACCAGCAAGACTGAAAAAGAAGTGATCTACTTACCCGGCGGCAATGGCGCGGAGCCCGTGGAAGGGCAGGAACTTCTGCCCGCGCTGGATGATATGACGCCGCGGGAAATCGTGGCGGAGCTCGACAAGTACATCGTCGGGCAGGGCGCCGCCAAACGCGCCGTCGCGGTGGCATTGCGCAACCGCGTGCGGCGCCAGAAGCTTCCACCGGAAATCGCGGAAGACGTTCTGCCCAAGAATATCTTGATGATTGGTCCCACCGGTGTGGGAAAAACGGAAATCGCGCGGCGGCTGGCGCGACTCGCCGGCTGCCCGTTCGTCAAGGTGGAAGCTTCGAAATACACGGAAGTCGGTTACGTCGGACGCGATGTGGAATCAATGGTGCGCGACCTTGTAGAAACCTCCATCGATATGATTCGCGAGGAAAAACTCGACGAAGTCGCCGACCGTGCCGAGCAGGCTGCGGAAGAACGCGTGCTTGATCTGCTGCTTCCGCTGGCGCCGCCTCCTCTGCCCGGCACGCCGGAATCCGAGGTAGCCGCGCAGCGGGAACAAGCCCAACGCACGCGCGAAAAGTTGCGTGCCCAGCTTCGCGAAGGAAAGCTGGACCAGCGCATGGTGGATCTGGAGGTCCGCGAACGCGCCATGCCCTCATTCGAAATCGTCTCCAACCAGGGCGTCGAAGAAATGGACATCGGCAAACTGCAGGACATGTTCTCCGGCATGTTTGGGCAGCAAAGGAAAAAGCGCAAAATGAGCGTGGCCGACGCTTTCGAATATTTGATCCAGGAAGAAGAAAACAAGCTGCTGGATATGGACCAGGTGACGCGCGTGGCCGTGGAGCGCGCCGAACAGATGGGCATCATCTTTATCGATGAGATCGATAAAGTGGCGGGCCGCGAATCGGGGCACGGACCGGACGTGTCGCGCGAAGGCGTGCAGCGCGACATTCTTCCCATTATCGAAGGCACGACCGTTAACACGCGCTACGGCATGATTCGCACCGATCACATCCTGTTCATCGCGGCGGGCGCGTTTCATGTGACCAAGCCGTCTGATTTGATACCGGAGCTACAAGGTCGGCTGCCGATTCGCGTGGAGCTGCAATCGTTGAAGGAAGAAGATTTTATCCGCATTCTGACGGAGCCGAAGAACGCGCTCATCAAGCAATATGTGGCACTGCTCGAAACGGAGGGCGTAAAACTCAACATCACCGAGGACGCGGTCGCCGCCGTGGCGCGCTTCGCCACCAACGTGAACGAGCAGACGGAAAACATTGGAGCCCGGCGACTCCACACCATCCTCGAAAAAGTTCTCGACGAAATCTCATTCGAAGCGCCGGATCTCAAAAAGAAGAACGTAAGAGTGGATGCCGCCTATGTCTCCAAGCAGCTCTCAGACATCGTCAAGAACCAGGATCTGAGCCGCTATATTCTCTGATTCCTGAAATTGGAAAATGGAAAATAGAAAAGGGACGGCACTTCATCTCAAAAAACGCCCCGCGACAGGCTTTGACATTCTCCATTTTCTGTTTGCTATTTTGTTCTGTTTTGCTGGCTGCGGAGCCCCGGGCGAGCCAACGCCGCCTTCGAAACCGGTTCCTGCCGCGATCACCGATCTCTCCGCCCATCAAGCGGGCGAGGGCGTGGAACTTTCCTTCACGCTCCCAACGCGCTCCATCTCCAGGGAGCAACTTTCTTCGCCACCTGCAATCGAGATTCTCCGTGGGACCGCTAACGCTGGCGGCTCGGCCGACACGAAGTCTTTCCGCGTTGTTTACACGATTCCCGGCGCGCTCGTGGACGACTACCGGGCCGACGGCCGCGTGCGCTTTACCGATCCGATTTCGCCGGAAGAAACCAAAGCGCATCCTGGCGGAGCGGTCGCTTACGTCGTTCGAACGCGCGCTTCCCAGAAGCGCGCTTCGGCTGACTCGAACGCCGTCTCGGTGCAGGTGTTTCCCGTCCCAGCTCCCATCGCTAGCGTCGAGGCTCGCGTGACCGAGTCGGCGATCGAATTGAACTGGCCAGTTCCGGCCGGCTCCAGCGCAGGCGAGCCTCTCTCGGCCGTCATCGGCTATCGAATCTATCGCGCGGAGGTTAAGCCCCCGGCTTCCGCGGCGCCGCAAGTTCTTCCGCAAGGCAAATCGGAATCTCACGCTGTTCTGGTCGGTTCATCAGAAATCAACAGCTACCGCGACACGAACTTTGTTTTCGACCAGACTTACATTTACACCGTGCACAGTGTCATCCAGGTCGAAGGCCACGAGCTGGAGTCTTCTGACTCGCAGGCGGTAAAAGTCACGCCTCGGGACACTTTTCCGCCTGCAACGCCGCAGAATCTTGTTGCTGCGGTGCTCCCCGGCGCGGCTCTGGGGGAGGCTTTGGTAGAACTTTCTTGGTCCATCAACCTTGAAACCGATCTAGCAGGATACCGCGTCTATAGAAGCGAGCAGGAAGGCGCAAGGGGAGAGCTTCTGACGCCAGAATTGTTGCCCACACCTGCGGTTCGTGATACGTCTGTAAAGCCCGGCTACCGCTATTGGTACACCGTGACTGCTGTAGACCGCGCGGGAAATGAAAGCGCGCCGTGCGCACCTGTGATGGTCGACGTCACGCAACCATCGTCGTGAATCCGGGTTAGATGGTTGCACGCATTCTGGGAGCCCAGCACTCGATGTCGGTTCGTCCGCATCTGCCCGGTTATCGTTGGTTCCATGTTTTCCCCAACGCGGCGATCCGCACGGGTGTTTACGTCGGTGTTTGCCTGACACTAGTTTTTACTGCCTGGCTGGCGATCGCTAATCATGCGCCGTTCCTGGAGCGGCTTGCCCTAGAGCGGAATATTGCTGCGGCGGCGATTCTCTGCTTCCTCGCAATGATTCCGATTTTTCGGTTTTTTCGTTTGCCGGGGCATCTCCTGGCGTCGAGCCTTCTAGGCTGGCTGATTTTCAGCTTGAGCTATCGTGCACTCTGCGTGGTGTTCGGCGGGCTCAGCGTTTGGCACAGCACGTTCCAGGTCTTCATGGTGGGCGCGGTGGTGTATATGATTATCACTACGCTTTGCTGGATTGTTGCCACGATCTGGAGAGCCCGCGAAGCGCATGCTTCTCATCCCAACCATCACGCGAGCTGACAAGCAATGAAACTCTGCCGTTACCTCATGCGCGACGCCTCTGGCTCGGACCCTGCTTCGGCGCACTATGGAGTGATCGAAGGTGAAAATGTCATCGAGATTTCTGGCCCGCCATGGACGAAATGGTCTCGCGGCACGCGCACTTCTCGCCTCGCCGATGTACGGCTCCTTGCCCCGGCTGAGCCCTCAAAAATTGTTTGCATCGGGCGGAATTACGCCGCACACGCCGCGGAGCTGGGCAATGAAGTCCCCAAAGAACCGTTGATGTTCCTCAAGCCGCCCTCTTCCATTATCGGTCCGGAAGAAGCGATCGTCTTGCCGAAATATTCACAGCGGGTGGAGCACGAGGGCGAACTCGCGCTGGTTATGGGCCGCCGCTGCTCGCAACTGCGCGATACCGATGACTCGCTCTCCTTCGTGATGGGTTACACCTGCCTCAACGACGTCACCGCGCGCGACCTGCAGAAAAGCGATGTCCAGTTCACACGCGCGAAAGGCTTCGATACCTTTTGCCCGATAGGCCCACACATTGAAACCGATCTTGATCCATCGAACGTCCTCGTTGAAACGCACGTCAATGGCACGCGGCGCCAGTCTGGCGCTACCTCGCTGATGATCTATCCGCCGGCGTTTCTGGTTCGCTGGATTTCCCGCATGATGACGCTGATGCCTGGCGACATTATCGCCACGGGCACGCCGGCTGGCGTCGGCCCACTAGTTGCCGGGGACACGGTCGACGTCAGCATTGCCGGAATCGGAGTGTTGCGCAATCCGGTGCATGCACAGCAAGCGTAGTTTCACGTCTAGCTCCAGGTTTCGGTAGAATACGCAGGAGTGGGGCATGGCAGACGCCGGGAGTCCTTCCGCGCAGTGCACAATCCCACCGATCTGAAATTATGGAGTCCGCTCGTTGAACGCCTTGTTTGCCGATTGGAAAGTAATGCTCGCTGTGGGCGGCGCGCTGATCGCCGCGCTGGCCATGATCGTGTACGCCTTCTTCCGCCCCCCCGTGGATCCCGAAGAAGAGGAGCGCAGACGGCGGCTTCATCTTAACCAGATTGGCCGAATTGCCGAGGGGCAAATCGTCGAGCTCGTCGAGCACCCGCCTGCATCGAAAGCGGCGCGCAAAGGTTTGTTCGGCGCGAGCGCTCATCCGCTGACGGACATGCGTCCGCGCCATCTCGTCTCCTACAGCTATTTGATTTCCGGCGTGACCTATCACACCGCGCAGGACATCACCGGCCTGGAAAGCCAGGTTCGTCTGGAGTGCCTCGTTGCTGGCCAGCCCGCCAGCATCAAGTACGACGCGTCCAATCCGAGTGATTCCATCCTTGTAGCCGATGACTGGTCGGGCTTGCGCTGAGAGTCAGACGCTGGCAATGAATGCAATATCCTCGGGTGGAGGACTTCTGCATTCTGATTTTCCGTCGGTTGCGCTATCCTTTTGCATGCCGCTCCAAGGCGGCTTAACCCCAGTCCCATGAAAATGATCGTCGCTTCCATTTTGACCACGATCCTCATCGTGGCGATGACCCTCGGCGCAATGTTCATTCTCGTCCAGGCTACGGAATACGTGACGGCGCTGGAGTCTCCCCTCCAGCGCGCCGTCGCGATGGGGGCGGAGCTGGTCCTGGGTGTGGTGTTGCTCTTGGGAACTGTTTGGCTCGCAACACACCTGGCTGTGCGCATTTTTGCAACGGAAGAATCCTCTTCCCCGGGGGGACCCGTTGTCTGAGCCCAAGCCCAGTCTGGTTCCCGAAGACAAGCGCCGCGACCGCAGGGAAGAGCTCCGGCGCATTTCTGAAGAAGCCGAAGCCGGCGGCGGCCTGGAGCGCCGCGAACGCGAGCACAAAGCCGGCAAACTTACCGCGCGCGAGCGCGTTCATCTATTGCTGGACGAAGGCACGTTTGAAGAGCTCGACAAATTTGTCCGTCACCGCTGCGTTGATTTTGGGATGCAAGAGCAGCGTCCCGCCGGCGACGGCTTTGTCACCGGCTTCGGCCGCATCGATGGCCGCCTGGTTTACGTTTTCGCGCAGGACTTTACGGTTTTCGGCGGTTCGCTCTCCGAAACCAACGCGGAGAAAATCTGCAAGATCATGGACCTCGCTATGCGCGCCGGAGCTCCCGTCATCGGACTGAATGATTCCGGCGGCGCGCGGATTCAGGAAGGTGTTGCTTCGCTCGCGGGCTACGCGGATATTTTTCTGCGCAACACGCTTGCCAGCGGAGTTATCCCGCAGATTAGCGCCATCATGGGGCCTTGCGCGGGCGGCGCTGTCTACTCTCCGGCGATCACTGATTTCATTTTCATGACGCGCGAAACATCCTACATGTTCGTCACTGGTCCCGACGTCATCAAGACGGTTACACATGAGGAAGTCACCAAGCAGGAGCTTGGCGGCGCGATGACCCACAATGCCGCAAGCGGCGTCGCGCACTTTGTTTCGCGCGACGATGCCGATTGCCTGGCCATGATCCGCGAGCTGATGAGTTTTCTTCCCTCGAATAATTTGGAGGATCCGCCGCGCCGAGCGACTTCAGATACCCCAGGCCGCCGCGACGAATCGCTCAACACCCTTGTTCCCACCGATCCGCAGACCCCTTATGACATCAAGGACGTCATCCACTCGGTCGTTGACGATGGCTATTTCTTCGAAGTGCACGAACACTACGCGAAAAATCTCGTCGTGGGTTTCGCGCGCCTCGACGGCCGGCCGGTCGGAATCGTCGGCAATCAGCCGGCGTTCCTCGCCGGCGTGCTCGACATCAATGCTTCCGTGAAAGGCGCACGCTTCGTCCGCTTCTGCGATGCCTTCAATATTCCTTTGATTACTTTTGAGGATGTCCCCGGATTTCTCCCCGGCACGCAGCAGGAATTCGGCGGCATCATCAGGCATGGCGCAAAACTTCTTTTCGCTTTCGCGGAGGCCACCGTTCCGAAAATCACAGTCATCACGCGCAAGGCTTACGGCGGCGCGTACTGTGTCATGGCCTCGAAACACATTCGAACGGACGCCAATTTTGCATGGCCTACGGCGGAAATCGCCGTCATGGGCCCGGAAGGTGCCGTGGATATTGTTTACAAACGTGAGCTGGCGAAGGTCTCTGAATCCGAGCGCGAAAAGCTCCGCCGGGAAAAAATTTCCGAATTCCGCGACCGCTTCGCCAATCCTTTCGTCGCTGCCGAGCGCGGCTACATCGACGCTGTCATCGAGCCCGCCGACACGCGCGCCCGCATCATCACCGCGCTTCGCGCCCTCGAAAACAAGCGCGACACCAATCCCCGCAAGAAACACGGCAACATCCCGTTGTAGACAGTATCGGACTTACTTCAGCAAATACTCCTGCAAGAACTCGATCGTCGCGTAATACTGAAAATCTTGATTGGGCTTTTTCCGGTAGCCGTGGCCTTCGTCTTTGGCGATCAGCAACCATACGGGCGTCCCTTGCTTTTTCAGCGCGTCGGCGATCTGCTGGGATTCGCTCATCGGCACGCGCGGATCGTTCTTTCCTGCAATCACGAACATGGGCTTCTTGATTTTTTCGATGTTGTTCATCGGCGCGATTTTCTCGAGGAACTCGCGCATCTTCGGGTCGCGCTCGTCGCCGTATTCCACGCGCCGCAAATCCCGCCGGTACGCCTCGGTGTGCTCGAGGAACGTTACCAGGTTCGACATGCCCACGATGTCCACGGAGCAGCGGATGCGGTCACTGTAAAAAGTCGAGACTGCCAGCGTCATGTGTCCGCCGTAGCTCCCGCCGGTCACGGCGATCCGGTCGCTATCGAGTCCCGGCTGCGCACCGATCCAGTCGAAAAGGGCATTTATGTCCTTGTACGTGTCTTCACGCTTGAACCCGTTATCCAGCAGCGAGAATGTCTTCCCGTATCCCGTCGAACCACGCACGTTCGGATAAATCAGGGCGATCCCCAGTTCGTTCAGAAGATAATTGCTGCGCCCGAGGAAAGTGGGCTGCGACTGTCCCTCTGGCCCTCCGTGGATCACTACCAGCACCGGGCGTTTGCCGGTGAACTTCGCCGGTGGCCTGTACAAGAATCCCGAAATCATCTTGCCGTCGAAACTCTTCCACCGCACCAATTCCGCTTCCGGAAACTCATCCGTCTTCACGGCCGACTCGCTCACGGTCCACCGTTCCACTTTTCCAGTTGCCACATCCAGCGAATACACGTCTCCCGATCCACGCGCATTGCTCAGTGAGAATCCCAGCTCATGCCCATTCTTATGCCAGCGCAGGGAGCCCACTACGCCAACTGGCAATTTGGGCAGCGGCACTTCTGTATTGTTAGCGGTTCTTCGAACGTGAATCCTACTAAGACCATCCTCATTTTTCACATACGCGATAAACTTCCCATCCAAGGAAACGTCGAAGCGCTCCACATCCCAATTCGCCTCCGGCCCTGTGATAAGGTACTTTGCTTCTGGTCGGTCCACTTCCATGTACGCCAAATTCATGTAATCAGCGCCTGCGTCCGTGGTGAGATAGATTCCTTTTCCGATCTTGCTGAACCTGGCACTGCCATATGCGATCTTGTCCCCACGTTTTGTTCCACCCGGCGCGAGGGCAGTCTTCTCACCAGTCTTTGCATCCACGAGCCACAAATATGCTTCGTTCAGCGAAATTTCTTCTTTCAACAAAATCTTACTGTCGTCGGGCGACCAGTCCTCTGGTCCCCACCCTCCGCCTTCCAGCTTTGTGAGTAAGTGGTCGGTCTTTGGGTCCGCCGGATTCATCACCCACAAATCCGTATCTTTTCCCGTGCGCCGCGTGGACATATACGCGATCTGATCGCCGCCGGACGACCACGGTCCCGCCAAATTCCGTGACTTGCCATCCGTAAGCAGCT
>WNFJ01199148.1_pt1 | contig 24032 bp, 31 predicted proteins | sample 5400461 | NCBI WGS metagenome assembly WNFJ01 (sample SAMN13153349, study PRJNA577476) | soil metagenome | isolation source: 115 cm saprolite on Douglas fir-dominated hillslope | place: USA:California | collected 2013-09-17
CGTATTCGCGGAACGGCTCCAGGGCACTCGCGCGGCGATCAAGAAGGCGATCATGGATCAGCAACGCGTCGCCGGCGTGGGGAACATCTACGCCAACGAAGCGCTGTTCCAGGCTGGCATCGATCCCTCGAAGCCCACGAGCGAGCTGTCACTCGACGAATTCGCCCGGCTGCACGCCGCCGTGACCGACGTGCTGGAGCGGGCGCTGCAGTCCTCCGGGACGACCGTGCGGGACTATCGCACCGGGACGGGCGCGGAGGGTCGCTTCCAATTCGAACTGAAGGTGTACGGCCGGGGGGGAGAGCCGTGCGTCCAGTGCGGCCGCAAGCTGGTCACGACTCACGTCATCGACATGCGGGCGACGACGTTCTGCCCGCACTGCCAGCGTTAGGTCATTTACCCAGCGCCACTAACCGAGCGCGGGGGGGGATCCCCGGCTCGAGTTCTAGGAGGCCCACGCTCGGCGTGAGCCCGAATCGGGCGGGCCCGGCGCCGCCGGGATTCATGACGGTCACGGTTCGCTCCACGAGCTCGAGCAGCGGCTTGTGGGTGTGACCATACACGATGATCTCGGCCTTGGGGAAAGTCGCGTGGAGGCGCGCCGGCGTGGGGTGGCCGAACTGGTCCCCGTGCGTCACCACGATCGCGAAGCCATCCAAGTCGAGTGTGGCGACCGGCGGGAGCCGGGAGCGCAGCGCCGGTGTAGACGGCGGTGACCGGGGCGATGGCCTCTAGCTCAGTGAGGATGTCGGGTGTGCCGATGTCCCCACCGTGCACGATGTGATCCACCTGCTGAAACACGTCAAACACCTCGGGCCGCAGCAGCCCGTGCGTGTCGGAAATGACGCCGAGCCTCAGGGCCGCGCTCCCCCGCGCCGCCGCGGGCCGCGCGGCGAGAGGGCGAGCTCCCACCCCCGCCCCCGCCCCCACATCATGCGGACCCCGACCAGCGCTTCACGAGCGTGAACTCCAAGCCGAGGTGATCGAGCACGCGCTGCACCACGAAATCGACCAGCTCAGCGACCGTGCGGGGTTGGTGATAGAATCCCGGTGCCGCGGGGAGCACAACCGCCCCCGCCTCCGCGGCGAGCGTGAGGTTGCGCAGGTGCACGAGCGAGAGCGGTGTCTCCCGGGGGACCAGAATGAGTTTCCGCCGCTCCTTGAGGACGACGTCGGCGGCGCGCTCGATCAGGCTGCGGCTGGTGCCGTGCGCGATCGCCGCCACCGTGCCCATCGAGCAGGGGCAGATCACCATGCCCGCGCTCGGGGCCGAACCCGAGGCGGGCTCGGCGCCGCGGTCCTTGTCGTCGAAGACGCGAACGCTCGTCCAGTCGCCGCCCGTGGCCTGCTTCAGGGCGCGATCGTCCTTGATGCCGCACTCCTCGGTGAGGAGCCGCCAGCCGTGTGCCGAGATCATGAGCCAGGTGGGCGCACACCATAGGGCGCGCCGGAGGCGCCGGTGAGGGCCAGGGTCAGCGGCGGACGGCTCACTGGCCCCGGCGCCGCGGCGCCGGACTGCGCTTGGGGTGAGCGGGCGGGCGGGGCGGCGGCGGAGTGCGGGGCGCCCCGCTCGGCGTCCCGCGTTCGTGCCGCGACCGCCGAGCGTCGCGCTGACCGCCGCGCGGCGCCGTCCGCCCCCGGGTCACCACACCCGGTCCCACAGCGCGCCCAAGAAGACGACGGTGCTCACCAGTCCGTTCGCGGTAAAGAACGCGGCGTCCAGGCGCGACAAGTCTCGCGGCTGGACGAGCTGGTGTTCCCAAGCGATCAGCGCCGCCCCGAGCAAAACGCCGGCGAAGTAGGCCACACCGAGCCTCGCCCCGAGCCCGAACGCCACCAGGGCCAGGAGGGCTAGGCCGTGGAGCAGCTTCGCCACGACGATGGCGCGCGCCGGGCCCAGCCGCACCACGAGGGACTTGAGCCGCTCGGCGCGATCGAACGCTTCGTCCTGGAGCGCGTAGAACACGTCGAAACCCGCGACCCACAGCGTCACGGCCGCCGCGCCGGCCACGAGCAGCCACCACGGCTCGCTCCAGCGCCCAGAGACGGCCAAGTACCCCGCCGGGGTGGCGATCCCATCGGCGAGCCCGAGCCATGCGTGGGACCAGTGGGTAAACCGTTTGGCGTAGCTGTAGGCGGAGATGAAGATGAGGGTCGGCGGCGCCAGCGCGAAGCACAGGGGGTTGAGGGCCCACGCGGCCGCCAGGAACAAGGTCGCCGCGACGAGCACGCCGGCCCAGGCCTGACCGAGCGTCAGCGTGCCGCTCGGGAGTTCGCGCCCGCGAGTGCGCGGATTGCGGGCGTCGAGCGCCCGGTCGGCGATCCGGTTGAAGCCCAGGGCCACGAACCGGGCGCACGTGAAGGCAAGCACCACCAACCCGACGACCCGCCAGCTCACCGGGTACTGCCGCGACGCGACGAGCACGCCGAGCAGTGCGAAGGGGAGTGCGAACAGCGTGTGCGGCAGCTTAACGAAGTTCACATAGCGGGCGAACAGCGACGTGCCCGCGAGCGTCTGCCCTTCCCGCGGCGCGGCGGTCGCGGGATCCCGCCTCCCCCACTCCGTCATGGCGCCGCTTTCAGCTCAAGGCCCAGCTCGCTCCACATGGCGTCGACCCGTCGCTTCGTCGCGTCGTCCATTACGATGCGGGTGGGCCACTCGCGGCTGAATCCCTCTTCCTTCCACTTGCGGGTCGCGTCGATCCCCATTTTCGAGCCGAACGTGAACCCTCGGCTCGAATGGTCGAGCACGTCGATCGGCCCCATTGAGAAGCGCACGTCGCGCTCGGGATCGATGTGATTGAGTGCCACCCACCAGGCTTCCTTCGGGTCGCGCACGTTCACGTCCTCGTCGAGGACCACGATGACCTTGGCGAGCGCCATGAGGCCCTGGCCCCACAACCCGTTCATCACCTTGTACGCCTGACCCGGATACTGCTTGTCGATGCTCACGAAGACGAGGTTGTGAAAGATCCCTTCCGCCGGCATGTGCAGGTCGACGATTTCCGGCAAGGTGAGCTTCAGGAGCGGCAGGAAGATCCGCTCGGTCGCGTGACCGAGCCAATAATCCTCCATGGGAGGGCGGCCCACGATCGTGTGGGGCCAGATCGGGTCGGCGCGCATGGTGATCGCGGTGATGTGCACTTTGGGGTAATCGTCGGCGAGCGAGTAGAAGCCGGTGTGGTCGCCGAACGGCCCTTCGCGCACCAGCGGCTCCCGCGGATCGACGTGGCCCTCGAGCACGATCTCCGCCTCGGCGGGCACTTCCAGGTCGGACGTGACGGCGGGCGCGAGCCGCACCGGTTCGCGGCGCAGGAATCCCGCGAACAGGAACTCGTCGATCGATGGGGGCAGCGGCGCGGACGCCGCGTAGATGCTCGCGGGATCGCCCCCCAGCGCGATCGCCACCGGCATCGTGTCGCCACGCTCCGCCATCGCGCGCCAGTGGGCCGCGCCCACCTTGTGGCGCTGCCAGTGCATCGCCACCTCGTCGCGGCCGATGACCTGGATGCGGTACATCCCCACATTGCGTGTGCCGGTGGTCGGATCGCGGGTGATGACCCCGGGGAGGGTGATGTACGGCCCACCGTCCTCGGGCCAGCAGATGGGGACGGGGAATTGCGACAAGTCCACCTGCGCCCCGCGCAGCACGATCTCCTGGCACGGCGGCTTGCGGCCCCCCGTCCTGGGGGGGAACCGGGCGACCTCGGCGAGCTGCGGCAGCATCGCGAGCTTGCCCAGCAGGGTATCGGGCACTTTGAGATTGAGCAGGGCGGCGATCCGGTCGCCGATCTCGTCGAGACACTCAACGCCCAACGCCAAGGCCATGCGCTCCGCGGAGCCGAACAGGTTCACGGCCACCGCATGCCGAGACGGCCCGCCCCCCACCAGCGTGGGCTGGGCGAACAGGAGCGCCGGTCCCCCACCCGCCGCTTTCATGCAGCGATCGGCGATCTCCGTGATCTCCCGATCAACGGACACCGGCCGGTTCACGCGCACGAGGTCCCCCCGGGCATCAATCGCACCGAGGAAGGCGCGCAGGTTATCGAGTGCCATGATGGACGGCGCAGATGCCGCCGGTGAGCAGCTCGTAGTGGACGCGAGCGAATCCGGCCGCCGCGAGGCGGTCGGCCAGGGCCGCCGGCGGTGGGAACTCGAGCACCGACTCTGGCAGGTAGCTATAGGCCTCCCTATGTTTCGACACCGCGCGGCCGATCGCGGGGAGCACGCGCTGCAAGTAAAAGAGGTAGAGGGCGCGCAGCGGCGCGCGCGGGGGGGTCGCAAACTCGAGTACGACGAGGCGGGCGCCGGGCCGCAGCACGCGATGCGCCTCTGCCAGTCCGGCGTCCAGATCGACGAGGTTGCGGACTCCGAACGCGACCATGGCGCCGTCGAACTGCGCATCGCCGAACGGCAGCGCCAGCGCATCGGCCCCGACGGGGCGGATGCACCAGCCCTTGCCCCTCCCCCGCGCGAGCATCGGGATCACGAAGTCCGCACCGATCACCCGGCCGCCGAAGTTCGGGGCCCGCGCCAGGGTGGCCGCCAAGTCGAGCGTGCCCGCACAGAGGTCGAGATAGACGCCGGTCGGTCGCCGCTCCCAACCGAGCCGCCGCAGCGCGGCGCGGCGCCAGTAGCGGTCTATGTTGAGGCTCAGCAGATGGTTGAGGAAGTCGTACCGCGGCGCGATGGCGGCGAACATGCTGCGCACGTAGGACCGCTTCGCGTCACCGACCGCATTCACATCCACCTCGCAAGCGGGAGACGGCGCCATAGGCGCGAAAGATAGGCCGGGCAACCTGACCGGCGCCAGCGACCAAGACGTCGTGGCGTGGGCCAAGCAGGGCCACGACGCGGCGTTCCGTGAATTGGTGCGGCGCTACGAGCGGCCGGTCTTCTCGCTGTTGTATCGGATGGTGCACGACCGCACGCTCGCCGAAGACCTGGCGCAGGAAACCTTCGTCAAGGTCTTGAACGGGATCCGCTCCTACAATCCGCAGTTCAAGTTCTCCTCCTGGATCTTCAAGATCGCCAACAACGCTGCCATCGATCACTTGCGCAAACGGGAGGTCGACACCCTGTCGCTCGACGGCTCGCCGCACGCCACGAGTGCCGATGAGCGGGAGGCCACGAGCATCCAGCTCGGCGATCGGGGGGAGAGCCCGCTGCAGGAAGTGGAGGCGCGTGAGCTGGGGAGCGCGATCGAGCGGGCGATTACCAAGCTGCGCCCGGAGTACCGGGCGTGTGTGCTGTTACGCCACGTGGAAGGGCACAGCTACGAGGAGATCGCGCGGATCCTGGACTTGCCGCTGGGGACGGTGAAGACGTATATCCATCGCGCCCGCAACGAATTGCGGGGCTATCTCGAGGACCGGCGGGAGTGAAACTGGCCCCTCCTCGGCTCCGTAGGTAAGCATCGAGGACGTTATCATGACCGCACCGTTGCTAGAGCATCTGAGCCCCGAGGAGATCGAGCTGTGGGCGCAGGGTCTGCTGCCCGCGGCGCGCGACGGCCATCTCCCGCAGTGCGCGGAGTGCCGCGTCACGGCCGAGCGGGAGCGCGCGCTGCTGCGCGACCTAGCCCGGCTGACGCGCTTCGCGCCGGAGTTCGGCTTCGTCGAGCGCGTAATGGCGCACGTCGAGATTCCCACGCCGTCCCGCGGCTCCCGGATCTAAGCGGCTCGATCCCCGGCCTCTCGCGACCGCAGCGCCGCGGGCGCTCGGGGCCCGAGGCGAGCCGGCGGCCGACGGGTCACGCTCGCACTTCGGCCCCGACACCGACGCCCAACAGCCGCGCCGCGCTGCCGTCCCGTACGGCGATCTCCACCGTTCCACCGCTTCCCACGACCGCTACTACCTGGCCCCGGCCGACTTCTCCGAACGTGCGCGCCAGCGTCCCGATTTCCGTGCCGGCGACGCTCAGGCGCACGCCCGGCTCGACGTCGGGGCCGGGAATGTTCGATACCAAGGTGCCGAAGCGATCGACGTAGATCACCTCCCCCACCAGTGCCGCTCCGTCGTGGTGGGGCGTCGGCAGCGGGACGCGGTGCGGGTCGGCGATGGGCTGGCCCAGGTGTGCCAGGGCGGCGCCGAGCGCCAGTTGCGCCGCGGCGGGCGCAAACACGTCGCGGGCGTGAAACGTCGGAGCTGCACCGGGGGGAATCGGCAGTGACACGAAATGCGTGTCGGCCGGCAAGAACGACAACAGGCCGTTGTCAGGGGCGACGAAGAAGTGGCCCCCGGCCCCGGCCGCCAGGGCGCGCCGCGCCGTCCCGACGCCGGGGTCCACGACCGCGAGGTGCACGCTGCCTTTGGGAAACCGGTGCCACACTCGCGACAGGACGTACTGCCCCGCGCGGACGTCGCCGGGAGGGACCTCGTGGGTGATGTCGACCAGCGCCGCTCCGTGCACCTGGGTCAGCAGCACGCCCTTCACCTCCCCGGCGTAGCTGTCGGCCGCGCCGAAGTCGGTGAGCAGCGTGATCAGGGTGGCCATTACACGGTCGCCCGGCGCCAGGCGCCGCCCAGCCAGAAGAGCGTCATCGCGATCCCGCGCGCGACCGCCGTGACCGACAGCGCGAGCCAGATCCCGAGCACCCCGATGCCGCGCGACCACCAGGCGGCGAGCGGCAGGCGCAGGAGGGTGAGGGCCGTGCTCGTCAGCTGGGGCCACAGGGTATAGCCGGCGCCGGCGAGCGCGCCTTCGAGGATGATTTCGAACGTCTGGCCGAGCTGCGCGAACGCGATGACGCGAAGATACAGGCTCCCGTCGGCGATGACAGCGGGATCCGAGGTGAACAGCGCCACGAGCGACTGCGGGATGGCGAGAAAGGCGACCGCCGTGGTGGTGGTGGCGATCAGACAGTAGCTGATGGTCGCGCGGACGGCCTGGCGCGCGCGGGCGAGTTCGCCGGCCCCGAGGTTCTGCCCCACCAGCGCGCTCGCCGAGAGCGCGAACCCCGAGATCGCGATGAAGCCCAGCCCTTCCACCTTGTGGCCGACGCCGAGCGCCGCGAGCGCCGGCGTCCCAAATCGCGAGGTGAAGCGGGTGAGCCACATGTAGATCGCCGACAGCAACACGCCGGCGAACGAGAGCGGTGCGCCCACGCGCCAGATGGTAGGAAGCGCCCCCCAATCCGGCGCGTCCAGCCGGAGCAGCCCGCGCCGCCACGCCAGGAGCACGCCGATCACGAATCCTCCGCCCCGCACCATGACGGACGCCGTGGCGGCACCGGCGACGCCGAGTTGCGGGAAGGGGCCCACGCCGGCAATGAGGAGGGGATCGAGCCCGATCGACAGCAACACCGAGGCGGCGAGCAGCAGGAACGGGGTCCGCGTGTCCCCCGACGCGCGGAACGTGGCCTCGACCGCGAAGAAGCCGAAGACGAGGGGCCCGCCGACGAGCCAGGTGAGCAGGTACTGGTGGCCCAGTCGCGCCACCTCGGCCGGCACGCCCATGAGGCGGAACAGCGTATCGGTGACGGCCAACCCGACGAGCGAGACGCCGCTGCCGGCCACGAGGGCATAGAGCACGGCGGCCCCCGACGCTCGCGCGGCCGCCTCGGGGAGGCCTTCGCCGTGACGCCGCGCCGCGACGGCGATCAGCCCGACTTCGACCATCTCGCCGAGGGACAGCAGGACCCACACGTAGAACCCGGCGGTTGAGACGGCGGCGAGGGCCGCCGGTCCGATCAAGCGCCCGACCCAGATCGCATCGATCAGGTTGAAGCAGAAGTGACACGCCATCATCGCGACGGCGGGAGCCGCGAGCTTGAGGATGACGGGCCGGAGCGGCCCGACGGTCAACGACCCCGCGGGACGATCGATGGTGGTCATGGCGCCACAAGCTACGGGGGCGTGACGCCGGGGGTCAACGACGGCTCTGGGTGAGCCGGCTCAGCTGGCGCGCGATTTGTGGGGGCGCCGCGCTTTATTCTCGTAGAGGGACCGATCGGCCGCGTTCAACAGCGCTTCGAGGACCTCGCCATCGCGCGGGTGCACCGCCACTCCGACGCTCACCGAGATGGCCGGCGTCTCGCCGTCGTGCGCCACGCGCTCGCGGACCCGGCGCGCCACGTGCCAGGCCGCGGCCTCCCCCGTCTCGGGCAACACCAGCGCGAACTCGTCGCCGCCAAACCGCGCCGCCGTGTCGATGCTGCGGCACGACCCCAACAGGGTTTCCGCCACGCGCCGCAGCGCCATGCTGCCGACCATGTGGCCGTGGCGGTCGTTGACCGTCTTCAGGCCGTCCAGGTCCATCAGCACCACCGCGAACGGCCGCTCGGTCCGTGAGGATCGCTCGATCTCGGCGGTGAGCGTCGCGACGAGCTGGCGATAGTTTCGCTGACCGCCAGCCGGCGCAACCGGTCGACCGCCTCCTTGCGTTCCGCCACCACCGCCGCGAGCACGAGGGTCATGACCGCGGTCACGCCCATGAACGCCTGCAGCAACAGCAGGGACTCGTTGTAGGCGGGCCGCGCGAACGGCCCGAGCCCCCGGAGCGTGCCCGCGATGGCGACGCCCGAGAGGGCGACGACGGCGGTCGCCGCTTCTCGGGGGCCAAACCGAAAGGCGGCCCACATGAGCGGCGGAATACAGAGAAACTCCAGCGGATAGGTCTTGACGGGAGCCGGAAACAGCCCGTCAAACACGACCAGCCCGGCGACGATCACGCTCGCGAAGAGCGCGATCGCCTCGACCATCTGAGGCCGCGACCAGTGCACCCGCGGATGGGCCGCCCACAATAGCAGCGCGGGGGCGACGACCAAGTCGCCCGACGCGTCGCCCAGCCACCAGGTCCACCAGATCGATCCGTAGTCGATCCAGCGAGCGAACCCGCCGAGCGCCAGGGTCGTCGCACCCACGGTGGCACTCACCATCGTACTCAGGGCGCCGGCCAGGAGGGCGAGCTTGAAGAAGTCCCGGGCGCGGGAGACGGCTCGGCGACCGCGGGCAAACCGGTTCACCAAGAACGCCCCCGCTACGCCTTCCAACGTGTTCCCGGCGGCGACGCCCAGCGATGAGACGACGGAGCCCGTGGTGGTGAGATTGACGACGAAGGCGCTGAGGAGGATCGCCGGCCAGACGTCGTAGCCGAGCACCAGAAAGGCCGCGAGCGCGATGCCCGCGGGCGCCCATACCGCCGTGGCGCTCGGGTTCACGACGGCGAGGCGCAGCCCCAGCTTGCCGGCGATGAAATACACGCCGGCCAGGGCGACCAGCTGCCCCAGGCGTCTGGCTAATCGCGACTGGACCATCTCGGTCCCTCCGGTAGACCAGCCGGCGGGGCGCGCGCCTGCTCTGACCATAGACCCGCGCAAATGGGCCGGAGTAACCAGCCTCCCTCGTAAGCCGTGGCACTGAGGCACTTTCGGCACCGCGGGTCCCAATCACATGCTACAACGGGCGAGCCCTGCCTCGCCAGCGTCGCGGGGACGCAACAGTCAGGGCGTTCGAGCGGGCGCCTCCAGGAATCGCTGGAACACCGGATTCGCGGGGAAGCGCTCGGCTAGCCGCTCGGCGTAGTGGCGGGCTTCGCCCTCCAGGGTGGCGCGCCCGGCCGCGTCGCGCGCGGCCTCGCGCCTGAGCGCGGCGGCGAGGACCCAGGTGGCCTCCACTTTCGCGAGGTCGCCATTCTGGGCCACCCGTCGCAGATCACTGATCCCGCGTTCGGCGCTGCCGCTGCCCAAGCCGATGAGCTTCGCCACGAGTTTGGCAAGGGCGCTGGCGCGCCCCAGGCCGTACTCGTAGACGCCCAGCCCGAGGTAGCAATCGACGCAGCTCGAATCGGCAGCGAGGACGCGGCGGTAGGCGTCACGCATCGCCTTGGCGTCCTTCGCGGCGGCCCACGCATGGCCGTGCAGGTCGCGCTGGCGGGCGCGGTACCCCAGGGCGGTCGCGAGCCAGAAGTCCCGGTCCGCGCCCGGCGGGGCGGCCTTGGCGCGCCGGATCGCGAGATCGAGCAGCGCGTCGATCCGCGGCGCCTCGTACGCGTCATCCTCGACCGCCGCGGCCCACCACGCGTACGCGCTCGCCTCGAAAATCAGGGGCGCGGCGTCCGCGGTGTCGCGCGCCGCGAGGGCGGCGAAATAGCCAACCGCCATCGGGAACGCGCCCGCGTACAACGTGTCGAGCCCGGCGCGCAGCTCGGGTCGCGCCACGAAGTGGGCCTGCCAGAGGAGCAGTGCGGCGACGAAAGGCGACACGGACCGGCGCTACGACGACAGCGCGGCCTTCACCCTCCGGGCGATCGCGTCAAGCGCCTGGGCCGCGGGCGAGGCGAGGGCGCGCTCTACGCGGGCTCGCAGTTCAATGGGCACACGCGAAAGCTACCGGGAACAGCGGAAAGGGGTCAACGAGGACGGAGGGGGGGAAACCGATCTCCGGCTCGCCCCGCGCCGCGCTAGGGCCCGTTGGCGCGTCGCTCCCGCAGCGCCGCCACATTGCGGTCCCACAGCTGCTGCTGATCCGGAGTCAGCACCGAGCGAATCTCGTCCAACTGCGCGCGCATCCGTTCCCGCATGGCGCGGCGCGGCGCCGAGTCCGGTGGACTCCCCGGCGTGAAGGCCGGCCGCTCGGCCCGGTCGCGCGCCCGAATGGAATCGATCTTCGCCCGCTGGTCGGGGGTCAGCGTGATGTCCTTGAAGAGGAGCTCCCGGCGCCGCTCCATCGCGGCCCGTCCCGGCTCAGCGGCCGAAGGCGGGTTCTGCGCGACCACCGCGGGCGCCGCCAGCGCCAGGACCCAGGCGCAGATCAACAGGGAACGCAGCTTCATGGATCCTCCGCAGTTCGGGACTCGGCACATCGGGGTGTCATCCAGAGCTACGGCCGGTGGCCGCAGCCTGTTGAGCGGCTTAGCGGCTCCGCAGGTATTCCCGCGCGGCGGCCAATACGTTCTCCTGCGCCTCGGCGAGCGAGCCGGCGAGCGACGCCCCGGCGGCCTTCTGGTGGCCGCCGCCTTGGAAGCGGCGTGCCAGCTCCGCGACGTCCACGTCCCCGAGGGAGCGGAACGAGACTTTCACGCGGCCGTTCGCGATCTGTCGGAACAACAAGGCGAGGCGCACCCCAGCGATCGAGCGGGGGTACTCGACGATGCCGTCGAGATCGTCGGCCGTCGCGTGATAGCGCCGGAGCGCGTCGGGCGGAACCGTGACCCACGCGAGGCCGGCGTCCCGCTCCACCACGAGCGTCGCGAGCACCTCGGCCAGGAGTCGGATGCGTCCTTCGGGCGCGCTCGCGTACACGGATTCATAGATCGACTCCGGATTCACCCCGCACTCAAGCAACGCACCCGCGACCCGCAGCGCTCGGGGCGTCGTGTTGGCGAACCGAAACGCCCCCGTGTCGGTCAGGATGCCCACGTACAGCGCCTGCGCGACGTCGCGCGAGAGAGGCCACCCCGCCGTGCCCGCCAGGTCGAACACGAGCTCCGCCGTCGCCGCGGCATCGGGGGCGACAAGCCGTGGGCCGGGTGGCAGCGAGCCACCGCTGACGTGGTGATCGATGCAGACGACGGCGTGGGAGCGGGTGATCGCCCGGCCGAGGTCGCCGAGCCGGCTCAGGTCCGAGATGTCGAGCACCACCACCACGTCAGCCGATTCCATCTCGCGCCCGGCGCGCTCCGAATGATCCGCACCCGGCGGCAGCAGAAAGTCGAAGCGGTCCGGGATCGGAGTCGGGTTCGCGATAGCCGCCGCGATGCCGCGCGCGGTGAGGAGGTGCCACAGCGCCACCTCACTGCCCACCCCGTCGCCGTCGGCGTTCACGTGAGTGGTGAGCGCCACGCGCCGGCCGGGCGTGAGCACCGCGGCGACCTCGTGCGCCGCCCGAGCGCGCTCGGGTGGAATCGCTACGCCGTTGCTCGTCATGGTGGTGCAAGATAAGCGGGGAGGCCGCGGTCGCGGGGAGGTGCTACGGCGCGCGAGACGCCGTCAAGAGCACACCGCAAGCGGCACCGCGGTTCCGCTCCGCGACGTCCACGTAGCCGACCCGCGGTCGTCGACTCTTCGCCCGCGCCAGTGTGCCGACCGCGCGGTAGCCCGAGTCGCCTTAGGGCCCCCGCGCCGCAATGAACGAGACGGGCTGCGCGCCCAGCCCCAGCGACAGCTGCCCGCTCACAAACAGCGTGTCGTGTGCCGTGCCGCGCCGCACCAGGAACTTGCCGAGCAATTGCACCGGAGCGGAGCCCAGGACGGTCTTGACCACACCCGTCACGTGAATCGAATCGGTGCCCGGGCCCGGGGTCGTATAGGTGCCGCTGATGCTCTCGGGTGGCTGACCCTGGGTCCCGATGACGGCGAGGAAGGAGTCCGTCGGCGTCGCTCGCTTGAGTGTGACGTGCCCCGTGTCGACCGGGGGCGTATAGGCGGGCAACGTATCGGCGCAGTACGAGACCAGACCGTACAGCCCGAAGAGACTATCGCCCATGGGCAGGCCGCCGCTGTAGCTAGGACAGGGAGTCGGCTGGTGCGGGCTGGTGCTGCCGCTGCCGCAAGCGGCGGCGACGGCCGCCGCCGACATCAAGACCAAGCCCCAGAGCTCCATGCGCCGCACGTGCCGTGTCATCGCATCCTCCTCATGAGACGTCACGTCGTCGGTCTTTCGCCCTAACCTACCGGGCAGCGGAGGGGGCGTCTAGCCTCGGGGCGGCGATGCCGCCAAGGGTGGTGAGCCCTGCCGCGCCAACTTCGAATGCCACACCCCATACCCAAAGTAGACACCCATGCCAATCACGAACCAGATGATCAGGCGCTCCCAGGTGGTCGCGCTCAGGTGAATCATCAGGTACAGCGCCGAAATCGCCCCGAGCGGCGCCACGACGAACACAGCCGGCGTCTTGAACGCCCGGGGCAGCTGCGGCTCGCGCACGCGGAGCACCATGATCCCGATCGAGACGATCACGAAGGCGAGCAGCGTGCCGATCGACACGAGGCTCGCCGCGTCCCGGACCGGCAGGATCGCGGAGAAGAAGGCGACGAGGATGCCGGTGATGATCGAGGTGATGTAGGGGGTCTGGAACTTGGGGTGGATCTTGTTCACGAACTGCGGCAGGAGGCCATCGCGCGACATGGACCAGAACACGCGCGACTGGCCGAGCAGCATGACTAGGATGACCGACGACAGCCCGGCGATCGCGCCCAGCTTGATGAGCGTGGCCATCCAGCCCAACCCAGCGTGGTCCGCGGCCACCGCGATGGGGTCGGGAACGTTCAGGTCCTTGTACGACATCACCCCCGTGGCGATCCCCGACACGAGGATGTACAGCACGGTGCAGATGAGGAGCGAGCCGATGATCCCGATCGGCATGTCCCGCTGGGGGGTTTTCGCCTCCTGCGCCGCCGTCGACACCGCGTCAAACCCGATATAGGCGAAGAACACGATCCCGGCGCCCGCGACGACGCCGTCCCAGCCGAAGTGGCCCCGCCCCGCGGCGGGAGGAATGAACGGATGCCAGTTGGCGGGGTTCACCGCGCGAGCGGCGAACACGATGAACAGGAGCACGACCGCGAGCTTGATGAAGACGATGACGTTGTTGGTGGTGGCGGATTCCTTGATGCCGATGACGAGGAGCGTCGTGACGAGCGCGATGATGACGATGGCGGGGAGGTTGAAGACCGCCGCCATCTTACTGCCGTCGGCGCACTGGACCACGGTGCCGCGCGCGGCCGACAGGGCGCAGGGGACGTCGAGCCCGATATCGTGCAGGAACGACACGACGTAGCCCGACCAGCCGATCGCCACCGTGACCGCGCCGAGGGCGTACTCGAGCACCAGGTCCCACCCGATGATCCAGGCGAAGATCTCGCCCAACGTGGCGTAGCCGTAGGTGTAGGCGCTGCCCGCCATCGGCACGATCGACGCGAACTCCGAGTAGCACAGCGCGGCGAAGATCGAGGCGACGCCCGCCAGGATGAAAGAGAGCACGACTGCGGGTCCCGCGTTCACCGCCGCCACGGTCCCCGTGAGCACGAAGATCCCGGTGCCGATGATGGCGCCGATACCGAGCAACGTCAGGTTGAGCGCGCCGAGGACGCGCTTCAAGCTGTGGTCTGTCAGCGCCTCGGCTTGCAGCTCGGTGACGCTTTTCCGTCGCAGCAGGTTCATGCGTGCCTCGAGGCGAGGGGGAAGCGGCTGGGTGGACGGCGGCGGCTAGAGTAGGCCCCGCCTTCGGGCCTGTCAAGCCATCAGACGCTGTAGTTGGGAGCTTCGCGCGTGATGACGACGTCGTGGGGGTGCGACTCGCGCAGTCCCGCGGTCGTGATTTGGATGAATTCGGTCTCGCGCCGCAGCGCGGCCACATCGCAGACGCCGCAGTAGCCCATGCCGCTGCGCAACCCGCCGACCATTTGGAAGAGGACATCGGCGGCGGGGCCCTTGTAGGGCACCCGCGCCTCGATGCCTTCCGGCACGAGCTTGGACGGCGAGACCTCGCCTTCCTGGAAGTAGCGATCGGCGGAGCCCTCCTCCATCGCGCCGAGGCTCCCCATGCCGCGGATCACCTTGAAGCGTCGGCCCTCGAGCAGGAAGGACTCACCGGGGCTCTCCTCGGTACCCGCGAGCATCGATCCCATCATGACGCTCTCGGCGCCCGCCGCGAGCGCCTTGACCACGTCGCCCGAGTACTTGACCCCGCCGTCCGCGATCACGGGGATGTCCCCTGCCCCGGCGACGGCGTCCACGATCGCCGTGACCTGGGGGATCCCGACGCCCGTGACGACGCGCGTGGTGCAGATCGAGCCGGGACCGACGCCCACCTTGACCGCGTCCACGCCGCGCTCCACTAACGCCCGCGCGCCGGCCGCCGTCGCCACGTTGCCCCCCACGAGCTGGGCGTCGGGGAAGGTCTGGCGCAGGCACTCGACGGTCTTAAGCACGCCGTCCGCGTGCCCGTGCGCCGAGTCCACCACGACTACGTCGCAGCCCGCGTCGAGCAGCGCCCGGGCGCGGGCCAGGGCCTCCGGGTTGCCGCCCACCGCCGCGGCGACCCGCAACCGGCCGTGCCGATCCTTGTTCGCGTGCGGGTGCTGCCGGCGCTTGAAAATGTCCTTGATGGTGATGAGACCCTTCAACACGCCCTGGCCGTCGACCACGGGCAGCTTCTCGATGCGGTGTGTCGCCAGGATCCGCTCCGCCTCGTCGAGGGTCGTGCCCACCGGCGCCGTGACGAGGCGATCCTTGGTCATCGCCTCTCGAATCGGCCGGTCGAGCTCCCGCTCGAACTGCAGGTCACGGTTGGTGATGATACCGACGAGGCGGCCGGCGTCATCGACAATGGGCACACCGGAGATGCGGAACCGCTCCATCAGCCGCACCGCTTCCCGCACCGGCCGATCCGGTCCCAGGGTGATCGGATGCAAGATCATGCCCGACTCGCTGCGTTTGACGCGGTCCACTTCGGCGGCCTGACGGTCGATCGGCATGTTCTTGTGGATCACGCCGATGCCGCCCTCGCGCGCGATGGCGATCGCCATCTCCGACTCGGTGACGGTGTCCATCGCCGCGGAGACGAGCGGAATATTGAGCGGGATGCCGCGGGTGAAGCGGGAGCGGGTGTCGACGTTACGCGGATGGACGGTGGAAAGCCGCGGCACGAGCAACACGTCGTCGAAGGTGAGTGCGGCGCCGGGGCGGAAGGTTCCCATGGCGAAAGTTACTGGGCGGGTGGGGTTTCCTCAACCTTCGCGTCGGGTTTCGGCTCGCTCTTCTTGGACGCTTCGTCGACGGCCGCCTTGCCGGCCGCCGCCACGCGCTCCAGCAGCTTCCCCGCCTTGCCGACGGCATCCATCGTCCCTTTGATGATCGTGACCGGCACGCGGCCGGCGCGCAGCGTGTCCTCGAGCGTCTCGGCCACCTTCTGAAACGGCGGCGCCCCGGCCGGGCGCTGCGCGTACTTCGACTCGAGGAACTCGACGTAGTCGAGGACCAGGTAGGCTTTCTCCTCGGGGAGGGACTCGAGCTTGCGCAGCAGCCGCTCGCGCAGGATCTCGTTCATGGCAAGGCCTCGAGGCTGGTCAAGTCGACCACCGGGTTGCCGAGGAAGCGGCTCCGGCCGGTGCGCACACGCGCCGTGACCTGCACCGTCGCGAGCGGCGTGAGGGCGTCGAGCGCGGGGCGCTTTGCTTCCGGGACGATCACGTACACGAAGCCCCGCTCGGGGAGCGGGCCGCGGGCGAGAAAGTAGGTGGCGCCGGCGGGAATGTCGGGCCGCAGCTCGTCCGCCCGCTGCAACGAGATGAACTGCAGGGTCCAGCGCAGCAACTGGCCCACGTAGCGTTGCGGCTGGGCGCGCAGCTCGGCCGCAGACAGCCCCAGCAGCACGCCCGGCGGCGCGGTCTGCAAGTCGGCGCTCTTCACCCATCCTTCCAGTTGGACGCGGGTCCACTCCCCGGAGCGCCCTAAGACGTGCAGCGGCGCGGAGGGCGCGAGCGTGCCGGCAGCCGGCCCGTCGGGCGCCCGGTACAGCACCGTGCGCCGCGCCGACTCGAGGCGAGCGGGATCGACGGGCGGCGACGTCCCGGCGTTCGTGTCTGCGGGGCTGAGCGCGGGGCCGCCGGGACGGCGCGGGGTCGGTGGTCGGGTCTGGGCGGTGTCGGAATCCGCCGAAGCCGCTGCCCGCGCGCTCGCCACTTGAGCGACCGCGGCGACGGCACCCTTCTCCACCCAGCCGCTGCGAGTCACGTGGATCCAGCGATCGGCGCTGCCATCGGCGACGCGGGTGAGTACGAACCCCTGCGGCAGCTTCGCCGCGAGCGCCCCCGCCGGAGCCAAGCGGAGATTCTCGTCGGGCGCCCGCGTCACGGCTAGGTCGAATCCCGGGCGCGTCGTGGGACCGACGGAGCTGGCGAAGATCCACCCTTCCAGCGTCACGCCCAGCCAGTCGCCGCGTTCCTCCCCGCCCCCGACGAGAGTACCGCGCGCGAGCCGCGCCAGGCGCTTACCGCCGGCTTCCTGGTAGAACCAGGCTCCGTCGGTCGTCACACGGTAACGCGCTTGGGCGGCGAGGGGCGGGGCCGAGGCCAGCCACAGAACAACTGGAACGGCGCGAAGGGCCCGGCTAAATTGCATCCCCTTCAATATGGCAAAGAGGCGCGGGCCGCGCACCCCGGTCGTCCTGATCGTGCTCGACGGCTGGGGCTTTCGTCCCGGCCGTGAGGGCAACGCTATCGAGCTGGGCGAGACGCCGACCTGGCACCGGTTATGGGCCCGGGGGCCGCGGACGCTGCTCGACGCCTCAGGGCTTCCCGTTGGGCTGCCGGACGGACAGATCGGCAACAGTGAAGTGGGACATCTGAACCTCGGCGCCGGGCGGGTCGTCCCCCAGGACATCGTGCGCATCTCCCAAGCCATCGCGTCGGGCGAGTTCTTCCGGCTCCCGCCGCTGGTCGACCTGTGCGCCGGTCTCAAGCGCGGCGGGGGGACGCTCCACCTCTTGGGCCTCATCGGGAACGGCGGGGTCCACGCCCTGGACCAGCACCTGCTGGCGGCCGTCCGCCTGGCGCAGCTGCATGCGCTCCCGGTGGCCGTCCACGCCTGGCTCGACGGGCGCGACACACCGCCCCAGTCGGCCCTCGCGTTCATGCAGGAGCTCGTCGACCGGCTGGAGGAGTCTCGGGGCCGGGCCGTGGTCTCGACCGTGGTCGGTCGCTACTACGCGATGGATCGCGACCGGCGCTGGGAGCGCACCAAGATCGCCTACGACGCGATGGTGCACGGGACGGGCGAGCCCGCGCCCGACCCCGTGACCGCGATTCGCCACGCCTACGAGGCGGGTGAGACGGACGAGTTCGTCAAGCCGCGCATCGTCACCGGGACCCCGCGCATCCGCAGCGGCGACGCCGTGTTCTGTTTCAATTTCCGCGCCGACCGGATGCGCCAGATCGTGCGGGCGCTGGCGGTGGAGAACTTCGCCGACTTCGCCCCGGGTCCGCGTCCCACGGTGACCCTGGTCACCATGACGCAGTACGACGAGACGTTTCCGTTCCCCGCGGCGTTCCCGCCGATGGTCCTGTCGCGCATCGTCGCCCAGGTCGTGTCGGAGCACGGAATGACGATGTTGCGGACGGCGGAGACCGAGAAGTACGCGCACGTCACCTACTTCTTCAACGGTGGCGTGGAGCCCCCCTATCCCGGGGAGGAACGGGTGCTCGTCCCCTCGCAGCGGGTCGCCACCTACGACCTCTGTCCCGAGATGAGCGCGCCGGGCGTGACCGACGTGCTGTGTCAGGCGATTGAGGCGGGGCGTCATGACTTCATCTTGTGCAACTACGCCAACGGAGACATGGTGGGGCACTCCGGGGTACTAAGCGCGACCGTGGCGGCGGTAGAAGCGGTCGATCGCTGCCTGGAACGCGTGCTGCGCAGTGCCGAGCGGCGCGCCGCCACCCTGCTTATCACGGCGGACCACGGCAATTGCGAGCTGATGATCGATCCGACGACTGATGGCCCGCACACGGCGCACACCACGAACCCAGTCCCGTTTCTCATCGTGGGGGACGAAGCCAGGGGCCCGCTCCGGCACGGGGGGGCGCTGTGCGACGTGGGGCCCACGTTGCTGCGGATGCTGGGGCTCGATCCCCCGCCCGAGATGACCGGGCGGGACCTGCGCGTGAGCGACTGATGCGCGACCGGTCGGCGCTCCGCCCCGCGACCGCGCGGCGGCACGGCGGCCAGCGCTCGCGGGCGCTGCTGCTCCTCGTCCTCGGGGCGGCGTTTCCTGTCGCGGCCCAGGTGGGCTACGAGCCGAGTCACTCTCCCTACCACGACATGCCCCGCGGCGGCGTGGGCCTGGTCACCGTGGGCTATCTGGGGGGCAGCCGCGGCAGCCTGGGGGTGGGGAGCTCAAACGGGGCGACCGCGGGGGTGCGCTACGAAGCACCGCTCGGGGTGCTCGCCTTCGCGCTCGACCTCGCCTACGCGCGCACCTCTCGGTTCGTCATCGACCCCACCAAGGACACGGTGTCGCGCAAGACCGGCCCCTTCACCTCGAGCGTCGTGCTCGCGGGCGCCGGGTTGCAGCTGGTGCTCACGGGGAAGAAGACCTGGCGGGGCTTCGCCCCCTACGTCGGCGGCTCCGTGGGTGTCGCCGTCNNNACACGAGCGGCTACAGGTTCGGCACCAAGGTGATGTTTGCGCCCACGGCCGGCCTGCGCTGGTACCCGGCCGGACGCGTGACCGTCCGCGCCGACTTCCGCGCCGTGGCGTGGCGTCTCAGCTATCCCCCGTCCTACAAAGTGCCGGACGCCACCAACAACATCCCCGTGCTCGCGACCGGGGCCGCGACTACGCAGTGGACGTGGCATCCCTGGGTCGCGATCGGGCTGGGATGGACTTTCTAGGGGAGGGACTGCGCCGAGCGCTGCGGCTGCTGCTCTCGGGCGACGCCGAGGTGTACGGCATCGCGCTCCTGACGCTGCGGGTCGGGCTCATCGCGACGGTCGCCGCGTGCGGTCTCGGCATTCCCGCGGGGTTCGTCCTCGCCACCAAGTCATTCTGGGGTCGTCGCGCCGCTCTGACGGTGGCCAACACGGCCCTCGCTTTCCCCACTGTGCTGATCGGGTTGCTGCTCTACGGTGTGTTGTCGCGGCGCGGCCCGCTGGGCGGCCTGAGCTGGCTGTACACCTGGCAGGCGATCGTGGTAGGCGACGTGGCGCTCGCCTTCCCGATCGCGGCGGCCCTGTCGGCCGCTGCGGTGCAGGCGGTCGATCCGCGGATCCGGCGCACGGCCGAGACGCTCGGGGACGCTTCGCCTTGGCGGCCGTGCTCACCACGGCGTTCGGCCACGTGGTGGCCGAGATCGGCTCCGCCATGACGGTGGGTGGCAACATCCGCGGCCAGACCCGGACGCTCACCACGGCGGTGGCGCTCTATACCGGACAGGGCGATTTCGGGCTGGCCCTCGCGTTGGGCCTCGTCCTCCTGCTGCTGGCCTTGCTCGTGAACGTGGCGCTGCAGACGCTGCAGGGCAGAGGCAATGCTTGAGCTACGCGACGTCCGTCACTGCTACGACGGCCGCGTGGTGCTCGAGCTCGCGCGCTTCGCCGTCGGTCCCGGTGCCTTGATCGCCATCGTGGGGCCGAACGGTGCGGGAAAAAGCACCCTGCTCCGGCTGCTCGCCCTGCTCGAGCGACCGACCGAGGGCGCGGTGCTCCTCGATGGCGCCGTCGCGCTGGGGGCAGTGGCGGGCGGCGGGGGCAGGACCGGGCGGGCGGCGCCCGAGCTGCGGCGGCGCGTCACGCTGGTGGAGCAGCGGCCGGTGTTGTTCCGGGGCACGGTGCGGCAGAACCTGGAATACGGGTTGCGGGCGCGGGGCATGGCGGGCGCCGCCGCGGCCAGGGTGATCGAGGACGTCGCCGCCCGGCTCGGCGTGACGCCGCTCTTGGAGCGGCGCCGCCACCAGTTGTCCGACGGCGAAGTGCAACGAGTCGCGGTGGCGCGTGCGCTCGCCGTCGCCCCCGACGTGCTGCTGCTCGACGAGCCGGCCAGTTCCGCGGACCGCGCGGCGACCCAAACCCTGTACCGCGCGCTCGCCGAGGAACGCTCGCGCCGGCCGCTGGCGATCTGCCTGGCGTCGCACCAGCTCGAAGACGCCTACCGCTGGACGGACGACGTGCGTGCCTTGGCGGACGGCCGACTGTCTCCCGTCACGCCGGAGAACCTGTTCCGAGTGGAGCTGCCTGCATCCGCCGCCGAGGAGCTGAAGCACGTCTCGGTCGGCCCGGTCGTGATCGCCGCGGTGACGGCCAAGTCGGGGCCGGCGATCCTGGCCATCCCCCCGACCGAGATCCTCGTGAGCCGGGAACCGCTCGCCGCATCGGCGCGCAACGTGTTCTGCGGCCGCGTGACCCGCCTGGCGCGCCAGCGCGCCGGGGCCGTGCACGTCACCGCCGACGTCGGGGTGGAGCTAGTGGCCGTAGTCACCGACGAGGCGGCGCGCGAGCTCGAGCTCACGCCCGGTAGCCCGGTGGCGTTCACTTTCAAGGCCAGTGCGGTGCGGGTGTTCTAGCGATGCCGATCAGCTATCTTACACGTATCGTTGAATTTAGCGCGACGCATCGCATCCGCCGCGCTGACTGGCCGGCGGCGCGCAACACGGCGGCGTTCGGCAAGGCGGCGAGCGACCACGGCCATCGCTACCAGTGCCGTGTGACGGTGAAGGGGCGGCTCGTGGCGGAGGTGGGCGGCGTGATGAACCTCGCGACGCTCGACGCATTGCTCGCCGAGGAGATCACGGACCGGCTCGATGGCAAGAGCATCAACGAAACGGTCCCGCAGTTCGCCGACGGTCAGCGCCTCGCGACGGGGGAGGCACTCGCCGTGTACGTGTGGGAGCGCCTCGCTCCGCGTCTCCCGCCCGACGTGACGCTGCACGCCGTGCGCGTGCAGGAGGGGCCGCACCTCTACTCGGAATACTTTGGTGAATGAAACCTGAAGTCCACGCTCCCGGATCGCGCCGGGGTCGCATGCTCGCGGAGTCTGCGGTGGTCGAGGAGGTCCCGGTCTGGCTCGAGGTGAACGGCGAGCCGGCGGTGTCGTGGATGTGCACCCCGGACCAGCTCGAGGAGCTGGCCACGGGATGGCTCCATGGCGAAGGGTATATCGAGACGCTCGACGACCTGGTGAAGCTGCGCCCCTGCGCCACGGACCCTGGTTTCTGGGCCGAGGTGCGACCCGAGCGCGTGGCGCTGGTGAAGGGGGAGAACCGCAAGCGCGTGCTCGCCTCCGGCTGCGGCGCGGTCTCGACCTTCCTCGCCGATGCCCACGCGGTGCCACGCGCCCCGCTGCGCGACGAGCCCCCGGCGCCGGAGCGGCTGCGGGCGCTGTTCAAGGAGCTGTTCGCCCGCGGCAGTCGTTACAACGAGACCGGGGGGATCCACGCGGCCGCCCTCACCGACGGCGAGCAGCTGCTATTCCACGCCGAGGACATCGGGCGCCACAACGCGGTCGACAAAGTGATCGGCGGCGCTGTGATCGCGCGCGCCGGGCTGGCTGGCCGCGGGCTCCTCGTGACGGGGCGGATCTCGGCGGAGTTGGCGTTCAAGGCCGCGCGAGCCGGGCTCGCGTGGGTGGGGACGCCCAGCGTGCCATCCACGCTCGCGCTGACCATCGCGCGACGGGCCGGGATGGTGCTCGTCGGTCGGGCGGTGAGCGGGACACCGCATCTCCATCGGCCCGAGGCATGACCCCCGAGGAGTTGCAGGCGATCCTCCACGCAGCCACCACCATCGCCGTCGTGGGCCTGTCGCCGCAGCCCGAGCGGCCCAGCCACCGCGTGGCGCGCTACCTGCAGCAAGCGGGTTACCGCGTCGTGCCGGTGAATCCGGGGCATCAGACGATCCTCGGGGAGCCCAGCTATCCCACCCTCACCGCCGCCGCGGCCCAGCGTCCCATCGACATCGTCGACGTGTTCCGGCGCCGCGAGTTCGCCGGCCCGATCGTCGACGAGGCCCTCGCCCTCACGCGGCCGCCGCGGCTCATCTGGCTGCAGGTCGGCGTGGTCGACGACGCGGCCCAGGCACGCGCCGCCGCCGCGGGCGTCCCATTGGTGATGGACCGCTGCCTCATGGTGGACCACCAAATGCTCCGGGTAGCCTGAGCGTGCGCGGCGCCGTGCTGGCCGGCGGCGCAGCCCGGCGCTACGGTGGGCGTCCCAAGGGGCTGGTGCCGTTGGCAGGACGGCGGATCCTGGACCGCGTGGTCGAGGCGGTAGCCGCCGTCACGGGAACCGCGCCTCTCGTCATCGCCAATGCGCCGGAGGGAGTGACGTGGCGCCCCGACTTGCGCACGGTGCCCGATACGCGACCCGGCTGCGGCAGCCTCGGCGGCATCTACACGGCGATCCAAGCGGGGCCGGGCCCGGTGCTGTGCGTGGCGTGGGACATGCCGTTCGTGACGCCGGGCTTGCTGGCGGCGCTGGTCGACGGCTCGGTCGGGTACGACGCGTTTCTCCCCGAGAGCGACGGCCGCCGCGGTGTGGAGCCGCTGTGCGCCGTGTACGGTCCGGCGTGCGGCCCGGCGATCGAACGGCAGCTGGGTCGCGGCGACCTCCGGGCAATCGGCTTCCACGCCGCCGTCAGCGTCGGTACACTACCGCTCGACCGGGTGCGGGCATTCGGGGACCCGACGGTCCTGTTCTTCAACGTGAACACGCCGGAAGACCTGGAGCGTGCGGAGGTCGTGTGGCGGCAACGCGGATGATCTCCATCATCGGCCGCAAGAACGCCGGCAAGACCACCTTGCTGGTGGCGCTCGCGGCGGAGCTCGCCCGCCGCAAGTTCCGCGTGATGAGCCTCAAGCATGGCACGCATGCCGCCGACACCGACCAGCGCGGCAAAGACACCTGGCGGCACTGGCATGAGGGCGGGGCGGAGCGGGTGCTCATGGAGGGACCCGGGCAACGCGTGCTGTGGGAGAGGACGGCGCAGGAGTCCGACCCGATCACGCTGGCGCGGCGCTACCTCGCTGGCGCCGACATCGTCCTGGTCGAGGGGTTCAAGAGCGCGCCCGTGCCCAAAATCGAGGTGTACCGGCTCGTCGCCGTCGTCGCCGGACCGGAGCCGCTGTTCGACCCCGCCGTGCATCGGGACACCGAGTGGGTCGCCATGGTCACCGACAACCCCGGCTATCGCGCCTCGTTTCCCGTGTTCCGCTTCTCCGATACCGCGTGGCTCGTGACGCTCGCCAATCTCGCCTGGGATCGCGCCAAGATCTTGCCGCCCTGAGATGCTGACCCCGACGGAAGCGGCCCGCCTCATCCTGGAGCACGTCACTCCCCTCCCCGCACTGCCCTGCGCGCTGCGCGACGCCCTCGATCTCGTGCTCGCAGAGGACGTGACGAGCCCGATCGACCTGCCTCCCTGGGACAATTCCGCGATGGATGGGTACGCGGCGCGCTCGGGCGACGTCGAGCACGCGAGCCCCGAGCGCAAGGTGACGCTCCAGGTGATCGAGACCGTCCCCGCCGGCCGGTTCCCTACCCGACCGCTTGGACCGGGCCAGGCGACACGCGTCTTCACGGGCGCGCCGCTGCCCACCGG
>WNFJ01469246.1_pt1 | contig 24017 bp, 18 predicted proteins | sample 5400461 | NCBI WGS metagenome assembly WNFJ01 (sample SAMN13153349, study PRJNA577476) | soil metagenome | isolation source: 115 cm saprolite on Douglas fir-dominated hillslope | place: USA:California | collected 2013-09-17
TTCGCGCTTTAGGATTTCTAGGGCTTGAGCCCCTGAAGTCCATCGAACGTGCAGGGATCCATCGTGAATCTGGCACGTGCCGAAGACCACATGTACTCCCGTGGACATTTCGCCAACTTCGCCTTGACTGGATTCTCCAAAATGTAATTCTTTCGGATAACGTATTCCTCAGCATCACACAACCAGCGATCATGAAATCCCGGCTGCCACACGGGCCACCGAAACGCGAGTTCAGCCCGGATGCGATGCGCGGAGCCCCCTTTGATCATCTGTAGAGCTTTCTCCAACGATGTCTCCGCTCCCGGTGTCAGCAGGATGTGAAAGTGATTCGGCATCTAAACAAACGCATGCAACTTGTAAAAGCCGCGATCACGGCAACTCAACAACTGCTGAACCGCAATCTCTGCAGGGCCATTTTGCCGAAAAAGTTCTCGACGCTGCCAAGTATGCGACGTCACAAAATAGATGCTGCTTGATGGACGCGCCGTTGAATTCGGCTCACGGCTTCGGTCTTTCAGGGGCTAAAGCCCCAAATTGCGGCACACTTATGTCGCGGCTGAAGCCGCGACCCACGAACCTCTCGTGCCACTACAGCAAGTGCCTCGCTGCGTGTTCCAGCACATACGCCTTTACGGTGTCGAAGGCATCCGCCGAATTCGTAAACCGCCGCGACGCAAAGTATTCTTCGAGCTGCCGCAAGAACGCGTCGCGTTCCGCGTCATTCGCAAACTCAATGGCAACGCCGTGCTCGTTGTCCGGCGCGGCAGTAGGCGTGGCGCGAAAGTCACTCACGCTCAGTCCCTTCAGTCCCGGCAGCGTCGCCCATCCCAACTGGTAAATCATGGCTGGTTCTTGCCGCGCGGCTGAGAATCGGACGGCATGCTTCAAATATCCAAGTTCACGACTTCCAGCGCGTTGTCTTCGATGAACTTGCGGCGCGCCTCGACATTTTCGCCCATCAGCGTTGTGAAAATATCCTCTGCCGCCACGGCATCTTCGAGCTTCACCTGAAGCAATGTGCGCGTGTCCGCGTTCATCGTTGTGTCCCAGAGCTGCTCGGCGTTCATTTCGCCCAGGCCCTTGAATCGCGTGATGGTGAAATCCTTTTTGGCGTCCTCGACAACGTAGTTGAGCACGTCGGTCGCTTTTTCCTTGGAAACTTTGTCGCCATTGCGCGCAACGGTGAACGGCGGATGGTTAAACTCTTCGATCTGTTTGGCCAGTCCGCGCAGCCGCTTGTATTCCGCAGCCGAGGCCACGGCCCAATTGATCTTCTGGCTGTGCGGCGGGCCGAACTGGATTTCGTACAAGCTGTGTTCTTCGTCGAAGACGATCTTGCCTTCGAGTTTCAACTTGCTCTTTTCCACTTGCTTCAAAAGTTTTTCAAGATTCTTTTTGTCCTCGAAGTCCGTCTTCTTCTCAAGACCGCTTTCGGCGAGCAGCTCCACCAGAGCCGGTTCGCGCAGCCTGCGGCCAAGTTTCGCGGCGGCGGCTTCGTACTCCTGCACGTTTAGCAGGAAGGAAGTCAGCCGCGCTCCTTCAAGGTTCACGCCTTCCTTGGCTTTTACGACGTGATCTTCCGTGGCACGCTTCATCAGCTCGCGCGCGAAATCGCGTTCGTCGCGAATGTATTTTTCCGTCTTTCCGCGCTTCACGCGATACAGCGGCGGCTGCGCGATATAGATGTGCCCTCGCTCGATCAATTCCTTCATGTGCCGGAAGAAAAATGTCAGCAGCAGCGTACGGATGTGGCTGCCATCAACGTCCGCGTCGGTCATCAGAATAATTTTGTGGTAGCGCAGTTTTCCGGCATCGAAATCGTCTTTGCCGATGCCGGTGCCCAGCGCCGTGATGATGGCGCGAATTTCTTCATGGCCCAGCATCTTGTCGTAGCGCGCTTTTTCGACGTTCAGTATTTTGCCCTTGAGCGGCAGGATCGCCTGATACTTCCGGTCGCGCCCCATCTTTGCCGAGCCACCCGCCGATTCGCCCTCAACGACGAACAACTCGCACCGCGCCGGATCGCGTTCCTGGCAATCCGCCAGTTTTCCCGGCAGGCCGCTCGAATCCATGGCCGACTTCCGGCGCGTCAATTCGCGCGCTTTGCGAGCCGCTTCCCGGGCGCGCGCGGCTTCAATGCACTTGCCGATGACGCGGCGGGCCACGGTGGAATGTTTGTCAAACCACTCGCCGAGTTTTTCGTTCACGAGCTGCTCAACGTCGCCCTTGATGTCGCTGTTGAGTTTTCCTTTGGTTTGCCCTTCGAACTGCGGCTGCGGCAGGCGCACGCTGACGACGGCAACCAGTCCCTCGCGAACGTCGTCGCCCGTGATGGTCACTTCGTCTTTTTGTTCCTCCAGCATGCCCGCCGACGACGCGAAGTTGTTGATCGAACGCGTCAGCGCGGAGCGGAAACCGGAAAGGTGCGTGCCGCCGTCCACAGTGTTGATGTTCACCGTAGGTATCGTTGTATTGCAGCGCGATTTCGATCTCCACCGTTCCGCGCTTCCCTTCGATGTAGATCGGTGAATCATGCAGCGTGGTTTTTCCGCGATTCAGGTGTTTGACAAATTCAGTAATGCCGCCGGTGAACTTGAATTCCGCGGTCTTTTCCGTGCGTTCATCGGTGAGCGTGATCTTCAAGCCCTTGTTCAAAAAGGCCAGCTCGCGCAAGCGTTGCGCCAGAGTGTCAAAGCTGTAGACGGTCTTTTCGAAAATCCCCGGGTCGGGATGGAAGGTAACTTTCGTCCCGGTCTTGCGCGTCTTGCCGGTCTGCTTCAGCTTGTTGGTGGGCTTGCCTTTTTCGTAAGTCTGCTCCCACACCGCGCCATCACGCGAAATTTCCAGCTCCAGCCAGTCGGAAAGCGCGTTCACGACGGAAACGCCCACGCCGTGGAGACCGCCGGAAACTTTGTACGTGTCGCTATCGAATTTGCCGCCGGCGTGCAGGACCGTCAGCACAACTTCCGCAGCCGGGCGCTTCTCCGTCGCGTGCATGTCCACGGGGATGCCGCGGCCGATGTCGACCACGGTGACCGATTCGTCGGCGTGCACCGTAACGTTGATCTCATCCGCAAAGCCGGCCATCGCTTCATCAACCGAATTGTCCACCACTTCCCAAACGAGATGGTGCAAGCCCATCTCGCCCGTCGAGCCGATGTACATCGCGGGACGCAGGCGCACGGCCTCCAAACCGCCGAGAACTTTGATTGATTTTGCGTCGTATTTGTGGCCACCTTGCGGTGCGCCGCCCACGGTTTCTTTGTCGCTCACGTTTTCTTTATCGCCCATGTTTTCTCCTGGCGCAGCAACTTCTCGCGTGTTTCTTGCGGCGCGGGACAGACTCCGGACGATTCGGAGTGCGGATCCGCGCTGAAAAAACTCGTTTTCTGTGAAGCAAGGAAGGCGTGCTTGCGGAATTTTCCGTTACGTCGCCTCACCCTGTGATCCCGGTTTCGCCCGAGCGAATCCGAGACTCGTAGGGTTCCTGCTCCATCCCATCTCGCGCAGCGAGACGTGGCGAAGACTCTTTACCCTGAGGACCGAAGTCCGAAGGGAGTTTCTCCAGGTTTATGCGCCCTGAGCTCCTGGCGCGAAGCTCAATTCCGGGACCACATTTGCCTGGCGGACGTGTCGATTAAGAGGAAACTTGCAACAAATCGACAACGCGAGAATTGTACTCGATCTACTCAATTTTCTCAAGCGTGACGACGATTCCAAGGATAAAATAAGTACTGCATTTACTGTAGCTTGCGTTAGATATCCCCTGCAGAAAGAGAAATTAAAAAAGGCGCCTCAGAAAGCACCTTTTTGACCAAGTTTTTCTGCTTTTTATCACCTCAGATGCGCATGGGCATGATGATGTAGCGGTAGCGGTAGGACTCATCGGCGAGCGGGCGCATCTGGCCGGCGGATTGTTCGTCTTTCAGTTCGATGCTGATCGGGCCATCAGCCGCGGCGCCGAGAAAATCCAGCATGTAGCTGGAATTAAAACCGATGGCGATGGGTTCGCCTTTAAATTCCTTCTCGATGTTTTCTTTGGCTTCGCCGTATTCCGGGCTGGAAGCGGAAATCTCGATGCCTTCTTTTGAAACCGCCAGTTTCACCGCGTGGGAGCGCTGGTCGGCGAGTTGCGAGACGCGGCGCACCGCATCGCTCAACTCCGCGCGCTCGATGACCACCGTTTTGTTGTTATCCCGCGGGAGCACCGCTTCGTAGTTCGGGAATTGTCCCGTGAGGATACGCGAAATCAGCAGGCGATGGCCGACCTGGAAAAAGAGGTGGCTTTCGTCCTTCGCAAACTCGATGTGCGCGTCGTCGGAGCCGGCGGCACCGGCAAGCTTTTCGACTTCGTCCATGGCTTTCTTGGGAATGAGCACTTTTACTTCGCCGTTCAGCCCGGTAAGTTTGTGATCGGTCTCCGCAAGCGCCAGACGGTGGCCGTCCGTGGCTACCATTGCCAGCGTGTCCGGCTTCAGGATCAGCAGTCCGCCATTCAACGTATAGCGTGATTCTTCCATGGAAATCGCAAATTTCGTTTTCTTAATGAGGTTCTCGATGATCGCGGCAGGAATCTTTACCAGCGTGTGGGGCATCACCGGCAGCGCGGGAAAGTTCTCCTTAGCCATGCCCACCAACTTATATTTTTTCCTGTCGCTGACAATCTCCACCCAATGGTTCTCAAGCAACTTGACTTTGATCTCGCCTTCGGGGAGCAGGCGCACCAGTTCTAGAAGTTTCTTCGCAGGGATGGTGCCGGCACCCTCTTTCTTGATCTTGGCTTCGCATGAGGTGCGAATACTCAGTTCCAGGTCGGTCGCCGTGATCGTTAACTGACTCCCCTTAGCTTCGACCAGTAGGTTCGAAAGAATGGGAATAGTAGTCTTGCGCTCTACGACGCCTTGCGTCGTAGAGAGTTCATTCAACAGCGCGGACTTTGTGACGCTGAATTCCATCGCTTGATGTTCCTCGCGTGCCGTTACGGGTGCGGTCATTGGGAAGTGTACCCTCGTTCAAGGCCTAGAGAGAAGGCCCGCCATTGCTCATTTCTACTGCTGCGGTACTTTACTCGTTTTTGAGCAAAGTATAAAGCCCGCCGTATCCTCCAGCGGCTGTGGAAACAAGTGGGAAAGAAAGCCTTCCCATAGTTGCCATCGCCACGGAGATTCAGACGCACACAGCTAATCCACACCTTCAATCAACACAGCAAGAGGTTTTTCAAAATTAGAAATTAGAAAAGTTATAAAGCTTGTTGTTGTGATGAGCGCTGTGAATCTGTGGAAACAGCAAAAACTCCACTCGCACAACTGGTTTACCGTGCCCCCTTTCCAAGTGGTGTTCTGTGAGAATAGTGGAAAAAGGAGGCCGTATCAGTCGGCCCATCATGAATTTTCGGATTTCGCCCACTCCCGTTAACAAATTTTCCGCACCTTTCTCAAGCCTTCTCCACAAGGTTTTGCTGCACGATCACAGGCAAACCGTGAAAAGTTTCGAAGCCTAAAGCACGGAGCAAGTAGAACGTGAGACTCGATAACGCAGGAGTGGCCTGCGCTTCCGAGTAGGTTGAGAGGGGAAGTCGCGGCTTATTGCAACGCGTCCATCAGACGCGTGATCGTACGGCTCAAATCCTTATCCGACCGCCGCAACTCTTCAATCTTGTTAATGGAGTGCAGCACCGTGGTGTGGTGCTTGCCGCCGAATTGTCGCCCAATCTCCGGAAGCGAAGCGGTGGTGAGTTGCTTGACGATGTACATGGCCACCTGGCGGGGGAAAGCGATCGCGCGCGTGTTGCTGCGGACCTTCAGGTCCTGTTCCCGCAGATTGAAGTGCTCGCTCACCCGCTTCTGGATGAGGTCGATGGTGACGCGCTTCTCTTGCGAAGCAATGATGTTCCGCAGCACCTGCTGCGCGGTCCCCAGCGAAATCGTCGCGCCCGTCAGCGAGGCGTAAGCCATCAGCCGCGTCAGCGCGCCTTCTAGCTCCCGCACGTTGGACTTGATGGCCCGCGCGATGTATTCCGCGACGTCGTCGGGAAGGCCGAAGTGGTCGTTCTCCGCCTTTTTCTGCAGAATCGCGATTTTGGTCTCGAGGTCCGGCGGCTGAATGTCGGCAATCAATCCCCATTCGAACCGCGAGCGCAGCCGCTCTTCGATGGAGTTGATGTCTTTCGGCAAGCAGTCCGACGAAATCACAATCTGTTTCTGCTGCTCGTACAGAGCATTGAAGGTGTGAAAGAACTCTTCCTGGGTGCGTTCTTTTCCCGCGATAAACTGGATATCGTCGACCAGCAGCACATCCACGGTATGGAAACGGTCGCGGAAACTGATCATGCGGTCAAACCGCAGCGAATTGATGACTTCGATGGTGAACTTTTCCGCGCTGACGTAACTCAGCCGCATCGCCGGATTGCGCTTCTTGATGGTGTGTCCGATGGCGTGCATCAAGTGCGTCTTGCCCATGCCCACGCCGCCATAGAGGAACAGCGGGTTGTAAGCCTTCGAAGGCTGCTCGGCTACGGCGCGCGAAGCGGCATGCGCAAATTCATTGGACTTGCCGACCACGAAAGAATCAAACGTGTAGCGCGTGTTGAGCTGGTGGTCGCTGCTCTCAAAGTCCAATCTCGCTTGCTTCACACCGGAAACAACCGGCGCTGGCTGCACGGGTTCCTCTTCGGTGCACACGTACTGAACCTTCATGTTTGGCGTGCCGATTTCATGAAAGACAGCCTTGACGATGTCGCCGTAGGTGCGGGTCAGGACCTGCCGGAAGACGGCGCTGGGGATCTGCACAAACACGGTCTCCCCTTCGGCCCGGTTCAATCGCGTCGGCTGGAACCACGTGGTAAAAGTGTTGATGCTGACCCGGGACTTCACGTGTTCGAGGAACTTGTCCCAAGGATTGGCCACTTCGCGCTCACGCCCAAGTTGAGGTGCAGTCGTCATCGGAACAAAAAAGAAACTCCTGTGCTATTTCCACAGATGTGAAAAAACTGTGGAAAGCGGGTTCACGGATATGGTTCTTCAGTCTTCGGGATTTCTTGCCCACGCCGGAACGCTTGTTCTACCCCTGGCATCCCGGAAGCGGTCTTTCTGGATTTGTCGGCCCTCGTACCGCCGTTATGAGTCAGCGCGGGATTGTCCCTGATTGAGGCGCGGGGGGCAAGCGAAAAGTGTGCGAAGGCTTGCACCGGCTTTCACACCCCATGCACAGTTTTTCCACAAGCACAATTCTTGTGCAACTTCACGGTTTGACGCTCCTTTTCGCGGCATTCTTGAACATATTTCAACGTGACGCAGTGGACTTGCACAAAACTTGCGCAAGATGGCCTGAGGAAAACTTCGCCTATTACGGACTTTTTTTATCGGGCCGCTGGAATTCGTAGATGCCCAGCGGGTCGCTTCCGATGATCAAGCGGTCCTTCTCCACCAGGATGGTGTTGGCTTCAAGCCGCGCGCCGCCCGGCGTGTAAATCTTGTAGGTCGCTCGCCGGTTCCCTTCTTTGTCGAAATGCAGCAGGTTGTTGTACAGCGCGATCCACACTTCCCCATTTGCGCGGTCGACCCCCACCGCCGTTAGAATGCGCTTGAACAACGGCTGATTGCCGCGGCGTTCCTGCCGATCGATTTCCTTGCGCGCAGCCTGCGCCGCGGGCATGGCCTCCAGCGCGGCGTACTGGATATCCTGTCCCGCGTAGCCCAGGCGGTCATATTGCCTCACGGTCGGCTCCGGAAGGTAAGCAAACGCGTAATAGAGATGCCCCTCAGCGTCCGTCGCAAGCTGGCCGATGTTTAGATAACGGTTCAGCTCTACGCGCTCCGCCAGCGGCTCCGGATCGCCGAACTCCCGCACGTCCCGGCCGTTCTTGTCGAAAACGATCACCAGGTGCGGCTCCCGGAGCGTCCCAACGGCAACTTCGCCTTCGGGCAGAGCCGCCACGGAAACCGGGGCCTTCACGGCAATGGAACGAAGGAGTGTGCCCTCGGGAGAAAAAACCTGGATGAGATTTGCGCCACGGTCCGCCACGTAAATCTTACCGTCGGCTGCTCCGTCGCAGTCTTCCCCAAACATAATCAGGGAACGTCCTTGGCTGGCAGCGCCCGAAGCTACGCCAACTTCGTTGATGGAGAGAACCTGCTTGCCCTGCGCGTCAAACACCAGCAAGCCCGGCGAAGGTGAGGCCAGAATGTACAGCCGGCCATCGGCGCCACGCTTTACGGCGCGCAGCCCGGGACCCACGCCCGGAAAAATTCTCTGTCTTGCGGTAAGATCGGCCTCGTCCTGAGTAGCCGCACTACCCGCGGCGCACGCCAGCAGACACATCACCGCAAGTACTCTCACGATTGGGCCCACCCTCTGTCGCATGATTCTTCAGATTACTACGGACACGCGCAGGTTGCCCGCGTTGCGGGCGTGTGGCGTAACGACTAGTCAATGCAGAAGCGCAGGCGCTCGATGGAGCGGGCGCGGAGCCGGCCGGCGGCGTTGCGCGGGCCTTCGTCGTCGGTTTCAATCAATACGCAGTTCATCTGTACATCGCCGGAAGCCACCTCGAACCGCGCTGGCAGGCCGTTCAGGAATTTCGTGATAATGCCGTTGCGATCCATGCCAATCACGCCGCCATGCGGGCCGGTCATACCCACGTCCGTGATGTAGGCCGTGCCCTGCGGTAGAACATGTTCATCGGCGGTAGCCACGTGCGTGTGTGTCCCGACAACCGCGGTCGCCCGGCCGTCCAGATACCAGCCCATGGCCACTTTCTCGCTGGTAGTTTCCGCGTGCATGTCCACGAACACGAAGGCGATATCCTCTGGAATTCGCGCGAGTTCGCTGTCGGCTTTCCGGAAAGGATCGTCGATGGCCGTCATGAACACACGCCCCTGCAAATTCAGCACCGCGTATTTCACCCCATTCTTTGCCGTCCCCAGGTAAAGCCCGCTGCCCGGGTTGCCTTCGGGAAAATTTGCCGGCCGCAGCAGCCGCGGCTCGTGCGGCAAGAATTCCAGAATCTCTTTGCGGTCCCAGCTGTGATTTCCGCCGGTGAGCACATCGATTCCCATTTTCAATAGTTCTTCGGCCAGCCGCGGCGTGATCCCAAATCCCGAGGCGGAATTCTCGCCGTTGGCGATCACCAGATCAACCTGCCGCTGCGCGACGATGTCCGCAAGACGGTCCCGGACAATCTGCCGCCCCGGCGAGCCCACGATGTCTCCTACAAAAAGTATGCGCATGCACTCTTTCGTACAGCATCACACAAAAATGGAGCGGACCGCTTGGCCGTGGAGAGCTAGGCCGTGAACCTCTGAAATAGTAGGGCGCCACGAGCCAACCGTTAGGCTTTCCTGCCCCGCGCCAGCGGGACAGGCCGTGCACACGGGCTGTCTATCCGCAGCACCTCAGAGATTCGTCATTGGTTCAAACAGCTTTCGCTCCCTCACCTGCTTCGAAGTACCGCTCCACTTCCAATTCTAGCAGCAAGGCGGTCAAAAGGTGGAGGCTGCCCCGACAGAGTGGTTCATCGCAGGCTAAGAGAAGAGAGAAGGAAGGCCGCCTTTTCGGACGGAATCGTCTTTCTCAGGCGCGATGATCGATTGGATCGAGCACCGACCCAACATACGGTAGCTTTCGAATTGTGATTCGTCGAACCACTGGTCCGCCGTGGATTGATGCGGAAAGGTCTCGTGTGCGCGTTTGTAGGCCAGGACGTCGAGAGGGTCGTTTTTCGTCAGGCTGCTCTTGATGTACCACAATTTTCCCTGCTTCCCACTGGCATATTTTATGGTCCCAGGCATTGCATGGGCGGTCGCGTAGCCATCCGATCCCGTTATTGTGAAAGGAGCGAGGTCCAGATAGATTTCTGCCCCCAGGTCCGTGCGGCACTTGCGAATGGCGTTGACCAGATCCGCGAAGTTCGGCCCGGGATCTTCCCCAGCGTCGCCCGCCACGATGAAGTCGCACTCGCGCCGCACCAGTTCATAAAGCGCCAGGTTCTCGAAATGCGCGCCATCGGAAAGGTTCACATACTTAGACTCGTCCGTGGCTGTCGCGAACAACTCGTTCAGAAGATAAAGCAGAGAAAGCCCTGGGCCACCTTGAGGCCGCCGCAAGCGGGTCCAATACTCCTCCCTCCCAAATCGGGGATTGGCGAGCCATACGCCGAGCCGTACGTTGAACACAGTCATCAGAAATGCCAGCGGGGCGAATGTGTGGTAACCGCAGTTTGGGTTGACTGCAGCGCCCGACACCGCCACCGCAGAGCCGAGGGGAATTCCACCGTTCGGAAATGCCCATTCCGCTGTTGGCTGGTACGCGCCATATACGGCTCCGCTTGACTTATTGTTCTCCGGGTGCAATTCGGGGAAATCGTAACCGCAGAATCGTGGCGTGAACACGAAGCACTCCGCTTTGCGCTCTTGCCAGGCGAGCCGCTGGCCGTGAGTTACGTTCAGCGTGGCATTCAAGATGGGGTACGGCCCGTCATAAGCCCTAACCGCCGGCGCGGCCGTTCCTCCCGCGGCAGCCGTGCCCTTGGTGTCCGACGGGTCCGGTTGCGCAAAGGTTTTCAGGAGCACATCGTCCGCGGGATCGAATCCCGTAAACGGCTGCTCCTGGCGGTTCGAGTTCGAAGCTCCAAGATAACAGCGCACGATGCGGTTGCGGTACACCAGATTCATCGAGTAGCGGTTGATGTCTACGCGCCAAGAGAGAAAAACGGACAGAAAGAGCAGGATGCCGAACATTTCCAACACCCAGCCGTTTCGAATTTGCGCGGCGCTCCCCCAGTACTCGCCGCTCTGCTGTCCTGCGACGCTCCCCGCCACCACCAATTTGTGAACGCCGCAGGAAAGCAGAACGAACAATCCCACCACAAATACAAAAGGTGCTGCCTTCGCCACGACTTCCTTTACAGAGGACTTCGTCGCCCCTGGCTCGCCCTGTTCCTTACCACTGCTGTTTTTACTCCAACCCAGCGCGGCGCCATAACTGCTGTGAAGCACCCATGCGGCAATGAGTGTCCGTTTGGTCCAAACATAATATTCAACTTTCTCAGCGCCCCATGGCGCGAAAAACGCCACTCCAAATAGCGCGCCCCAAAACAACGCCCACAGCATCAGCCATCCGCCCAGCCGCGCCCACCACTCGTGCATTTCGAAAGTGAGTGCGAATTTGGCCAGTCCGGTGTGCAGTGTGCCAACCAAGAGAAAGGCAACCACGACCAGCGGCGGGCCCCAGGTCACTGCGTGCCACAGACCAGCTTCCGATGTCGTGGATGACTTCCAATCGTAGACAAGAAAGCTCAGGCCATACATCTCATAACCGGCAAAAACGCCTGCGGGCAGCGCCCAGAGGACATTGCGAAACAAAGGCACGGAGGATGGTTGTTGACGGCGCACTATTCTCGCGACAAGCCACCCCAAGAAGTGCCCGAGCGCATAAACGGCTGCCCCGCTGATCACGGAGAATCCCAGCGTCCACCTGCCAGGCTGCCTCCAGATGGCGTAATTCAGAAGAAACGCACCAGCGAAAAGCGGCAACACCACGGTAGCTAATACCCACTTCTCCTTCGGAAGGCGCGTGGTTTTCCGCCGGAGCACGTGCTGGTGTTGAGGGTTCCGCAGGCCACGGCCAATACGACTAAGACTCCCGCGACGATAGACAAGATCAGCGCTTGCGGCCCGTCATAGGATCCCAGTATGAACGCGCCGCTCAGGATCCACGGAAGAAACATCAGTGCGCCGGTGAAGGCAATGAGAATCGTCTGATTCAGAAGCAAATTTCGCAGGTAGGTGGCGATGGCGGCCCAAGTATCCGCGCCAAAGAGCCCCTTCCGCGGCGTCAAGAAGTTGCTGTAGTCTCGCAGAAAATCAACCTGCGCCGCTTCCTGGGGTATTCCCGGAAGCTTTCGCTCGACTTCCTCAATGCCCTCCTGTTGAATCCAGCGCGCCAGCCAGCTTCCGATGTAGCCCCCGCCTGAAACTGTGGAAAGGTAGTCGAACTGTTTCAGCAAACCGTACTCGGCCAGCTTCTGCAGGACGCCGAGATGAAACGTCGCGCTGCGAATTCCCCCGCCGGAGAAAGCCAATCCCGCGGTCCTATCGCGTAGCCGCCCTTTCCCCGCGGGCCCTTTCCGGAGATCGTCGAGCTCTTTTTTCTCCGCCTTCAAAACCTCTTCAAGCGTCGCCATTTCAAGACTCCTGCCAGGATAATTCGCGCGATCAGTTTGGTTTGACCATTTTCCTCATTCTTTTGCAGTACCGCGGCTCTAGTTGTTTTTGAGCTTTCCAAGCCCGGATCGTTTCCACTTTAGGATCCGTACTCATCCAGCCTTATATCTTTCGGTTTATTGCCCGTCAACAACAGCTTGCGGAAGATGACATATCAAAAGGTAGGTACACGAACATCGCGCGGCTCCAGCGGTCTCGATGATTACAGCCCGAGCTCCAGGCTCGTGTTGACGCTAAAAGAAGGTAGAATGCTCCGGAGCCGAAGTGGAGGTGCATCATGCGCCGCATGAGCTTTATCGCATCGTTTCTAGCAGTTGCTTGTTTCTTCTTTGTGAGTCACGACGCAACCACACGCGCTGATACGTTGCCTGCCGCGCCGCCCGATCAACTCGGCAAAGTAAGCTTCCCCACGAGTTGCACCGCGGAAGTGCAACCCACGATTGAAAAGGGTCTCGCGCTCCTGCACTCCTTCCAATACACGGAGTCGGAAAAGACCTTTGCTGACGCGGCCGCCCGCGAACCAAAGTGCGCCATGGCCCACTGGGGCAAAGCAATGGCTCTTTATCACCAACTTTGGGATTTCCCCAAAGACAAAACGCTGAAAGAGGGCCACAAAGACATTGAGACGGCGCAAAAACTTCACTCCGCGAATCCGCGGGAGCAGGGCTTCATCAACGCTGCCGCCGCCTTCTTTCAGAAAAAATCCAAAATGACTCACGTCGACCGCACTAAGGCCTATTCCGCCGCACTGGGGCATCTCTATGGCGAGAATCCCGGCGATGCCGATATCGGCTCGTTCTATGCTCTTTCGTTCGTGTCCTTGGCCTATGAGGAGGAGGACAAGGAGGTAGCCGACCGGCAGAAGGCCATCTCCATCCTTGAGCCTCTGCTGCAGGAGCATCCCGATCACCCGGGCGGCGCGCATTACATGATTCACGCGACCGATCGCCCCGAATTCGCGGCGCAGGGCCTCGACGCTGCCCGCCGCTACGCGGCCATCGCTCCGGACTCTGCCCACGCCCTGCACATGCCTTCGCACATCTTCGTGCGCCTCGGCCTGTGGCAGGATTCCATCACCTCAAATATTGCCGCGAACGCCTCCGGCGCACACGCCGCGGAAATGCACCTCGCGGAATCCCATTACCAGACGCACGCCATGGATTTCCTGAGTTATTCCTATCTCCAAAGCGGCCAGGAAGCCAAAGCCCGAGAAATCATCGAGCATACCGATCATGTGGTTGGAGCAAATGAGGAGAGTAAAGCCGAACATCGCGCTTATTTCACCGCGCGCACAGCGCTCGAATTGCGCCGCTGGAAAGAGGCAGCCGCTTTGCCGGTTCCGGCGAGTCGCAAAGACTGGCTGGACACGGTCTATTGGGCTCGCGCCATCGGGGCCGCGCGAAGCGGCGACGTAGCTGGTGCTGAAGCGGACGTCAAGGAACTCACGCAACTCGTTGCCGAACGCGAGAAGCGCGCGCGAAAAGAAGGCTACGACGTCTCACACGAAAAAGCCTCCGACCTTCGCGAAGCCGAAGCCTGGCTGGCCTTCGCCAAGGGAAAATCGGACGAAGCTCTCGAGGAGTTGCGCGCCGCTGCCGGCCATCAGGACAAAAATGGCGGCGAATCCATCAGTGTCCCCGCGCGCGAAATGCTCGCCGACATGCTGCTGGAACTCAAGCGCCCCGCCGACGCTCTTGCTGAATACAAAACGGTCCTGAAGAATTCTCCCAACCGCTTTGACGGTCTCCTGGGTGCCGCTCGCTCCGCGCAAGCATCCGGCGATGCAGGCGGAGCCCAGTCTTTTTACGCCAGGCTCGCCGAAATCTGCGGTCCGGACGCCGATCGCCCGGAACTCGCTGAAGCAAAAACCTACCTCGCGCAGAAGTAACTCGACCGGTTCGGTCGCGAAAACTTGCCAGACGTAAAAGCGCGCAGGCAGGAAGACATGGTCCGCGCGCTTTTTGGGCTACGGTCAGAAGTGGAAACCCAACTCCGCTGTGTACGCCCGCGGCGTGACAAAGTGCGTTCCGCTGAACGTCGACAGGAAGTTGTAGGGCGCAACCTTGTTCGTCAGGTTGATGACCGTCAAGCGCAGGCTCCACTTGTAGCGATCGCCGTGAAGCAAATTGTCGTCCCCCACGCTCAAATCAAACAGGTTGCGTGGTTTGACCCGCGTGGGATTGTGATCCACGTCGAACGTCGCGCCTGCGATATTGAGCAGCTTTGCGCCCGTCCTGGTGGGAGCAGCGCCGCAGATAGTCCCTGGGCCCAACGCAAGCGCCTGCGACAGGGAAGCCGAGTGCATGACTCCACCGGCATCGACGCAGAACAGCCCGATGGCCGTCTGTTGGTCGGCATCGAGGAAACCGGACGCATCTGCGAAGTTGTCAAGATGGGGATTGCTAGCCACCAAACCGCTGTCATAGCGCCAGTTCATGGCGACCCAGGGCAGCATCTTCCATGGTTGATATTGAAAGTGCGTCGTCTGATTAAATGCCTGGTCGTGGTCGATCCGGAAAACTTCGCCACCCGTTATGGTCGCGCCCAGACCGCCGATCTGCGGCGGGAAATACCGGGCCCGGACGTGAGCAAGCACCGCGAGCGCCGTGAAACCATGAAAATTCGGCATGCTCACTCGCACGGAAGGCCCGTCAATCTTCGAGCTTTTCCATGCTATGGGAAAGAAGATTGGCGTATTGCCGAACGTACTGAAGTCATACGCGTTGTGCGTGTATTTCCACAAGTAGTCCGCGTCCACCACCACGTACTTTCCAAACGCCTGCTGAAAGCCGGCATTGAATTGGTTCCTTTGACCTGAGCGAATCGGGGCCTGCAAACTCGCGCCACCGACTACGTCGACGATGACCGGGTTACTCGCCCCCAGGCTGGCGAGAATCAAGTTCTCGTTGAACGGGGTCTCCAGAATGCGCGAATAGGAGACGCGTAGAACGGAGTTTGTCTTTTTGACGTTGTAGGCAAAGCCCACTCTGGGCTGCGGCTGCCAATCGTGGACGATCCCGCGATACAAATCAGCCCGTAGCCCTAGATTAAATGCCCAATTGCCAACGTTGATGGTGTCTTGTACGTAGAGCCCGAGCTCCTTGATGTCCGCGCGGCCACGGAACGGAAAAAGCATGCTTTGCGGGTTCGTGCAGCCGTCCTGCCCTTGCGCCTGAGCTGTAAGCATCGGCCGCGTCAGGTCGAAGCAACCGAGGGCCGGTCTGAAAGCCGGCACCGTGGCCCTGATATCGGTACCATCGTTCGGCTCAAGTGTACCTGTGCAATTGCCCTGGGAAGTCGGCGTGGGACCTGTGAACGGACTCGCATCAGCCGTATTCAGGCAGACCGCATTGAACGCCGGATCGGTAAGTCCGAAGTTGAAATTCTCTGTCAGGAACGTGTGCTGAAATGTAGCGCCGGCTTTGACGTTGTGCTTGCCCTTCACGTACGACACGTCCGTGCGAAGTCCCGCGTTGGTCAGTTTACGCTGCTGATTCAGAGTTGCCGAAGAACCGCCGGGAATGAGTCCCGTGCCGTCCGCAAACACGTTTCCGCTCGGGTAGTAATCAAATTTGTCTTGGCGGACGAAACCGCCGAAGGTGAACAGCGTTGTAGTGCTGATCAGGCGGGTCCAGACTGGCGCGATGTTAAACGTTTTGATTTGCGCACGCTGGTCTTGCACAGGCAGCGGAGCACCTGTGAGAGGATCGTTGACTCCAACGTTCAAATTATCAATCGTATTTGGAGTTTGGAACCACGAACGCGTGTATTGAAAGTTCGTGTGGATCGAATCCGCGCCAGTTACGTTGTAATCGACTCGGTCAAACAGATTCTCCTCATTGCCCTTGTCGTGGATGGCGTGGAGCTCGGGTGGGTCGAGAAACCGGCTGCTGTTCAATCCGTTCGCAGCGATGAAGTTTCCCCACTTCTCTCCACCGAAGGCTAGCCGGAAGCCGCCGCTGACCGAGCCGAAGCTGCCGTAAGAGCTGTATATCGTTCCTCTCGGCTTGGTCACCCCGAGGCCTGATTGCGTCGTCACCTTAATGACCAAGCTCGTCTTGCCGCCGTATTCGGCCGGTGGCCCTCCGGAGACTGCTTCCAGCGACTGAATGGAATCCAGCGGAATCTGGTTCGAGAAGACCTTGCTTTGCTGATCGGTGATGGGCTGGCCATCCACGGAGAAAGAATTTTCGGCGTGATCGCCGAGCCCGTGGAACAGGCCATTCGAGTCTGCCACCACGCCTGGCGTCGCCAGCGTCACCAGCGAACTCACCGAAGACGACTGGCTTTCCAGTGGCATCCTGTCTGTCAGCGCCGTGTCTACGTCCGTATGAAAGCTGGGGTCATTCTCCACCATGTCGCCACCATTCGCTTCGACCGTGATGCTGGTTGCCGCCGTTCCGACCTTCAGCCCGATCGGTATGCTGACAGGCACGCTGGAGCGCACATCCACATCCTGTGTAGACGAGGCAAACCCGGGTGCCGTGACCACCAGGTGGTAAGGATTGAACGGTACGTTTGAAAAGCGAAAGGTTCCGTCGCTCCCGGTGGTCGTCTCCCGTTGATAACCGGTCACGGGAAAGTTGATTTCGACCTTCGCGCCGGCAACCACCCCACCGGAGGAATCTTTTACGACTCCTTCAATCGATCCAGCATTGCCCAACTGCGCTTTCGCTGGCCCAGCCATCAACAACAGAACAAACCCCAAAACAAATACCGCGCAGATGCTCAAGTGCTTCAACATTTTTTCTCCATCCCTTTGAGGGGGCTAATGTGTTGCTTGTGTGGATAGAGGCCGCCGGAAAAATGGCGGTGACGCTGGCCTTCCATTAAGCCGGCGCACGGAAATACACTTCAAGTCAGGGGTGAGGAATCAGGCGATGGGAGGTGCGCGCCCGGCGCGATGCAGAGAAAAGGAATCGCTCGGCGCTGCATGCTGCGGCAGCGAAGAATACCAGGTGACGATCGGAGTGGTGCTGATGAGGTCCAGCCGGGCAGCCGCCAGCGCGGGCATGTGCAGTGCCTGGCAGATATGGCAGACGGTGTCGGGCCCATTCGTATGTTGGTGGAAGAGAGAGCCGCCCGCGGCAAAATAAAGCAGCGCGACGCAAGCCAGCAGCGCCAGCGCGCGGCGCACTCCAGTACGTCCGAAAATAGCTCCCTGCGGATCCATCTATCTACACTTTACCTTAGCACTTTTGACGTCCGAAAGCCCCGATTGGTTGCTAACAGGCACCCCAGGAAGTAAATCGTTTTCTTGACCCCGCAACCATTCTTGCCTAAGCTCCGTCTTAGTAAGCACATGCAGGCCAAGTCTCACCGCATTCGCATTTTGGCGTTGCTCCTCGGGGTCATCTTCCTGGGGGCGCAGTTCCACTTTTGCGCCGACTGGACGACGACGCCGTCCGCCTCGCATATTTGCCCGGTTTGCTCGACTGCAGGCTCGGTCGTCGCCGCGCAATCGGCCAACTTTGCCTTCGTGCCGGTCACGAGTCGGCTGGAAGTCGCTCCTTTGGTTGTTTGGGTATCCTCAGCAGTTCCGCGCGCCACCTCTCCCCGCGCCCCTCCTGCCCTGTAGTCTTCTGGTTTCTCCCTTGGTTGTGTCCGCCTTTCCTGCAACAAAGGCTCAATATCATAGAACTCCAGGAGTAATGTCATGAAACGATTTGCCGTTCTGTCCGCCCTGCTTCTGTTCTCCGCAATTGCGCACGCTCAGGACGCGACTTCTGTACCAATTAAGCGCGACGTTTCTCCGGCAAACACGGAAGACGCCCGCATGAAAGCGCTCGAAGCACAAGTCCGCACGCTGGCTGGAGAAGTAGCACTCCTGCGCAGCGAGCTAAGGGAACTTCGCGAAACGAAATCACCGGAACCACCTTCCGGCCCGCAAGTTCTGCTAGCCTCCGCGCATCCCGAGCCGGGTATGCTGCCCTCCTCTCCTGCCCCGGCCGCTGCCCAGGCCGTGCAAACACAGACTTTCGGAGGTGCGTCGGGCAACGCAAAACTCCTCAATCCGGACATCAGCCTGATCGGCGATTTCATTGGCACCGCGGGCCACAATAACGTCTCGCCAGGACGTTCGCTGGAGATGCACGAATCGGAGGTGGGTCTTCAAGCCATCATTGATCCTTATGCGCGCGCCGATGCCTTCATCTCCTTCGGCGAGACAGGCGTAAACGTCGAAGAGGCTTACGTCACCTTTACTTCGCTCCCCGCAGGCCTGTTGCTCAAGGTCGGTAAGAAGCGTGCTGACTTTGGGAAGGTCAACACCATTCACAATCACGCCTTGCCGTTCATCGACCGGCCGCTCGTCACCAACAATTTAGTCGGCGGCGAGGACGGCATCGACGATGCCGGCTTCTTCCTCTCGCGTTTTCTGCCCGCGCCTAAGGACTGGTTCCTCGAAGGAAGTGCGGAGGTATTGCGCGGTGATTCTGCGGATGTCTTCCAGGCCAGCCGCCGCCAGGATGTCAGCGTCGTCGGCCACCTGCGCGCCTATCGCGACCTGTCCGAATCCACCAACCTCGATCTCGGCGTGTCCTACGCGCGCGGCCACAACAACAACGGCTCGAACTTTCTGACTAATCTGTATAGCGGAGACGCGACACTCCGCTGGAAGCCGCTGCGCCGCGCTATCTACAATTCCTTCTTGTTCCGCACCGAGCTCTTCTGGAGCGCGCGTGACCAGCTCTCTCTTGCGGTCCCGACTCTTTTTCAGACGCAACATGCTTTTGGCATGTACTCCTACGCGGAATACCGCGTCAATCGCCGCTGGACCGTCGGCGGACGCTTCGACCGCAGCGGCCACGCCACCGATGCCCGTCTGACGGATACCGGCTTTTCCGGTATCCTGACTTATTGGCCGAGCGAGTTTAGCCAGATCCGTGGGCAGTACCGCTTCGGTCATCTGGCGACCGGTCCAGCCGATTTCTCGAATGCCAATGAAATTCTTTTCCAGTTTCTTTTTGTGATGGGCGCGCACGGCGCTCACCCGTTTTAAGACGTTCCAGGAGATTTCGATGCCACGCTTATTGACAAAGACTTGTTTCACCGCGATCGCCTTGGCCTTGGCGCTGGTGTTCACTCTGCTCTTTCCGGTCACGGGGCGCGCGGACAGCAAGATTCGCATCATGACTGCCACCACCGACCTGGCCTCCCTCGCGCAGGAAATTGGCGGCGACAAAGTGGACGTTGAATCCGTCGCTCGCGGCTATCAAGATCCGCACTTCGTCGATCCCAAGCCGAGTTTTCTTCTCAAGCTCTCCAAGGCCGAGCTGCTCATCGTCGTCGGCCTCGAACTCGAGATCGGCTGGCTGCCCCCGCTCATCACGCAGTCCAGCAATCCGAGGATTCAGGTCGGCGCGCCGGGTTATTTCGACGCCTCCCGATTTGCCAAAATCCTGGAGCTCCCCACCGGCCAGGTGACCCGCGCGGAAGGCGACGTCCATCCTCTCGGGAACCCGCACTACTGGCTGGACCCGGATAACGGCCTGCGCATCGCCAAGGGCATCCAGACCAAACTCAGCGAGATGCGCCCCAACGATGCTGCTTATTTCGGGCAGCGCTACGATGCCTTTGAGCAGCGGCTCAAGCAATCCGACCAGCAGTGGCAGGCGCAGATGAAGCCCTACGCCGGCCGCAAAGTCGTTACCTATCACCGCTCCTGGCCCAATTTCGCCGAACATTTCGGCCTCAACGTCGTCGGTTACGTCGAGCCGCGTCCCGGAATTCCTCCAAGCCCCCAACACACCGTAGAGTTGATCGGTCTGATGAAGCGCGACGGTGTGAAGGTCACCATGGTCGAGCCGTACTTCGACCTGAAGACGCCCAATTCCATCGCTCGCGACACCGGTGCGGTAGTCGTCGTCCTGATGCCCTCGGTCGGCGGCGAAAAAGAGATCACCGACTACTTCAAGCTGTTCGACTACGACATCGCCAAGCTCAAGAAGGCGTTTGACGAGACTCACTAGGAGAGTATTCGATGGAGATTCTGCCGTTTCTAATTTTGCCTTTCTTGGCGAGCCTGATCCTGACCGGTATCCATTCCTATCTTGGCGTGCATGTCGTCGAGCGAGGCGTCATTTTCGTGGACCTCGCTCTCGCGCAGATCGCTGCGCTCGGCGCCATCGTAGCCATTATCGCGGGGATGGACCCGCATGGCCGCGGCTCCTACTGGATCAGCCTCGGCTTCACGTTTCTCGGCGCCGCCATTTTCGCCTTTGCGCGTACCCGCCGAGGCCATATTCCGCAGGAAGCCTTCATCGGCATCGCTTACGCCGTGGCCTCCGCCATGGCCATTCTCCTGATGAGCAAGGCCACCGGCGAGACCGAGCATCTCAAGGACATGCTTGTCGGCAATATTCTCGCCGTCTCCCGGCCCGAGGTGATCAAGACCGCTGTGCTCTACAGCGTTATCGGCCTCTTTCACTTCATCTTCCGCAAAAAATTCCTGCTCATCTCCATGAACCACGACAAGGCCGAGCAATCCGGCCTCAACGTCCGCTTCTGGGATTTTCTCTTCTACGCTTCTTTCGGATTTGTCGTCACTTCGTCGGTGGCTATCGCCGGCGTCCTGCTCGTTTTCTGTTATCTCATCGTCCCCAGCGTTGGCGCCATGCTCTTTGCCGACCGCATCGGTCCACGCCTCGCCATCGGCTGGACCATGGGTACTCTGGTCTCCGCGCTGGGCGTCTATCTCAGCGTCCAGCTGGACACCCCCACGGGCGCCACCATCGTCGTCACGTTTGGGGGCGTCCTAATCGTAATGTTTCTATTGCATCTCGTCCTGCACCACGGCCGCTCCGCCCGCGAATTGAAAGGTGGCGTTTCGGCTCGCCGCGAGCTTGAAACGGCCACTTCCCCGTCTCAGGAAGCGTAGTTTCTCGAGCTGAGGCAGGATCGTCACTCGCTAGTTTCTGTTTTCTTCCGGGAACTTATCTGTGCAGTGTGTGGGGGCGCTGAACCTGTCCCGACCTTGTCGAGAGCGCGTCCTTCTGTCCCACAATTCAACACAATGTGCTTGTAGGGCCCGCCTTCTGAGGCGGGCCGCTCTTCTTGCTATTGTTTCGCCGGCTGCGCCGTCGGCGGCAAAATTCCGTTCAATCGCAGATAAATGGCCTGCGTCGCATAGTGGTCGGTCCAGCTTCCGCCCAGCGCCACAAGCGCGCCTCCCCGCGACATCGGCCGGTTGCCGAACAGCACGAACTGCTCCCCCAGTTTCGAATCATCCACGTTCGCCAGCGCCGTGGTGCAAAACGCAAACGAATCCTTAATCGCCGCCACCAGCTTGTCCTTCGGGTCCGTCTCCGCAATCTTCACCTCCGGCGCCGCCTGCCCGGAGATCTTCGCGCAGAACGTATTGTTCGATTGCGCGATGTGCATCATCAGGTGCCCGAAGGAATTCATCTCCGGCGAAGGCTTGAAGCTGTATTTCTCCGCCGGCATCGCTTCGGCCGCCGCCGTCATGTTCTTCCCGTATCGCGCCACTCCCGCTTTCACAAACGTGCTCACGGGATTCGCCACCGGCGACATGTCCGGCGGCGCCGCTGCCGCTCCGCTGGGCGGCGCACTTGCCGCTGGTGCCGCCTGCTGTGCCCCCGCAACTCCCGCCCCCATCAACATCGTTACCGCCACAAGAAAACTCGCATGCATTCTCATCACTGGCTCCTTCTCCGGACTCTCCGTCGTAAGAATACTCCCGGGTTTGTTTCTAGGAAAGGTTTTGCACAGCAGCCTGCCCCAGAAACCGTCTTCGTGTCGTGGCCTCATAGCTGCGCCAGTCTAGGTCCGATCCAATTTTTTGTCACTAGTTGCCGAGAATCTCCATCCGTGCGAAAGTTCGAGTGCCACATTGCCAACGGAACCATGGCTGTCTCCCTTGAAAACTCGAAGCTCATTTACCACGCGCTCAAGTCTTGCGGCATCCGTCTGCTTTCCGCGCTCCCGGAAACCTGGCTGGTCCACCTGATTCAAATTGCCGAGGGCGATCCGGAAGTGACTCTTGTGCGCCTGGCCAAGGAAGAGGAGGGCGTCGGCCTGTCCGCGGGTGCGCACTTTGCCGGCGTGAAGTCCGCGATGCTGATGCAGAACCACGGATTTCTCGCTGCCATCAATGGCATCGTCTCCTTCGCCCACCTTTACAAAATCCCCCTCCTGATGCTCATCACCTATCGCGGTTCGTTTGGCGAGCGTGACCCCTGGCAGACGCAGGGCGGCAACGTCACCGAGCCTCTTCTTCGCGCCATGAACATTCCCTATTCTTTTCTCGACGCCCCCGCATCCGTGGAAAAGCGCATCCGGCAAGCCCACACCCTCGCCGAGAGCAGTCTTCAGCCCGTTGCTCTGCTCCTGACGCGTGACCTGATGTGGGTGGAATGATGTGGGAGAAATGATGCTCCGCGCCGACTGTCTCCGCTCCATTTACTCCGAGCTCGAAAAATGCCTGGTAGTCACCATCATGGGCGCCGTTGCTGCTGAGCTGCAGTCGCTCGGCCATCGTCCTAATTTTTTCTACCTGCAGCACGCCATGGGACTCGCCTCTTCCACCGGCTTGGGCCTCGCTCTCTGCCTGCCCCATCAGAAGGTCGTGGTCTTCGATGGCGATGGCTCCCTGCTGATGAACCTCGGCACCTTGAGCACACTTGCGCGTTACCAGCCGAAAAATTTGGTCCACGTCGTTTTTGACAATGAAAGCTTGCTTTCCGTCGGAGGATTCCCCACGGCCACGAGCACCGGGACGGACTTGGAAGGCATCGCGCGCGCCGCGGGCATCCCCCGGGCTTGCACGGTGCGCACGGTTGAGGAATTCAAAGCTGCAACCCGCCAGGCCATCCTGGGCGATGAATTGCAGACCATCGTTGCCAAGGTCGAACCGGTCGGCCCGAAAGCTTTCGTCACCGACCTGGGCCTGCTCGAAAACCGTTTTCAGTTCCGCCGCTACATCCAATCGCTCGCCGCAAAATCTCACTGAAGCGTCCCCGTTGTTCTTCTTCACCTATTCTGGGCATACTCTCCGTTGCTTGTTCAGGAGGTCTTCATGCCCGGAGTCCTGCTCCAACTCGTCGAAGAACTAAATGCCGGCCGCCTCCGCGTGGTGGACCTCACTCTGCCGCTAAGTCCTGCCACGCCCCTGCTGCCGCTCCCTCCGCAGTGGAACAACACGCCGCCCTTCTCCCTCCGCGAATTGTCCCGCTACGACGCTCGCGGTCCGGCCTGGTATTGGAACGCCTTCGAAACCGGCGAGCACACCGGAACACATTTCGATGCTCCCGTGCATTGGGTCACCGGCAAGGACTTGCCGGACTCCACGGTGGATCGTATCGCGCCGAAGAAATTCATCGGCCCGGCGTGCGTCATTGACGTAACGAAAGACGTGGAGAGAAATTCGGATTTTCTGCTGACCTCCGGGCATATCCGGCAATGGGAAGCAGGGCACGGACGCATCCCGCACGGCGCGTGGGTGCTCCTTCGCACGGGCTGGTCGAAGCGCACCGATCCCGCGCAATACATCAACCTCAAGGACGACGGGCCGCACACCCCGGGATGGGCCAAGGAGTGCTCGGAATTTTTGGCCGCGGAGCGCGATGTTCTAGGCGTGGGAGTCGAAACAGTAGGAACCGACGCCGGCCAGGCCGCCAAGTTTGACCCGCCGTTCTCAAACCACTACGTCATGCACGGAAGCGGAAAGTTTGGCCTCGCCAGCCTTTGCAATCTCGATCAGTTGCCCCCCACCGGCGCCGTGGTCATCGCCGCCCCCCTCAAAATCGTCAACGGCTCCGGCAGCCCCCTCCGCGTCCT